>Ga0256830_1000710_pt1 | contig 25097 bp, 23 predicted proteins | sample 128326metaG_FD_190537 | JGI IMG/M metagenome (GOLD analysis project Ga0256830, IMG submission 190537) | Hydrothermal vent microbial communities from Lau Basin, Pacific Ocean - 128-326 | ecosystem: Environmental > Aquatic > Marine > Hydrothermal vents | place: Pacific Ocean: Lau Basin | collected... | reverse complement strand
CCAAAGGCGCCAAGCCGGCGTGGGTGGGATGGCGCGTTGAGAGGTGGACGATTCGACAGAACCAAGAGGCGGTGGAAGCGGCGCAGGCTCGGTGTGGGAAGTTCATCCTGGCGACCAACGAGTTGGATGACGAAGTCCTGCCGGCCGAGGAGATCCTGATGGCCTACAAGGGACAGGGAGTTGGGCCGGAACGGGGCTTTCGTTTCTTGAAGGACCCCAGAATCATCTTGATGAGGTACTAGGCCGCTAGGTCGCTAGGCCGCTAAGCCGCTAATCGGCCAGCCCTTGCCCCCTGCCCCTTGCTCCTTGCCCCTTGTTGACAGAACAGCCGCTCTGTGCTAGCATACGGGTGGGCGGTCGGGAGGCGGTCCGCAGGGACCTCCGCCGCCGGCCATCCCATCCACCAACCGTTGACGCCCAACCAGGTCCTCCAATGGCTCGATGGCAACAACTCCTCGGCGGTCTGCTGGTGCTCCTGCTCCTGGCCTCGCTGGTCGGTAACCTCCTCCTCTTCGTGGAAGCCCGCCGGGAGGCAGACCGCGCGGCGACCCTCGAGGTCCAGGTCGCGACCCTGGAGGGGGAGATCCGCGCTATGCGCCGGCAGTTGCGGGCGCTCCCCACGCCGACCCCCGACCCGGCCCGCCTGCAGGAGCTGATGGACACCATCGCCGACCAGACGGCCGAGCTGCGCGGGCTGGAGCCCCTGACCCCCGTGCCCCGCCACCTGCTGAGCCAGGAGGAGATGGGCCGCCTCCTGGCTCAGAAACTGGAAGAGGAGTACCCCCAGGAGGAGGCGGAGCAGGACGCCGTCGTCCTGGCGACGCTGGAGCTGATCCCCCCCGACCTGGACCTCTACCGGATGATCACCGAGATGCTGGACGAGCAGGTGGCCGGCCTCTACGACCCCGACGAGGGCGTCTTCTACCTGGTGAGCTTCTCGGGCCGCCTGGGGGCGCTGGAGAAGGCAACCTTCGCCCACGAGTACACCCACGCCCTGCAGGACCAGCACTTCGACCTGAAGGCGCTGGGATTTGGGCAGGAGGCACCCGACAAGGACGACGATCAACTCCAAGCGCTCCAGGCGCTGGTCGAGGGCGACGCCACCTTCACCCAGCAGCAGTACATGACCACCTACTTCTCCGCAACGGAGGTCCTGAGCCTGCTCCGGCAATCCCTGGCCGTGGACCAAGAGGTCCTGAACCAAGCCCCGCCCTTCCTGCGGGAGAGCCTCCTCTTCCCCTACCAGGACGGGCTGCGCTTCGTCCAGACCCTCTACCTGCGGGGAGGGTGGTCGGCGGTGGACGCCGCCTACACCACGCCACCCCGGTCCACCGAGCAGATCTTGCATCCGGAGCGCTACCCCGAGGACACGCCCCAGGTGGTCACCCTGCCCCCGCTGACGGACACGCTGGGCAGCGGCTGGTACCTGGTGGACGAGAACGTGCTGGGGGAGTTCACGCTGCGGGCCTACCTGGACGTGCACCTGCCGCGCAGCCAAGCGGCGCAGGCGGCCGAGGGGTGGGACGGCGACCGCTACGCCGTCTACCAGGACAAGGCCACCGACCGGACGGTGTTGGTGTTGGGCATCGTCTGGGACGACGTGGCGGAGATGACCGAGTTTGAAGAAGCCTACCGCGCCTACGCTGCGGATCGCTTCGGAGAGGCCACCCCTTCCGTTGAGGGGGAGAGCTGGGTGGGCTGGGAGGGCGAGGCCGATTTCCTCCTCCTGGCCCAGAACTGGGAAGGGGCGGAGGGACCGGAGACCCTCGTCGTGCTGGCCCCCGACCGGGCGATGGCCGAGCGGGTGCTCGACGCGGCCCTTTCCTTGCCCTGAGCCCCAAGGTGTAGTAAAATCCCTATTCGACCGAAGGACTCCGAATTTTCACAGGCCTGAGCCTGGAGAGACGAACGATGACTTTCACAAGCCCTTTGGACGTTGAGGCCATACGTGCCGATTTCCCCATCCTCTCCCGCCAGGTGCGGGGGCAGCCGCTGGTCTACCTGGACAGCGCCGCCACCTCCCAGAAGCCCCTCCCGGTTCTGGAGGCGATGGAGACCTTCTACCGGCGGAGCAACGCCAACATCCACCGAGGGATCCACCTGCTCAGCGAGGAGGCGACAGAGGCCTACGAGGAGGCCCACCGGAAGGTGGCCGAGTTCATCGGGGCGGAGAGCTGGCGGGAGGTGATCTTCACGCGGAACACGACGGAGAGCATCAACCTGGTCGCCTACACCTGGGGGCGGACCCACATCGAGCCGGGGGACGAGATCCTGCTGACGGAGATGGAGCACCACTCCAACCTGGTGCCCTGGCAACTGCTGGCCCAGGAGAAGGGGGCCCGCCTCCGCTTTATCCCGGTGGACGAGGCGGGGCGGCTGGACCTGAGCCGGCTCGACGAGCTGATCACCCCCCGCACCCGGCTGGTGGCCTGTACGATGATGTCCAACGTGCTGGGGACGATCCCCCCCCTGCGCCGGATCGCCGACGCCGCCCACGCCGTGGGGGCCATCGTCCTGGTGGACGGCGCTCAGGGGGTGCCTCACATGCCCACCGACGTGAAGGCGCTGGGGGCCGACTTCCTGGCCTTCTCCGGCCACAAGATGTGCGGCCCGACCGGCGTCGGCGTGCTCTGGGGCCGGCGGGAGCTGCTGGAGGAGATGCCGCCTTTCCTGGGGGGCGGGGATATGATCCTGCGGGTGGACTGGCACACGGCGGAGTGGAACGAACTGCCCTGGAAGTACGAGGCGGGGACGCCGGCCATCGCCGAAGGGATCGGCCTGGGCGCGGCGGTGGACTACCTGCGGGGCATCGGGATGGAGGCGGTCCGGGCCCACGAAGAGGCCCTCGTCGCCTACGCCCTGGAGCGGCTGGAGGAGGTTCCCGGCGTGCGCGTCTACGGCCCGCCGGCCGAGGAGCGAGGGGGCGTCGTCGCCTTCACCCTGGAGGGAGCCCACCCCCACGACATCTCCACCCTGCTGGACCGGGAGGGGATCGCCGTGCGGGCTGGCCACCACTGCGCGATGCCCTTGCACAAGAAGCTGGGGCTGGGGGCGACCACCCGGGCCAGCTTCTACATCTACAGCGTCCCCTCCGAGGTGGACCGCTTGGTGGAAGCGCTCTACCGGGTGAAGGCGATCTTTCACCGCCGCCGCCGGCCGTGAGGGAAGGGGACACCACCCTCCCACAGGTTAGGCGCGTTTCCGACGCGAAACCGTGCGTCAAATCGCCCATCGGGGCTGAAAGCGCCCTCGACCGGTGACCTGCGGGAGGGTAGGCTGAATAGATACACAGGAGCGATATTCGGATGGAGGACCTCTACCGCGAGAACATCCTAGACCACTACCAGAACCCCCGCAACTACGGGACGCTGGAGAACCCCGACATCACCTACGAGGAGGACAACCCGGTCTGCGGTGACCACATCCGCATTGACATCAGGCTGGACGGCGATCGGGTCGCCGAGGTCCGCTTCAGCGGCGAGGGTTGCGCCATCAGCCAGGCCTCGGCCTCGATGCTGACCGAGCGGATCCTGGGCAGCACGCTGGAGGAGATCCGTCACCTGAGCAAGGAGGACATCCTGGAGATGCTGGGCATCCCCCTGGGGCCCGTGCGCATCAAGTGCGCCTTGCTCCCCCTCAAGGTGCTCAAGGCGGGAGCCTACGGCCTCAAGGGGTGGCCCGGCGAGGAGGAGCGCCGATGAGCGACTTCGTGCCGGTGGCTCGTGTAGAGGAGATCGCGCCGGGAGAGGTGAAGGTCTTCTTCGTGGGAGACGTGCCGGTGGCCATCGCCCGGGTGGGGGAACGGTTCTGCGCCTTTCAGGATGCCTGCACCCACGACGATGGCCCCCTGGCCGAAGGGGAATTGGAGGGTGACGTCATCGTCTGTCCTCGCCACGGGGCCCGCTTCAACGTCTGCACGGGGAAGGTGCTTGCTTTCCCTGCCGTGGTCCCCCTGACCACTTACGAGGTTCGTCTTGTAGGGGACGAAATCCTGGTGAAGATCGAGTAGGGCGCTATGCTGATCTGCACCCGAGGTCTGCCAGGGAGCGGGAAGACAACCCTGGCGCGCGCCCTGGACCTGCCCATCGCCTCGTCTGACGAGACGAGGCACTTGCTGACCCGGCTGGGGATGTTGCCCCCCCTGCCCCCTCTCATCTTCGAGGAGAGTCAGAAGGAGCACCTGGTCTACTGGCGGTTGGTGCACTCGCTGACCCTGCAGCGGGCGGCGATCTTCCTGGACGCCGGTGAGACGGTGATCCTGGACGCCACCCATCTGACCCGTGTGGCCCAGCAGCGGTCCATTGAGTTGGCCCGCCGCTTCGGCCATCCCATCCTCTTCCTGGATGTTCATACCTCCTGGGAGGAACTACTCCGCCGCCTGGGAGCCCGTCCCGAGGGGCTGGATTACTGGCTGCCCGTCGTGATGCGGATGCTCCGCTCCGCCGAGCCCCTGCCGGAGGATGTGCCCCGGATTCGGATAGACAGCACCAGTCCGGCCTCCCTGGTCCTCTCCTGGACGCTGCTGAGCGGTGTGATCAACCGGCCTATCCCCTCCCCTCTCTCCTTTTTCCTGTCGGCTTCGCCGCTCTCCCCTTCGCAGGAGGAGCGGTGGCTCAGCTCCGTGCCGCCGACAGGACAGGGGCTCAACTCCCTCGAAACTGGTACCCCACCCCCCGCGCGGTCAGGATGAAGGCCGGCTTCTCAGGATCGGCTTCGATCTTCTGACGCAGTCGCCAGACGTGCCAGCGGATGTTCTCGGAGCTGGAGGCTTTCTCGTCAGGCCAGACCTCGGCACCGATCGTCTCGATGGCCAGCACCTCGCCGGCGTGCTCGGCCAGGAAGAGGAGCAGCCGGTACTCGGTGGGGGTGAGGGAGACCTCCTGACCCCGGACAACCACCCGCCGGGCCTGGGTGTCAATGACCAGTTCCCCGTTGGCAAAGCGGAGCAAGGAAGGCTTTTTGGCGGGAGCCAGCCGGGCCCGACGGAGCACCGCCTCCACCCGGGCTTCCAGTTCGGCGGGGGCAAAGGGCTTTACCAGATAGTCGTCCGCCCCCATACGCAACCCCTTCACCCGATCCTCCGTGCGTCCCCGCGAGGTGACGAAGATGATCGGTACGGAGGTGATCTCACGGATGCGCCGGCATACCTCCCAGCCGTCCATGTCGGGCAGGATGATGTCCAGGATGACCAGGTCGGGACGGGCCTCGTAGAGCCGGCGCAGCCCTTCGCGGCCATTTTGGGCTCCGACGGTCCGATAGCCGGCAGCCTCCAGCACATCCTGGGTGACCCGGAGGGCCACGGGGTCGTCTTCGACAACCAGGATCATCTCACTCATCGTTTACCCTCGCCAGCGCTGCGCTGTGTCCTCGAAGCCCGCTGGGAAGACCACGGGGTGGGGGGTCCCCGATAAGGGCTCCGAATGGGTGAGTGCTTAGCACCATGTCGCCTGAAGTGACACCCCTATTGTAGCACAAGCAAGGGCCTTGGTCAAAAAAGCCCCCTGCCCGCAGGCAGGGGGCCTGGCTTGGGCCGCCTAGGGCCCCTCGATGGTGATCAGCACATCCACCCGACCGCTGTCCTTGTCCACCGAGAGCATCACCGTCACCCGACGCTCCCCTTTCTGGTAGCTCAAGGTGGCAACGTCCTCACCGACGAAGTCCTCGCCGGTGCTGGTCCAGCCGTTGGCCTTCATCTCTGTCTGGTAAAACTCCAGCACCGCCTGGAAGTCGCTGGGAGAGGAGTAGGTGATCATCCCGCCCATGCTCCCCTGGTCGGTCGCATCGGGCATAATGGGGATGTCCTCCGGCAACGCAGCCCCCGCCGGCGGCTCGATGGTGATGGGGACGTTGATGTCGTAGAGTTCGTAGTAGAAGTCTATCTGACCTTCCTGCTCGCCTTTACCTTCCTCGAAGAGCCCCTTACCCTCGGCGACGAACTGGAACTTGACGGCGAAGTTGCCCTCGACGGCGATCCAGACGTCGCCCTTGACGCTGATCTCGCCCATCTCTTGGCCGATGCCAGCCAGGCTCTTCTCGTCGAAGGCGTAGTGCTTCGTGCGCACGCCGTTGACCACCTCCTCACCGACGAAGCGGGTGCTCTTCACCTCCGGCAGAACCTCCGTGGCATCGAAGCCCATCCCCTCCAGCATCGCCGTTGGGTCCTCGTCAGCCGGAGCGGAGATCCACCCCTTTTCCCCACCACTCAGGTTCACCCACTGGGTTCCCTGGGTGTTGATGATCTCGACGTTCATCTGCTCCTCGCCCTGGGCATTGCGGATGATCATCTTCACGCGGGCAGCAGGGGGCTCCTTCACGTAGGCCGTCTCGATCTCCACGGTGCCCTCCTCAACCACCCCCACGTTGAGGCCGGAGAAGGTCATCCGTAGCGTTGTCCGGTAGCTGTCGAACTGGGCCAGCCCCTGCCGCTCTTCCTCGGCGGAGAGGAGCAGGGAGCCCAGGTCCAAGGGAGCGGCTTCTCCCTCAGGCGCACCTTCCGAGGTGGATGGAGGGGGCACAGGGGGTGTCGGAGTGTCCGCCTGGGGCGGCGGGGTGGGCATCAGGGTGGCAGCCGGAGCAGCCGCCTCCGGCGTTGGGCTCGGTTGAGGGGGTGGGCTGGTGGGAGCAGGGGTCGGTGTCGCCTTCGTCCCACCCAGACTGCAGGCCAGGGCGGCAAGGCTCAACAACGCGATCCCTATGACCAAAGCCTGTACTGCTCGACGACTCATGGAGAACAACCTCCTTTCGCTTCTTTCACTTAAGGTGAGAGCCGGTACGTAACTGTTCACCCTCCCGCAGGTTAGGCGCGTTTCCGACGCGAAACCGTGCTTCCAAGAGCCCATTGGGGCTGAAAGCGCTCTCGACCGGTGACCTGCGGGAGGGTAGGCTGAATAGATACACCGGTACAATCTGCAGCGGCTAGTTTACCACAGAAACTCCCCGCCGGCTTGACAGAGGGCTGACAACAAACGGACGTCCAAGGGCCTTCGTGAGACGATGACCAATCACCAGCCGCCGACCGTTGACCTCTGACCGCCGACAACTGATGACCAGCTGCCAACCATCGGTCCTGGTCACTCAGGTCAGGGTGTCCAGGGCAGAGGGAGGCGGTCCTCAGGAAGCCGTTGCCCTGCCTGAAGGGCGGGCAGGCGCTCCCCCGTGTCCGCCCGGTAGAGCCCCACGTAGAGGGTGTACGGCCCCGGCGGTGCGTCGGCGGGAATCCGCAGCGTGTAGTGGTCCTCGATGTACTCCCCCGGCTGCCACTGGGTGGTGAGCAGGCGGCCCTCCTGAGGCCAGCCGTCCACCTGGGCCGCTATGGAACCGTCGGAAGCGATCAGGTGGTTGAAGACGGCGTAGATGGCCTCGGGTTGGCGCAGGGCGTACCAGGCGTAGGTGATCCGCAGGACGCCCCCGGGCCGGGCGTCGCCCTCGATCCGGTAGCCCCGCAGGCCGATCTGGGCCCCGAAGTCGGCCTCGATGGGCGTCAGCCCGGACGGGAGCCGTCGCAGCCGAGGCCGCCCTTCGATGGTGAAGCGGAAGAGCTCGACGACGGTCCGCTTCTCCCCCTGGAGGGGCCAGGGTTCCCCCTCCGGCCCCACCACCTCCAGCGTGACGCGGGCCGGCCCAGGGGGCGCATCGGGGGGCAGTTCCAGGGCGACGGGCTGGCTGAGCAGCCGCCCTTCGGGCGTCTCGGCGTCGCCGGGGAGCTCCAGGTCCTCCTGGAGGATGGGGGAGGAGCGCCGAGAGGGGAGCCAGGCAGGGGGATGCAAGGCCAGACTCTCCAACCCCGGCACGCCCAGCAACGGCTCCACCCGGAGGCGGGCTTCGACGCCGGGCCAGTGGATGAGGGTGAAGAGGGCCGAGGGGGCCAGCCAGTGGAGCTTCAGCAGCACCGGGTAGCCCTGCTGGAAGCGCCGTCCTCCCGGCTCGTAGCCGGCCAGCGTCAGGCAGTCGGTCTCCGGGAGCCACGGCAGGGCATCGGGGGCGCAGAAGGTGGCCGGCGGGGAGTCGAAGAGGCCGTACAGCACCGGCGGGTGGGTGGGATGGGTGACGGTGATGGAGAGCAGGTCCACAGCGGGGTCGGAGAGGGTTGCCGTCCCCTGGGTCGGCCAAAGGGGGGCTCCGCCGGCCCGCTCCACCAGCGTCAGGCGCAGGCGGTACTCCCCCGGCGGTGCGCCCTGGGGGATGAGCAGCCCCTGCCGGTCCACCACCACCTCGCCGGGCTGCCACTGGACGGGAGGATGGTAGTCCTCGCCGGGGAAGGCCGGCCAGCGGCCCCAGACCCGCCCCCGCTCGTCCATCAGGGTCAGGTCTACCTGGAAGTCGGGCACCGGCCCGGCGACCTCCCAGACGAAGGTGAGGCGGAGGGGTTCGCCGGCCGGGATGGGCGGCGCATCGTAGGCCACCTGGGCCAGGCGCAGCCCCTCGCCGTAGCGCAGGGCCGGGCGCACCGTCGGCGCGGTCTCCGGCAGGGGCGGCAGGTAGAGGCGGAGGTCGGGCCGCTTCCAGACGGGGTGGGCGTGGCGGTTCAGCCACCCGGCGGCGAAGTGGCGGGGGTCCACGTCGTCCACCGCGGCCGGGATCACCCAGAGCCGCCGGTAGCGGGTCAGCAGGTCGCGCAGGACCGGTTCTGCCTCCTCCGGCTGAAGCAGGGGCGGGGCCTGGGGGGGGAGCAGCGTGATGGGGGGCAGCCCGCCGGGGTCGTAGTACTGGAAGGGGATCCACTGCCAGGGGCCGTAGAAGAGGACCCCGTCGTCGGGGCGGGCGTAGGCCCGCACGGTGGCGAGGGTCCGTCCGTAGCGGGACTTCTCCCAGCGCAGGGTGCGGGGCAGCCCGTAGACCCCCAGGGCCCAGACCTGGAAGAGCAGAAGCCCCAGACCCGCCAGGGGGAGCAGGACGTCGGACGGGGCCTCCCATCGTCCTCGAGGGGCGGCGAGCCCGGTGGCCGAGGCCAGGGCCAGGGCGACGAAGGGGAGCAGGTAGGTGAGGAAGCGGGAGCGGGGGGGCTCCGGCAGGAGATAGGCCAGGGCGACGGGCAGGAGCAGGGTGAGGGCCAGCCAGAGGGCCGGCCTCCACCGACGCCACGCCAGGCGCACTACCCCGACTCCCACCAGCAGCGCGATGGCGTAGACCAGGGGCCAGGGCACGCCCCGGATGGGGCTGAAGAGGAGGTCAGCCAGGAGGCGGCGGAGCTGAGCAGCCGTGGGCAGCACCGGATGGAAGCGGCCCCAGGCCTCGCGGAGGGTGGCGGCCGGCCCGGGCACCTGGGAGAGCCAAATCAGTCCCGCCAGCCCCGGCAGCCCGTGCAGGAGCGCCCAATCCCGCAGCGCCCGCCAGCGGCGCAGGAGCAGGAGCACCACCGGCTGCACGAGGATGAGCAGAGCCAGGTAGTAGTGGGTGAAAAGAGCCAGCCCGTTCACGCCGGCCAGGAGCGCGAGGGAGCGCCGGCGGGAGGCAGGCGGGATCGGGGCAGGGCGCAGCAGGGGCAGGAAGAACAGGGCGGCCAGGAGCGCCCAGGTGGCGACGAGGGTGTACATCCGGGCGTCCCGGGCGTGGTAGACCTCCATCGGGAGCAGGGCCAGGAGGAGCATCGCCCCCGTCGCCGACACCCCGGTTCTGCCGAAGCTCCTGTCCAGCCGACGGACCAAACGGCCCAGCAGGGCGATGTTGAGCAGGCTGGCGAGGACGGAGAAGAGGCGCAGACTGTACTCGCTGATCCCTGCCACCCCCATCCAGGCGTGGATCAGGAGGTAGTAGACGGGGGGATGCTCCCGGCTGGCCTGGAGGAGGTAGGCGATGATGGCGGGCAGTGAGCGGTGGGCGACGAAGTAGGTCGCCGCTTCGTCGAAGGTCAGGTCGGACCCGTCCAGCTTCCAAAGGCGGATGGCCCAGGCCAGGAGGAGGATGGCGACGGCCAGGGGCAAGCGGATTCTCCCGTGTCTGGGTTCGCCGGCGGCGTCGGTGTCCATCATCGGGCCTCTCAGGCAGGGGCCTCCCGGAGGGCGGCTTCGAGGGCAGCCCTCATCACGTCAAGGGGGGCGGGCTCTCCCGTCCAGAGGGTGAAGGCGGCGGCCCCCTGGCGGAGGAGCATCCCCAGCCCACCGATGGCCCGGGCACCTGCCCGGCGGGCCTGGCGGAGCAGCCGCGTCTTGGCGGGCCGGTAGACCAGGTCGTAGACGGTCAGGTGGGAGGGCAAGGGAACTTCCTCGGGCCAGGGGGAGGCCTCCGGGTGGGGCCACATCCCCACCGGCGTGGTGTTGACCAGCAGGTCGAAGGCGGCGAGGTCCAGGTCGGTCAGGCGGGTGCCGGCGGGCAGGGCGGTGAGGGAGGCACCGGGCAGGTGGGGGGTCAGGGCCTGTACGAGGGCCTGGGCCCGCCGGGGCGTGCGGTTGTGGAGGGTGACCTGGGCGCCGGCCTGGGCCAGGGCGTAGACGACGGCCCTGGCCCCACCCCCGGCCCCCAGGATGAGGCAGCACCGCTCGGCAGGATCGAAGCCGGCGGCCTGCAGGTCCTCCAGGAAGCCGATGGCGTCGGTGTTGTCGCCGACCAGGCGGGCCGTGCCGTCCTCGCGGCGGACCAGGAGGGTGTTGACGGCACCCATCGCCCGGGCGGCCGGCGTCACCTCGTCCAGGTAGGGGATCACGGCCTCCTTGTGGGGGATGGTGACGTTGGCTCCGGCGAAGCCCAGCGCCTTCAACCCGCGCAGCGCATCCTCGACGGCCCCTGGGGGGACGGGGAGGGGGACGTAGGCCCAGTTGAGCCCCAGGGCAGCGAAGGCGGCGTTATGCATCGCCGGGCTCAGGCTGTGGGCGACGGGCCAGCCGATGATGCCGACCAGACGGGTTGTGCCATCCACCGGATCCTCCTGTGCCCATACGGATGGGGCCGGTGGCTAAGGCCACCGGCCCCTGCGACGAGTGGGCCGTGCGGGATTCGAATGTATCCTACCACACGATGGCCGTTTCGGCAAGGGATGCGATGCTTCAGAGCAGCTATCGTCAGGCTACCACCGCCCCCCCTTCCCACCGAACCGGATGGACCGGCCCTTCATCTCCCACCAGCCGACGCACCTGGTAGGCGAACCGATCCGGATCGCCGCTGGTGTAGAAGCGGTGGAGGCCAGACCGATAGCCATTGTTCAGCCAGCCCCGGGCGGCCAGAACCCGGCCCGTCTGGCGGGCCACGGCAGGCGCGGGATCAATCACCTGGACAGCAGGGCCAACGATGCGCTCAATGGTGGAGCGCAGGAAGGGGTAGTGGGTACAGCCCAGCACGAGCTGGTCGGCGCCGGCCGCCACCAGGGGTTCCAGGTAGCGCCGCAGCAACCCCTCCGTCTCCGCGCTGTCGAACAGGCCGGCTTCCACCTGCTCGACCAGGCCGGGGCAGACCTGGGGCAGCACAGTGACGTGGCGGGCGAAGCGGTCCAGCAAGGAGGCGAAGAGCGCCCCCTGGAAAGTGGCAGGGGTAGCGATGACCGCCACCTTGCCGCTGCGGGTCTGCTGAGCGGCCGGCTTGATGGCCGGCTCCATCCCGACGAAGGGGACCTGGGGGAAGGTGGCCCGCAAGTGGTGAAGGGCCGCCGCCGAAGCCGTATTACAGGCCACCACAATTACCTTGACGCCCTGGTGCAGCATGAAGCGGGTGATGGCCGTGGCAAACTCCCGAACCTGGCTTAGAGGACGAGGACCGTAGGGGACGTGAGCCTGATCGGCGAAGTAGAGGACATCTTCGTGGGGAAGCTGGCGGACGATCTCCCGCCAGACGGAGAGCCCCCCCACCCCGGAGTCGAAGATACCGATGGGGCGGTTGGAGAGTCGCTTGGCCACGTGGTTGCTTGGTCCTTAGTCCTCAGTCCTCGGTCCCTGGTCCTTGGTCCTCAGTCCACCGCCAACCGCTAGGCTGCTAGGGCGGCAGGCGGCGATAAAGGCGCGGAAGAGCGACCGCATCAGCGGGTGGTCCTGCACCATCTCCTCCGGGTGCCATTGAACGCCCAGGCAGAAGGGGTGGTCAGGCATCTCGACAGCTTCGACGAGGCCATCAGGAGCCCAGGCCGTCGCCACCAGGCCCGGAGCCAACGCTTTGATGGCTTGGTGGTGAAAGCTGTTGACCACCATCGGGCCTGGGCCGATGATCTGAGCCAGCCGAGAGCCGGCATCCACCGTGATCAGGTGGCTCGCCCCCAGCCTCTGGTGGTTTGGAGCCTGATGGACGATGGCCTCCGGACACTGAGAGGGGATGTCCTGATAGAGGGACCCTCCCAGCGCCACGTTGAGCACCTGGTGCCCCCGGCAGAGGGCCAGGATGGGGATCTGGGCATCGAGGGCCAACCGGGTTACGGCGATCTCCAGCCGATCCCGCTCCGGGTCCACCTTGCCCAGGCGGGGGTGCGGAGGCTCGCCATAAAGCCCCGGTTCCACGTCCTCACCCCCGGGGAGGAGCAGCCCATCCAGCCGGCTTATCAGCACTGCCAACGCATCCTCCCCGACACCCAAAGGGATGAGGATGGGCACGCCGCCGGCCTGGGCCACCGCCTGCACATAGGTAGCCGGAATAGCTGCCAGCGTCACCGGAGGGGGGTGGCGACGCTGGCGGTGCGCGGTCGTGATTCCAATAAGGGGCGCAGTCATTCCCGGTTCAGGCTAGAAGCGCTTCTCCCGCAGGCGGGCAGCCTTACCCCGTCGCTCCCGCAGGTAGTAGAGCTTGGCCCGGCGCACGTGGCTGCGGCGGAGCAGTTCGACCTTCTCTAGGCGGGGAGAGTGGAAGGGGAAAGTGCGCTCTACCCCGACGCCGTGGGAGGCGATGCGCCGCACGGTGAAGCTGGCACCGGCCCCGCCTTTGCGCACCCGTATGACGGTCCCCTGGAAGACCTGGACGCGCTCCCGGTTCCCTTCCACGATGCGGGCGTGAACGCGCACGACGTCGCCAGGGCGGATCTCCGGAATGTTGGGGTTGGGTTTCAGTTGCCGATTCAGGGTTTCGATCAGGTCCATCGTCTCTGTCCGTAGAGGTGTGGGATTTCGCAGCATTGCGAGTCCGCTGCCTGCTCCTCCGCTAGGGAGGAATTCTCCCCCCGGGGAGCGCCTCAGCAGCGGAGGGCGATTATACCACGGATTGGCTGGTCCGACAAGGGAGGCCAATTTCGGCTACCTGTATGTCCCCAATTTGATACGCTCACAGCAGGTCTGGTGATTACCCATATCCTGGGGATAGGGAGATCAGCCGCCCGCGAATGGGGCACGAATACAAGAACGAGGAACCGCTCCATCGTGCATTCGTGAGAAATTCGCGGACGGCCTACCGCAGCCCATCTCCTCGCTCACTTATGGGCAATCACCAAAGCAAGCGCCGGTTTGACGCTCCCCTGGGCGTGTAGTATACTCTGTTGAAGAAACTTTCGTATCTATTCAGCCTACCCTCCCACAGGTCACCGGTCGAGGGCGCTTTCAGCCCCGATGGGCTATTGGAAGCACGGTTTCGCGTCGGAAACGCGCCTAACCTGTGGGAGGGTGAACAGGTACCAACTTTCAGCCCTTTGAGCATCGCGGGAGGCCTCCGCTATGAGCGCGAATCCTCAGAAGACAGCAACGCGAACCTCTTACGAACGCTTGCTTTCCCTGCTTGACGAGCTGCCGCCGGCGAGCGTGGTCGTCGTGGAGCGGTTCGTCGAGTTCCTGCACGAGCAGGCCCGGCGGGGCCAGCCGGTCGTGACTGCTCCTGAACAAGAACAACAAGAGGAGAAGCCGCCTTATCTTTATCCAACCGTGCCGGTGCCGGCTTCCTCGCTAGACGGTCTGGTCGGCATCATGCCCCCTGTGGGAGGGGATGCTCTGGCCGATACCGAAGCTCTCTACGACGAGGTGTGATCTTGGACGTAGTCATTGACTCATCGGTGCTGGTTGGCCTGCTTGTCCCCAACGATCTGTGGCATGAACAGGCCGTGGCTTTGTGGGGGGCTATCAAAGCCGCCGGGCATACGGGCCTCTACCTCGACTGCGTGGTTGCCGAGTCCACCAGCGTCGCTGTCCGTCGTCTGCGCGAAAAGGGCCGTCTGGCCGATGTGGCCCCCCTGCTTGACCGACTGAACGTCCATGTACCTGCCGAGGCCATCACCTGGATCCTGCCCGACGTGCCCCGTCTGTACCCGGCGGTGCTCGACCTCGTCCGCTCCTCCTCAGGTGCCCTGAACTTCCACGACGCCCTCATCGCCCTGGCCTGCCGCGAGCGGGGCATCCTCGCCATCGCCAGTTTTGACGCCGATTTCGATCAGGTGCCCTGGCTGCGCCGACTGTCCCACCCGGAAGACGTGCTGTGAGGCCATCCCTCCGATGACCGGGAGGGGGCGGACGCACTACAGCGGACGCTCAGCCCGCACGATCCAGGCCGGCGATCCAGGCCGCCAGGGCCGACCATCCCAGCCGCCGAAGAGGCCGATGGCGGTGAAGCCGACGATGCGCAGCAGCCGGAAGATGGCGTCGGGGGTGAAGAGCTGCACCTCGTAGCGCCACTGGACCCGGCGCGTGTGCCCCCCCTCCCTCACCTCCAGCACCTCCTCCACGAAGAGACGACGGATGTCCTCCTCGTAGCGATAGCGGCGGAACCGCTCGACCTGCACGCCGTCCGGCAGGGGCCGCAGTCGGGGAACCGGGTGGAGACCTTCGTCTACCGGCAGCAGCGGCGGCGGCGTCAGGACCAGGGCCATCCCCCCGCCGGGCCGCAGGTGCAGGAAGATGGTGCGCAGGGCCTGCCGTCGGGCTTCGGCGTCGGGGAGGCGGCCAAAGGCGTCGTCGGTCAGCAGGGCGAAGTCGAAGCGGTCCCGCAGCCGGGTTGCCGTCACCTCACCCTCCACCCAGCGGGGCCGGGCCTCGGGGGGCAACGCCTCGGCCCGCTCCTCGGCCAGGGCCAGCCACTCGGGACGCCGTTCCACCCCCGTGACCTGGAAGCCCCGGGCGGCCAGGCCGCAGGCGATCTCCCCCGCTCCGGCTGCCCAGTCCACCACCCGCAGGCCGTAATCGCCTGCCAGCCAGGCCCAGAAGCCGATCTCCTCCGCCCGGTCCGCCCGATAGAGTTCCAGCAGCCGGGCCTGCAGCGCGTACAGCGGCAGGTCGCTTCCCCAGGACATTCCGCTACCGGCCTCCGATGGTCATCCCGTCCACCCGGATCGTCGGCCCGCCGAAGATGCCGCCGAAAGGGACGAAGCGCAGGTCGTTCCCCACCGCCTGCACCTGTTTCAGCAGCCGCTCCAGAGGCGCGGCCACGGTGACCTCGTTGACCGGGTAGGTCAGCCGCCCTTTCTCGATCCAGAGCCCCCGCGCCGCCACCGAGTAGTCGCCGCTGACGGGGTTGATGCCCCCCGTGTTCATCGTGCTGAGGACGTAGAGCCCCTGCTCCACGCCGGCGATGATCTCCTCCGGCGAGAGCGATCCCGGCTGGAGGTAGAAGTTGGTGGGGGCCAGGGTAGGCGGTGTGCGGTGGGAGGAACGGGCCGCGTTGCCTGTGCTGGCACGGCCCTCCCGGTGGGCCGTGTAGGTGTCGTAGAGCACGGCCTGGAGCACCCCTTCGTCCACCAAGCGGGTGGCCCGGGTGGGAACCCCCTCCCCATCGAAAGGAGCCGAGGCCAGCCCCCGGCGCAGCCGGCCGTTGTCCAGCAGGCTGACCACGTCTGAGGCCACGTCCTGCCCCATCTTGCCCAACAGGAAGGACCGCCCCCGCTGCATCGCCTCGGCGGTGAGGGCCTGGGCCAGCGCCCCCACCAGCTCCGCCGTGGCGATGGGCGAGAAGACGACGGTCCCCTCCTGGGTCGGCACCGGTTGTCCGCCCAGGAGCCGGGCTGCCTTCTCCCCGGCCTCCTGTCCAATCGCCTGGGGGTCCAGGTCGGCCAGGAAGGGGGAGGCGTCCAGCCCGAAAGCCATCGTCTGCTCCTCCCCATCCCGTCCGATGGCGATGACGTAGCTGACGGCAAAGCTGTGCCGGTAGTGGCCGGCGAAGCCCCGCGAGTTGACCAGGTAGACGCTGGCGACGCTGTCGGCGTAGGTGCACCGGTTGGTCAGCGCGACGCGGGGGTCGGCCCCCAAGGTCGCCTCCTCCACGGCTAGGGCGAAGGCGATCTTCTCCTCCATCGGCACCTGCTCCAGGGCCGGGTCGAAGACCTCCAGGTCCTCGTCGGGGATCGGCTGGGGATCGGGCAGCACCCGGTGCTCGTCGGGATCGGCAGCCCGGGCCAGGGCGAGGGCCGCCCGCCACGTCTCCTCGATGCTGGCAGCCGAGAAGTCGGAGGTGTAGGCGTAGCCCATCCGCCCGTTGACGATGACGCGCACGCCCAGCCCCTTGCTGCCGGCGTGGGAGAGCTTTTCCACCTTGCCCTGATCCACCTGGACCTGGCTCTCCCGGCCCACGACGATGTAGGCCTCGGCCTCTGCGCCCTGGGCGGCCACGCGCTTCACCACATCTTCCGCCAGTTGCAGGTAGTCCATCTCACACCCCCATCTGTCCGGTGATCGTCTGATCCGTGCCGCCGACGGTGAGCTTGGGGACGCGGATGGTGGGCTGGCCCACGCTGACGCGGGCGACCTGCCCTTTGCCGCACATCCCCATCCCCCGATCCAGCGCCCAGTCGGTGCCCACCATGTCAATCTGGCGCAGCACCTGGGGGCCGTTGCCGACCAGGGTGGCTCCCCGAACGGGCGCGGTCAGCCGTCCGTTTTCGATCAGGTAGCCCTCGGTGACGCTGAAGACGAAGTCGCCCCGGGCGATGTCGGCCTGGCCGCCCCCCAGCCGCTTGACGAAGAGGCCCCGCCGGACGGAGCGGATGATCTCCTCGGGGTCGTGAGGCCCCGGGGCGATGAAGGTGTTGGTCATCCGGGGCATCGGCATGTGGCGGAAGGACTGCCGCCGGCCGTTGCCGGTGGAGGTGCGCCCCACCCGCCGGGCCTCCGTCAGGTCCCACATGTACTCCCGCAGGACCCCCTCTTCGATGAGCACGGTGCGTTGGGCCGGCGTTCCCTCGTCGTCGAAGCGGAAGGAGCCCCGCCGGCCCGGCAGCGTGGCGTCGTCCACGGCCGTGACGAGGGGGGAGGCGACCCGCTCCCCCACCATCCCCGTGTAGGCCGAGGTGCCCTTGGTGACGAAGTCGGCCTCCATCGCGTGGCCACAGGCTTCGTGGAAGAGGACGCCGCCCCAGCCGTTGGTGATGACGACGGTCATCTCGCCCGCCGGGGCCGGTCGGGCGTCGAGCATGATCACCGCCGATTCGGCCACCTCGCGGGCCAGGGCTACCGGATCGTCCCGATCCAGCAGTTCCAGCCCCATCTGGCCTCCAACGCCGCTGCCGATCCGCTGCAGGACGCCGTTGCGCTGGGCCGTGACGGCGATGCGGAACTCCAGGATCTGGCGGTCGTCCTCGGCCCACAGCCCCTCAGAGTTGAAGACCCAGACGCGACGGCGGAGCTGGTGGTAGCCGGCCTGGACCTGGGTGACGTAGGGGCTGTGGCGGCGGGCCGTCTCGTCCATCCGGTGCAACAGGGCCGCTTTCTCTCCCTCGCTCAGGGCCTCGAAGGGCTTTTCGATGGGGAAGGAGAGTGGGCTCTGGCGGCGGGTCAGGTCCACGAGGACGCGGGGCGCGCCGGTCCCGCGAGCGGCGGCAGCGGCGGCCCGGGCGGCCTCCAGCAGCGCCGGCTCGCTCAGGTCGTCGGTGTAGGCGTAGGCAGCCGTCTCGCCGTAGAAGACGCGCACCCCGCCTCCGACATCGTTCCCCCGGATCGCCCGTTCCAGCCGGCCATCGTCCAGGCTCAAGCCGAGCGTTTCCTTGCTCTCCAGGTAGACCTCGGCCAGGTCCCCACCGTTGCGCAGGGCCTCGGCCAGGACCCGGCGGACCGTTTCCACGGGAATCATAGGCTTTGCTCCTCTCCAGTGGGTGTGTTATACTTCGTTATAGACGAAGCCCATTATAACCGGCAGAGGGTTGGCTGTCAAAGAGGTGAGGGGCAAAGGGCAAGGGGCAGGGAGCAAGGGACAGGAGGCAAGGGGCAGAGAGCAAGGGTCAGGGGGCAGGGTATGAGAGACGCACCGCACGACACGCACCAGAGGATGCGTACCTTACCCCGTCTGCTCTACGCGCTGCGGGAGCTCCCCTGGCCGGCCGACTGGGAGGCGCTCTTCGGACGGGATGCCCCCCTCATCGTCGAGTTGGGCTTTGGCAACGGGCGCTTCCTAGCGGATCTGGCCCGGCGGCACCCCGAGGCCAACCTGGTCGGTGTGGAGCGGGCGGTCTGGCCCTGCCAGCGGACCGAGGCCCGGCTGCGCAAGGCCGGCTTGACCAACGTCCGACTGGTCCACGGGGAGGCCCAAGCGGCGCTAGCCTACCTCTTCCGGCCCGGAACCATCCAAGCGCTCTACATCAACTTCCCCGATCCTTGGCCCAAGGACCGCCACGCCCACCGACGGCTGATCACCCCCGCCTTCATCCGGCTGGTTGCCGACCAGATGGCCCCCGGCGGCAGGCTGACCATCGCCACCGATGTGGCCGAGTACGCCGAGCAGATCGCGGCGGCGCTGGAGGTCGAGCCCCGGCTGGTCAGCGCCTTTGAGCGCCCCTGGGTGCCGGAGTTGCCGGGCCGGACGCCCACTAAGTACGAGGAGAAAGCCATCGCCGCCGGCCGGCCCCGCTTCTACTTCCTCTGGCGGCGGCAGGAGACCCCGCCCCCCCGTCATCAACCCGTGCCCATCCCGGAGGAGGTGCCGATGCCCCACGTCACCCTGCGTGCTCCGCTGACGGTGGAGACCATCGCTCGGGCCTTCCGCCCCATCGTCTGGCGGGAGGGGGAGGTGATCATCCGCCTGCGCAGGCTCTACCGGGCCTGGGAGAAGGACGAATTGCTGATCGAGGCCGTCGTCGTCGAAGGCCCGCTGACCCAGATCGTCGGTCTGCTCGTCTACCGACAGCCGGAAGGGACCTGGCTGGTCCGGCCGAGTCCGGTGGGGCAGCCGCGCCCCACGCCAGGGCTGAAGGCGGCCGTCGCCCGGCTGGCCCGCTGGCTGCAGGAACTGGTGCCGGGGAGCGAGGTCGTCTACAGCAACGTCACGTCGTAGCTCCGACGTGAGGGGGCTTCTTCGTCAGGGAAAATCCTGAGCGCGGAATGCGGAGGGAAGCTCGTATGCCCATCCCACTCCGACGCCACCTGGCCGGCCTCTCGGCCACCAGCGCTGCCATTTTGATGCTGGAGGTCGCGCTGACCCGCATCTTCTCGGCCATGATGTGGTATCATTTCGCCTTTATGTCCATCTCCCTGGCGCTGCTGGGGGGCGCGGTGGCCGGTGTCTTCGTCTACCTCTTCGAACGCCGCTTCGCCCCGGAGCGGCTGCTTCGCCACCTGGCCCTGTTCGCCCTGCTCTTCTCCATTGCCACCGCCCTCTGCTTCGTCCTTTTCCTCCGCATCCCCTTCGACGTCAGGATGCTGCGCCCACCCCTCCGCCCGAGGGCGCTCCTCCCCCTGGCACTGATCTACCTGGACCTGGCCGTTCCCTTCTTCTTGGGCGGCGTGGTCGTCACGCTGGCCCTGAGCCGCTGGAGCGGTCAGGTGGGGCGGGTCTACTTCGCCGACCTGATGGGCGCCGGGCTGGGCTGCCTGCTGAGCATCGTCGCCCTGGACCGGTTGGGCGGGCCGGGGGCGGTGCTGGCGGCGGCGGTGCTGGCCGGCCTGGCCGCGCTCCTCTACGCCGCCGGCCGCCAGCGCGGCCTGACCGTCGGATGGCTGGTCCTCCTGCTGTTGCTGCTGGCCTTCCGCGACCGCACCGACCTCCTGCAGGTCGTCTCCACCAAGGCCGGCGACATAGACGAGAAGCGCCTTTTTGAGCACTGGAACAGCTTCTCCCGAGTGACGGTCCATGAACACTGGACACCCTTTCCCTTTGGCTGGGGGATGAGCCGCATCCGCACGGAGCCGGACCCGGGCCACTACCTGCTGCTGATTGACTCGGCGGCCGGCACGCCCATCCAGCGCTTCGACGGCGACCTCAGCCGTGTCCAGTTCCTGCGCGACGATGTGACCGCCTTCGCCTACTACCTGCTGGACCGGCCCGACGTGCTGATCATCGGGCCGGGCGGGGGGCGGGATGTGCTGACGGCCCTGGTCTTCGGGGCCCGGCGGGTGACCGGCGTCGAGCTGAACCCGGCCATCGTCCAGGCGGTGCGCAACGACTTCGGCGACTACGCCGGCCACATCTACGACCGGCCGGGGGTGCGCATCGTCGTGGACGATGCCCGACGCTTCATCGCCGGCAGCCGCGAGCGGTATGACCTGATCCAAGCCTCGGTCATTGACACCTGGGCAGCGACGACGGCGGGGGCCTTCGCCCTCTCGGAGAACGGCCTCTACACGCTGGAGGCTTTCGAGAGCTACTACGCCCACCTGACGCCGGAGGGGATCCTCAGTGTCTCCCGATGGTACCTGCACGATCAGCCCGCCGAGACGTTGCGACTGGTCCTGCTGGGAATGGAAGCGTGGGCTCGGGCGGGGGTGGCGCGACCGGCCGACCACGTGATGGTGGTGCTGAACCCGGAGAACTGGCTGGCCCCGGAGGCGATGGCGACGGTCCTTCTGCGGCGCACCCCCTTTACGGCGGCCGAGGTGGCGATTGCGCAGCGGGAGGCGGAGCGGCTGGGGTTCCAAATCCTCTACGCGCCGGGGCTGCCTGCCGACGACAATCCGGTGGCCCGGGCGGTGCTGGCTGCCGACCGGCGGGCCTTCATCCGGGCTTATCCGCTGGACATCTCGCCGCCGACCGACGATCGGCCCTTCTTCTTCTCCTTGGCCCGGCTGGGCCACCTGCTGCAGCCGGACTGGTCCCGGAGCACCGTCTATCGGAAGAGCGTGGAGGCGCTGAACGTGCTGACCTCGCTGCTGGGGATCACCGTGGGGGCGGCGGGGCTCTTCGTCCTGGGGCCGCTGGGGGTGGCCCTACGTCGGCGGCGGGCTGGGGGGAGTTCCCCCACCCAGAGATGGCGGGGGCGGTGGCTGGTCTACTTCGCCGCGCTGGGATTGGCCTTTATGCTCGTCGAGGTGCCCGTCGTCCAGCGGATGAGCCTCTACCTGGGCCATCCGACCTATGCCCTGGCGGTGGTGCTCTTCTCCCTGCTCCTCTTCAGCGGGTTGGGCAGCCTTTCGACCCAGGGGGTGCCGGCGGCGGAGGCCGGGGCGGTATTGCGCCGGCGGTTCCCCCTGCTGCTGGGGCTGATCCTGCTCCAAGGGCTGGGGGGATCGCTGTTGCTGCGGGGGACGCAAGCCTGGCCCCTGGGGCTGCGCATTGGGGTGACCGTGCTCCTGCTGGCTCCTCTGGGCTTCTTGATGGGGATGCCCTTCCCGCTGGGCTGGAAAGGGATCGTCCGGGAGGGGGCAGGGGCTCGGCCCTGGCTGTGGGGGATCAACGGAGCGCTCTCCGTGGTCGGCTCGGTGCTGGCGGCCCTGGTCGCCCTTCAGTTCGGCTTCCGGGCCACGATGTTGCTGGGGCTCCTCGCCTACGGGGTGGCGTGGGGGGTCTCCTGGCGATGAACCGTCTCTCTGGCTTCTTGTCAAGGGCGACGGGGCGTGGTAGAATACATCTCGCCTGAGACGTGGGCCGTTAGCTCAGCCCGGTAGAGCAGGGGACTTTTAATCCTTTGGTCGCAGGTTCGAATCCTGCACGGCCCATCTGCCTGTCCGTACCTTTGCGTCATCGGGAGCCGGCCGGCATACCCCGCTCTCGGTTACCCTATCTAAACCTGTGAACTCTCAAAGGGGGGGCGCACCGATGTGCGCCCTTGCGTCCCATAAGGGATGTTGAAGGCAAGCTCAGGTCGGCTTCCGGGTGATCGGGACAGGTTTCGCGCCGATGGGTATGTGATCCGGTCGAGCCTGCGCCGATGAGAAAGCCCGTCTATCGCCTGCTGTTGGTAGCGTTGCTACTGGTGGCTTGCACTCCGTCGCTGCCTACTCCGGTAGAGCAGCCCTCCTCGTTTTCCCCTTCCCCTACGTCTCCGACGACCGCTTTTCCGCCTTCTCCCACCTCGGCTCCCACCTTGACTCCCTCCCCGACGCCTGTGCCTCCGACGGCAACGGTGCCGGTTGTTACCGAGACGCCTTCCCCGCCACCCTCCTCTACACCGCGGGCGCTGGGGGCCGACTGTCCTTCGGACCCGGCGCAATGGCAGGCGGTGTCGTACAAGCTGCCCACGGGGAAGGCGTTGTACAAGCTGGACCCGCCGTGTGCGATGGGGTTGGTAGAAGAGGTGTTTCGGCAGTTGCAGGATTACGCCGCCGAGCGGGCCGACCGTTGGACCAAAGAGGACGAGGCCCACTACTTCTACTACGGGGCTTACACATCACCCTTGACGGGGAAACGGTATCCGGCGGCCGACCTGGACGAGACGTGGGAGACGACTCCTTATCACTGTTGGAAGGTTGCACGTGATGAGGTGGAGAAGGCGGTCTACTACACGACCGATCCCGGTGATCCTCGGCGGGTAGTGCTCTACGTGATCTATCCCCCTTATGAGACTACGATGTACGACTGCGAGACCGGAGAGACGGGGGAGGTAATCAACTCTGCGGGGTACACGGGGGTCTACATCACAATGATCTACGACGGAGGTTGGAGGATAGGGTTGCGGGCCGAGGAGATGGTAGAACTTCCTCCCGACGTGGACCCGGATGCGACCATCCTGACCATCCGAAGGGCACAGGAGCGATAGAAAATCTGGATACACGAGCTGTCTGACCGGAGACTACGAAGAGGAAGCAATGTCGTTGTTCCTCTGGGGAGAAGAGGATGAAAGAAAAACAACCGGTGTACCTTCGATTTGAAGATGCTGTTCGGAGTTTTGATATCAAGCCGACCCTGCTCGCCCGGGCTGTAGATCAGGGCTTGATTCGGGCGGTGAAACTGGGCGAGGAGATTGTAGTGTCTCGAGAGGATACGGAAAATCTGGCCAGGTCCCCCGAAGTGGTGGGAGAGGCTGCCTTGCCCGTATACGTGCCCTTTGAGGAATCACTCCGGCGGTTCGCCGTGGACGGAGAAACGCTCCGGCAAGCCGTTGAGCGGGGAGAGGTAAAAGCCATAACGATAGATGGGACGCTCGCCGTGGCAGAAGAAGACGTTCGTGTTCTCAGTATACGGGTGAATCTCTGGAGACAGGTCAGGCACTTGGAAGGAGTACCTATTGGCGTTAGAGACGCTTATCAAAAGTACGGGCTATCTCCTACGACTCTCTACCGGTGGATTGAATCGGGGTACATTCGTGTGATGAAGGAGACTACGGGCAAAGGGAGAGGAAAAAAACGCATCTTGAACGAGGCTGATGTTGCCTACGCCGACCTACTACGCAGACGGTTGGGGGGCAGAAAGGGTAAGCGGTTCTTCAACGAAGAGCTTGTACCTCCTCGATCAGAAAACTGATTTGGGCAGAGGGGTACATCCGACTTCCCCCCAACGCGGAACCGAACGCGACTATCTTATCCATTCGAGAGGCACGGGGCAATGAGCGCTCGCGTGTGAAGGGGGGGTAAATGACCGATAAACCTCCTGTGTACCTTCGATTTCAAGAGGCTCTGCGATATTTCGGCGTTAAGCCGAACTTGCTCGCCCGGGCTGTGGATCAGGGCTTGATTCGGGCGGCGAAACTGGGTGAGGAGATCGTAGTGTCTCGAGAGGATACGGAAAATCTGGCCAGATCCCCCGAAGTGGTGGGAGAGGCCGCCTTGCCCGTATACATGCCCCTTGAGGAATCGCTCCGGCGGTTCGCCGTGGACGGAGAAACGCTCCGGCAAGCCGTTGAGCGGGGAGAGGTAAAAGCCATAACGATAGATGGGACACTTGCCGTGGCAGAAGAAGACGTTCGTGTTCTCAGTATACGGGTGAATCTCTGGAGACAGGTCAGGCACTTAGAGGGAATGCCCATCGGCGTTAAGGATGCTAGTGAGAAATATGAGATTCCTCTTCCCAGTCTTTACCGGTGGATTCAATGGGGGTACATTCGTGTGATCAGTGAGCCTGCGGGCAAAGGGCGAGGAAAAAAGCGTGTTCTGAACGAAGCTGACGTTGCCTATGCCGGCTTACTGCGGCGGCGTTTGGGAGGTAAGAGGGGTAAGCGATTCTTCAACGAAAAGCTTGTACCTCCTCGGTCAGAAAGCTGACCTGAAAGGGAAGGAGCCATCGGTTTTTCTGTCGAAGCGTATCTGAAAGTCCAGTTTTGTTCCTGTTTCTCCTTCATCCTCCGAAGTAACCTCTTCTATATCTCTTCGCCGTTTTCCTCTTGCTGCTTTTGACTCCTCAGATAAACGCACTATTTCACTGTTGAAATAGAAGATTATGTTATAATATTGGTCAGATGATTATTGACAAATTATAACTTATGTGGTAATATCTAGATGCGTCTTTGGAGGGAGGGGACACATCGGAGACTTTCGTGACAGGCCTTGCCATCCTCCCGGACGCCATAGCAGCCGAGGCCGCCGCCCACGATCTAGATGATGTGGGCCGGCGGTGGTTGGAGATGCCGATCGCAGCCGACCCCACTTCCTCTGCCCACGGCGGGGGCGATGGTGTCGGCTGCTTTGCATTATTTCATTCTATCTCTTAAACGATACTATAAAAAACACTTTCTACAACACAGGATTTGACAATTATGACATTATATGCTAACATTAAGCTGTGTCTTGGAGGGGGAGAAAACATAGAAACACAACGAGACTTCATGGCCGACCCTTCTACTCTCCCGGACGCCATAGCAGCCGAGGCCGCTGCCCACGATCTGGATGAAGTGGGCCGGCGGTGGTTGGAAATGCTGGTCGCAGCCGACCCCACGCTTCCCCTGCCCACGGCGGGGGCGATGGTGTCGGCTGCTTTGCATTCCCCCCTGGGCGATACCTTCCACCGCCTCGACGATGCGCTTGGAGGGCTCAACGACGTTGCCTTGGACGACCTCACCACCAGCCAGCGGCGCGTCCTTCTCCTTCTCCTCGACGATCTCAGGAATCGGCTTGAGGGGCTCCTGATGGCGTTGACAATGGGACCGTAACAGGAGGCTTCTATGCAATTCCGAGTCTTCAAGAGCATCACGTTCCTGGTTGGGC
>Ga0256830_1000709_pt1 | contig 25104 bp, 21 predicted proteins | sample 128326metaG_FD_190537 | JGI IMG/M metagenome (GOLD analysis project Ga0256830, IMG submission 190537) | Hydrothermal vent microbial communities from Lau Basin, Pacific Ocean - 128-326 | ecosystem: Environmental > Aquatic > Marine > Hydrothermal vents | place: Pacific Ocean: Lau Basin | collected... | reverse complement strand
TCACTCATTTCAGCCGGATTAAATTTCAAATACGGTGGATTTCCTACATGCACCTTGGTGACGGAGCGTAGCTCGAAAAAATATTTTATTAAATCGAGATTGTATTCATATTCCGGTTTAATTGAGTATGATCGGCGCTGAACTCGTTTTTTATTGTAAAAGACCTGCGCCAACTTTGTTGCAGGTGCAATACGCAACGGAATACCCGCTAACAATAAAGCTAAGCCGATACGCGTAGTTGAAAACAAGGTAATGGCCGCATCATACTTTTCGCGTTTTAATAACTTCACTAAAGCTAATAAACCCGATAGCCCTGCATCCTGCCCTGGATCACATACAGCCTCATCAATCCATTCACAATTCCGCGCCATCTCGAATGTATAACCAGGAACCAAGGTATGAACCTTCATCTGAGGGTCAGTGAGTTTCAACATCGCAAAACTTGGATAGGCAAGCATGAAGTCACCTAACTTGTCATTTCGAATAACAAGTATTTTTTTTACCGTCGAATTACTTTTGGCTTTCAAATGGGTACTCATCAACAAATTTTTCCAAAATTTTCACTCTCTCTAATACAGCTATTTCAATAACGCACTAAAGTACTCAATGGTTTTAGAAAGCCCCTCTCTTAGCTGAATCTTAGGCTCCCAATCTAACGCACGTTTTGCATAGCTAATATCGGGTTGGCGCTGTCTAGGGTCATCATGAGGCAAATCCTCAAAAATAATTTTCGATTCTGAGTTTGTTAAATCAATAACAGTTTCCGCTAACTGTCCAATCGTAAACTCATGAGGATTACCAACATTCATAGGGCCGGTTACATCAGAAGACGTATTCATCAAACGAACAAACACCTCGATTAAATCATCAACGTAACAAAAAGAACGTGACTGGCCACCATCACCATAAATGGTTATATCCTGTCCCTTAAGTGCCTGCACGATAAAATTTGATACCACCCTACCATCGTTTGGATGCATTCTAGGCCCATAAGTATTAAATATACGCGCAACCTTTATTTCTAGGCCATGTTGTCGATGGTAATCAAAAAAAAGCGTTTCAGCACAACGCTTTCCTTCATCATAACAGGAGCGAAAACCGATAGGGTTCACGTTACCCCAATAGGACTCAGGCTGAGGATGAATGATAGGATCACCATAAACCTCACTTGTTGATGCTTGAAACACCTTTGCCTTGACACGCTTTGCCAAACCCAAAACATTGATAGCACCGTGAACACTCGTTTTTGTTGTTTGAACAGGATCAAACTGATAGTGGATTGGAGATGCGGGACAAGCTAAGTTATAGATCTCGTCAATCTCAACGTATAAAGGAAAGGTAATATCGTGACGAATCAGCTCGAAATGATGATTATCCATCATAGTTAAAATATTGTCTTTGCTACCCGTGTAAAAATTATCCACACACAACACATCGTGACCATCCTTCAATAGGCGTTCACACAAGTGAGAGCCTAGAAAGCCTGCTCCTCCTGTTACTAGTATCCGTTTTCTAAGACCTGTACTTCTCATATTAATTTATTGTTCCCGGTTATAATCTATATTTGCAAGAGACCGAATGCGCATAGTATAGCTTTGAACGAACAAGGGTCATTTATATGATTTAGGCAAATTACTTATACGCTCTGTTTTAAGTCTATCCAATTCATAAAGCTTAGCCTCTTCCAGAAAAGTAGAGTAAGCGGCACTTATAGAAATAATAAAGCCTTGCATTCCATCTAGGGCGCCCCTTTTGATCATATAGGTTTCTATAAATTTCCCTACAGGCTTTAGAAATAACCGCCAAAGAATGAATTTTTTACCTTTTTCCTTACGTGTAAATGCTTTAATGCTAGAGAATTTATTATTAGTTTCTACCTGATCCGACAAATCTTCAAAACTATAGTGAATCAAATCACCTCGAATGGAGACCCCTTTTCCATCGAGAAATATTGTGTCATGGGGGTTTTCCCCACCCCACTTCGCACACCCCTTTTTAATCAGTCGATATCTCGCATTTGGATACCAGCCACCATGACGGATATACTTTTTCATATGATAAGTGAGACGTGGGAATTTAGCGCCTACGGCTTTCGGGTCACTTGCTAAAAACTCTTTTATCGATTCGGATAACTCAGGAGTGACACGCTCGTCTGCATCAATGGATAAAATCCATTCATGAGAACACAGATCCAAGGCTCTATTTTTTTGCGTAATATGCCCATCGAAGGCATGCTGAGTAAATTTAACATTATCAAATTCTTTACAAATTTTTTCAGTATTATCTGAGCTAAACGAATCGAGGACAATAATTTCATCAGCAAAACCTGCTACAGACTCAAGACAGTCTCTAATATTATTTTCTTCATTGAAAGTAATGATTGCTACCGATAATGGAGGAAAACTCTCCATCTAAATCTCCTTTAAGATAAATTAATATCTTTCCACACCTGCTCAACTGATAAGCCTTGCAAACAATCATAATGCCCCAATGGGCATTCTTTTTTAAAACAAGGACTGCATTCTAATTCCAGTGAAACAATCTTTGTTTTGTCGGACAGCGGAGGCGTATAACCAGGATCAGAAGAACCATACAACGCTACAACAGGGGTGTCCACCGCTGCTGCTATATGCATTAAACCCGAATCATTGCAAACGACGAGACTAACCAACGCCAACAAATCGATAACATCTTCCAGACTTGTACGCCCAGTTAAGTCGTTACATTTATGACTGGTAAGTCGGTTAATTTCTTGTGCAATTGTGGAATCTTTTGCCGAACCAAGCAGCCAAATTGTTTTTCCACTTTCGATTAACTTTATCGCTAATTTGGCATAATGCGTGGTTGGCCATTGTTTCGCAGGGCCGTATTCTGCTCCTGGACAAAAAGCGACGACATCCTTAGCCGATTCCTGCAAGTCTAACTTGCTGAGCACTGCTTGTTGAAGTTTCTCGCTTGTCACCAATTTTGGTTTAGGGAAGTCTTGATGATTAAAAGCATTTTTCTTAAAACCCAAAGAAACATATCTCTCTACCATCATGGGTAGTTTTTTTTTGTCTAACAACCTAATATCATTCAACAAGCCCCAGCGTGCCTCGCCCTTAAAGCCAGTGCGTTTTGCAATTTTTGCCCCGTAAGGCAGTAGAGCTGATTTCCAGGTATAAGGCAAAACTATGGCTTGCGCATACTTTTCACTCGCTAATTGCCGACCTAATCGCAAGCGCTCAAGCGGTTTAAATTTTCCATGACCCAATGGCATCTCAATGGATCGACGAACCTCAGGCATACGCGCAATTAACGGTTCACTCCACGCAGGTGCAACGACATCAATGCGCACCTCCTCATTTGCTTGCTTTAAGAGCCGGAACAAACTCTGAGCCATAACCATATCACCAACCCATGATGGGCCGATGACCAAGATCTTTGCGGACATATCATTCATTTAAAAAAGAAAAATACTTTACAAATAAATTATTTTTTTAATAAAAAATCAGTACCACAATAAGGGCACTTGGCATTTCCGGTTTTTTCGATGGGTAGAAAAACTCTTGGATGAGAATTCCATAATGTCATGCTATCCGTTGGACAATGCAAAGGTAAATCGGCACTCGTTATCTCATAACATGCTTGTTTGTTTTCAGTGTTGTGACCCGAATCAGATGATTGAACTGCTGGCATAATACCCCTCTCTTTAGCAAAATATTCTTGACTACATAGTTTTATTATAAATATGTTAACCAGTGCTCGTGCTTTGCATCACGCCCATGAACAATATCGAAATATAGGCTTTGTAATTTTTCCGTCATCGGACCACGAATTCCTTCGCCAATGGTTCGATTATCCACCTCTCGTATCGGGGTAACTTCTGCGGCAGTACCGGTAAAAAAAGCCTCGTCTGCAATATAAACTTCATCTCGTGTAATACGCTTTTCATGCACTGGGATACCTAGCTCACCCGCCAATACAATAATAGTGTTACGGGTTATTCCATCTAATGCCGAGGTTAAATCCGGCGTATAAATTTCTCCATCACGTACTAGAAATATATTTTCGCCACTGCCCTCGGCCACACAACCTTCTGTATCCAATAACATGGCTTCATCATATCCACAGCTTAAAGCCTCTTGCAGCGCAAGCATGGAATTCATATAGTTTCCATTGGCTTTTGCCTTACACATTGTGACATTAACATGATGACGCGTATAAGATGAGGTGCGAATACGTATCCCTTTTTCCATCCCATCTTTTCCCAGATAGGCACCCCATTCCCAAGCCGCGGCCATTGAATGAACTTTCAAGTTATCCGCTCTAATGCCCATACCTTCGGAACCATAAAAACACATGGGTCGAATATAAGCAGCCTCCAAATGATTTTTACTCACTGACTCACAGATTGCTGTATTAAATTCTTGTTTAGAATACATCATCGGCATTTGCAAAATATGCGCTGACCGAAATAATCGATCAGTATGCTCTTGCAAGCGAAAAATTGCGCTACCTTGTTCTGTTTTATAAGCTCGAATACCTTCAAAAACACCCATGCCATAATGCAAGGTATGGGTTAATAAATGGGTTTTAGCATCGCGCCAGGGCACGAATTCACCATCAAACCAGATGACGCCATCGCGATCATCCATTGACATAAAATTCTCCTCGATTCTTTCTAATTATCTTTTAAAAACAAATTCCAAATTCTAGTGACCGCACTGCGGAAATCAACAAATAAGGTTTCTTCAACCACTGGCGCCGGCATTTGGCGCAGCGTCAACTCATGCGCCTCTTGGCGATAGGCCAGATAAGCATTTGCCAGTATTTTAGCATCATCTCTCGCTAAAACGTTAGCCTTTGCTAAGGTTTCCAGCAGACGTAGATTATCTGAAAACTCTGCCAATTCCGGGTGCTTATCAGCCCAGCCCAGCACTAGGAACTGAATAATGAACTCAATATCAGTAATTCCTCCTCGATCTTGCTTGAGATCAAATAAGCCAGGCTTTATAGAAAGCTTTTCGCTCCGGATTCGCGCCCGCATTTCACTCACATCATTCCGTAAGGCCTCAACATCACGTTTTTTGCCTATGACTGCTGTGCGAATCGTCGAAAACCTCGTGCTTAATTGCGCGTCTCCTGCGACCATGCGCGCCCGAATAATGGCTTGATGCTCCCAAGTCCATGCATTATTTTGCTGGTAATCCCTAAAACTATCTAAGGAACTCACCAGTAAGCCCGAACTGCCGTTGGGCCGCAACCGAGTATCAACCTCATACAATGCCCCACCACTTACCGGTGTATTAAGGTAATGAATAATACGCTGAGCCAAACGTGCAAAAAATAGCGTATTTGGAATCACCTTATCACCATCCGTCTCCGCCGAACTGCCTTGACTATCATGCAGGAATACTAGATCGAGATCAGAGCCAAAACCAAGCTCGATGCCGCCCATTTTTCCGTAAGCAACAATCCCAAATTTTGCCTCTCTCGTTTTACCAGCTGCGTCGACATAGCGCGGCTTACCATGACGTTTTTGCAGGTGCTTGTAAGCGACAGCCAATACATTTTCCACCGCTGTTTCGGCAATATAGGTCAAGTGATCACTGACTTTTGCCACCGGCATTGCGGCGGTAATTTGTGAAGCAGCCACGCGCAACATATTCGCTTGTTTGAACTGCTGAAAAACGGTCATTTGCATTTCCGTGTCTTCAATCTCAACAATCGCCAAACGATTCATCAACTCTTGCTTTAATTCCACTTTCAACATTGGTTCATATAAACGTCTTGGATCGAGTAACTCATCTAACAAAACGGGCGTACGTATTAGCAAGCTTGAAATCCATGGACTGATTGCAAACAATCTAATTAACTGGGAAAGTGCAACAGGGTACTCCATTAACAGCGCAAGGTAGGCGGTACGGCGGGTAATATTTTCAAGTAAATCAAGAACGCGAAAAAAACATTGCTCAGGGTTTTCTACTTTAGACACCGCGTTCAATATCATCGGCATTAGCTTATCAAGCCGGAATCGTCCAGATTGAGCAGTTGCACGAACTGATTTAGACGCAGCAAATACTGATAGTCGGCGATACGTTTCCTGAGCATCTTGATAACCCAAATCGGTCAATAAATTCATCGCTTCTGCGGGCTCGAGTGAGCCGCCCCATAGCAGAGCAGCCGCATCCTCCACTTCCGTATTTTGCACATCATGTTCTTCGGTCTGAGGAGCAGCAAACACCTGATTAAAATGTGAATGCACCGTTGCTCGCCGCTTTGCTAACTCACTCTCGAACAAATTCCAGCTGACAAAACCCATGGAATAAGCTAATCGCAATTGAGCAAGCTTGCTATTCGGGAGCGTATGGTTTTGCTGGTCATTAAACGCCTGAATTCGATTTTCAGTTTTGCGTAAAAAAATATAGGCTTCAATTAACTCATCCACGATATATTTTGGTAAATAAGCTAATGCTCCTAACGACTCCAAAATACTAAGAATACTTCTGGCCTGTAGACGCTTTTCGCGCCCCCCTCTGATTAGCTGAAAAGCTTGGCCAATAAATTCAATTTCTCTAATCCCACCAAATCCCAACTTAACATTGTCGCGCAAGTTCTTACGCTTAACCTCACTCACAATCATGCGCTTCATATCACGCAGCGAATCAAATGCGGAAAAATCTAGATAGCGACGATAAATAAACGGGCGCAACATGGACTGTAGCATCTCCCCGGCTTGTTGAGTCCCGGAGATAACCCGTGCTTTTATCAGCGCATAACGCTCCCATTCCCTTCCGTGCTTCTCGTAGTATGCTTCAGTCGCAGCAAAGCTCAGACACAACTGCCCACTGCCGCCAAAGGGTCGCAAGCGCGTATCCACACGAAAAACAAAACCTTCCTCCGTAATATCACCTAAAATTTTACCCAGCTGTTGTGCCACTCGACTAAAAAACTGACTATGCGCAAGCGGACGAGAACCCCCTACCGTCGTTCCCTCTTCCACAAAGGCATATATCAGATCAATATCAGACGAAAAATTAAGCTCATTGGCCCCTAGCTTCCCCATGCCTAAAACAACTAAATCGAGCTTAACGCCATCACTTGATCGAGGGAATCCATGTATTTTTTCGAGTTCTTGCTGAGCATAGGCTGAAGCAAGTTGCACACAGGCATCCGCTAGGGCTGACAATTCGCTCAAGGTTGTTGCTAAATCGGTTGAATTTGATAAATCTCGCCAAGCAATTCGACACATCTCACGCTGGCGAAAACGGCGGATTAACGAGCAAAACTCTTGTTCATTCTTCGCACTACACAAAACGTCCTGCAGTCGCATAAAATACGCATTCTCTGGATAATCCTGCGCCAAATCTCCGCTGCGAAATAAGTCCATCATCATTTCAGGACGCCGCACACAGAGACGAGCAACAAAATCACTCGCCATCCAAACAAAAGGAAGCTCATCCCAATGCGGACTGTTCGTCGGCAATTCGATAGATTGCGATTCAGCGGCTGTTAGAAAATCATCAAAAGAATGCTCTACAGAGGTCGTTAATTCAGGCGGTAATATCTCGTAATTTAATCGCATTCAACTCTGCTTTAAAAGGACTCATTATTTAGGCTAAGTGCAACCAAGAATACACGGCTACATGGTTATTCTCAATCTTCAAGTAAAGACGGCTTTTGTCGCTATTAGTTACTCCATATACCCATGGAGATCCTGGAAAATGTCTTTACCGGACTATCTCAAAGCGATGGTCAATTATGAAGCGTCAGACCTATATTTGACGACCGGTGCACCGCCTAGCATTAAAGTGCTTGGTACCCTCAATGCGCTCGAAGCCGATATTATTCCCCCCGGAAAGGTTTCTGAAATAGCGTTAAAAATAATGACCGAGAAACAACAGCTCGCTTTTGAGCAATCTTCGGAAATCAACCTTGCGATTTCCGAAGCCGGACTCGGTCGTTTCCGGGTAAATATATTCAAGCAACGCGGCCAAACCGCAATGGTTATCCGGCATATTAAATCGGTCATACCTAGCATCGATACACTAAATCTCCCAATGATTTTAAAACGTGTCATGTTACAGCCCCGCGGCTTAGTTTTATTTGTCGGTGGCACCGGCTCCGGTAAATCCACTTCGCTGGCCGCACTCATAGACTATCGAAATACCCATGCTTCAGGACATATCATTACCATCGAAGACCCCATCGAATTTATCTATCAACATAAAAAATCCATTATCAATCAAAGAGAAGTAGGCATTGATACTAAAAGCTATGGGCACGCATTGAGCAATGTGCAACGCCAAGCATCCGACGTCATCCACATTGGTGAAATTAGTGACCGCGAAACCATGGAGCAAGCTATTTCATTTTCCGAAACAGGACATTTAGTCGTTTCAACATTACATACTAATAATGCAGATCATACTTTAGACAGAATCATTAATTTTTTTCCGGAAAATCGACGCAATCAATTACTCATGGATTTGTCTTTAAATGTAAAAGCGATAATTTCTCAGCGCCTACTTAAAACCGTCGACAATAAACAAACGGCGGCAACTGAAATTTTATTGGCAACGCCCCTCATTAGTGAGCTTATTCTAAAAGACCAAATACATCACATTAAAGAAACCATCGAAAAATCAGCTGATTTAGGCATGCAAACATTTGACATGGCTATTTTTGAACTTTACAAGACAGGAAAAATCAGCGCCGATGAAGCACTAAAAAATGCAGATTCTGTTACCCATTTAAAGCTGAAAATTAAGTTACAAGAAAAAGACTCTTTTAAGAGTTAAGAGATGGCCACGCACCGCTCTTAATAGGCGATAACTTGTGAAACCGCTGGCCCCTAGGAGCCAGCCCTAGGCTTCTGGCCAATAAAGAGTGCTTCGTTTCGAAACCCTCTATTCACATCACCAACCAATGCTTCCTCACGGTAGACGAGCAATTTCAAATCTGAAAATAATTCAAGTAGTTCTCCTGAAGATAATCGAAAATCTGGATTTCCCGGGCCAGAATATGCATCGGTCACTGTTTGTGTAAAAGTCTGATAGAAGAGCAAGCCTCCTGGCGCTAAGGCATGCACTATCGTATTGACAAGACTTCGATCCAAATAATGCGCAATATTTATAAGATCGAAACTATTTTTTTCGACGGATATATTTGACAAATCTCTTGCCGAAGCCTGTACCGACAAACCTTCCTTGTCAGCCATCGTATTTATCTTATCGACCACCACATCGGATATGTCCCAAGCCTCTACGCGCAAACCACGGCTTGCCAGAAAAAAAGCATCCGCACCTAAACCACAAGCTAAGTCTAATGCTTTACCTTCTTTCGGGAATAGGTGTTCATTTTCCAGCAATATTCGCGAAGGCTCAAAACTCGCTGCCGATTGATCTGAGTAAATATTATTCCATTTTTTTTGTGACTTCGTATCTATGATCAATGTCATTATCCTATGAAAATTCGGGGTTAGCGCCGCCAAAAAGTAGGGGTCAGCAAAACTAATAAGGTAAAAATTTCTAATCGTCCCAGCAACATTGCAAAACATAATATCCACTTGGCCACATTATTGATATCTCCATAATGCGCAGCCACACTTCCTAAACCAGGACCTAAGTTATTCATGCACGCAGCAACTGCGGAAAACGCGGTGACTAAATCTAAACCTGTCGCGGTCAAGCCCAAAGCCATGACTGCAAATGCGACAACATATAAAGAAAAAAACCCCCATACAGCTTCGAGAACACGATCTTCTAATATGTGATTACCGATTTTAACCGAAACCTGCGCCGAAGGATGAATTAAACGTACAACTTCGCGTTTTCCCTGCTTAACCAATAATAAGACACGAATAACCTTCATGCCACCCCCCGTCGATCCTGCACAGCCGCCAATAAAACTGACCAAAATGAGTAACAAGGGAATAGAACCCGGCCAAACTGAAAAATCTGCAGTCGTAAAACCCGTAGTGGTTCCTATCGAAATCGCCTGAAACAAACCATGAAATAGTGCATCGCTGGTGGCTGAAAAAGTATTATTTAAAAGTAAAAAACCAATCGTTATGAGCGCAACAAATAATAAAACTTTAATATAAGTTTTAAACTCTTCATCTTGCAAATAGGGCGCTACCGTCAAGCCTCGCCACGCGATAAAATGCAGAGAAAAATTCACCGCAGCTAACAACATAAAAACCATAGCAACGGCCTGAATCCAATAACTTTGAAAATAACCCATGCTCGCATCATGAGTTGAAAAGCCACCAATCGCGACGGTCGAAAAACTATGCGTCAACGCATCAAAAGCATTCATTCCTGCCGTCCAATAGGCCAGAGCACACGCAATCGTTAAACCCAAATAAATATACCAAAGCGCTTTCGCTGTTTCAGTAATGCGTGGCGTGAGCTTATTATCCTTCATTGGCCCCGGAGTTTCAGCGCGATACAACTGCATTCCCCCGATACCAAGCATCGGAAGTACCGCCACCGCTAAAACGATAATCCCCATTCCACCTAACCATTGCAGTTGCTGACGATAAAACAGAATAGATTTTGGAAGATGATCCAGACCTGTAATAACGGTCGCACCCGTTGTCGTTAAACCCGACACTGATTCGAATACCGCATCAGTAATAGACAACACCGGATTATCTGACAAGACTAAAGGTAACGAACCTGACACACTCAAAACAACCCAAAACATTGCCACGATAATAAAACCATCACGTAAACGCAGTTCTTTACGAAATCTTCGAACAGGAAACCATATCATCAAGCCTGATACACAGGTCATCAGAAACGCATAAAAGAAGGCATAAGCCTCACCATCTGCATACAAAAAACTGACAACCACGGGAGGTAACATGGTTAAACTAAAAACCATGAGGAACATACCCATTATTTTTTGTACTGCAGTTCGTTGCATTGAGTAAATAGCTTATTAATATTTATCGAAATTTGAGCCAGACTTTGACAATAACTCCTAGGAACTTGTCAATACTAAGCTGATGGCATACTAAAGAAACGTAATGCCTACCTGAAATAATCGCTCCACTTCCACAATTCTCTTTTTATCAACCACAAAAAGAATGACATGATCCTCCGCTTCAACCATTAACTCAGAATGAGACACCAGTACTTCATCACCACGTACAATCGCCCCAATCGTCGTTCCATCAGGCAGATCTATTTCTTTCACTTTTCTGCCAACCACTTTTGAAGAACGCTTATCACCATGCGCTACGGCTTCAATTGCTTCGGCTGCACCCCGGCGCAAAGAATGCACCGCCACTACATCTCCTCTTCTAACATGTGCTAACAAACTGCCAATGGTGACCTGTTGCGGCGATATAGCAATATCAATCAAGTCATTTTGTACTAAATCTACATATTCAGGTCGATTGATAATCGCCATCACTTTTCGTGCACCCAGTCGCTTGGCAAGCATAGATGATAAGATATTAGCTTCATCATCATTTGTCATAGCGCAAAATACATCTGTATTTTCGATATTTTCTTCTAATAACAGGTTTGCATCAGCAACATCTCCATTCAAAACAATCGTGCGTTCAAGTTGCGCCCATACTTGTCTAGATTGTTGCAGATTTCGATCAATAATCTTGACTTGATATTTATGCTCAAGTGCTTTTGCGAGCCGTGTTCCTATATTTCCGCCACCCGCAATAATAATCCGTTTAACCGGCTTATCAAGACGCCTTAACTCCCCCATTACAGCGCGAATATTTTTTCGTGCGGCCACAAAAAAGACCTCATCATCCACTTCAACAATCGTATCTCCCGTTGGGATTATCGGTTTTCCGCGGCGAAAGATGGCGGCAACACGCGTTTGAATACCGGGCATGTGTTGCTTTAATTCCATGATTTCGTGACCCACTAATGGACCACCGTGAATTGCCCGTACAGCGACAAGGCGAACCTTGCCATTAGCAAAATCCAATACTTGCAAAGCACCTGGAAACTCAATGAGACGCTGAATATATTCAGTCACAACCTGCTCGGGACTTATTAATACATCGATAGGTAATGCTTCTTGAGCAAATAATTGAGGAAAACTAAGATATTCTTTGGCACGTACACGTGCAATTTTTGTAGGAGTGTGAAAAAGCGTATAGGCAATTTGGCACGCAATCATATTCGTTTCGTCACTATTCGTAACAGCTAGAATCATATCTGCGTCTTCTGCGCCAGCACGCCTAAGCACCTCCGGGTGCGAACCATGCCCCAATACAACTTGAATATCTAACCGATCTTGTAAGGCACGAATTCGTTGGCTTTCGACATCGACAATCGTAATGTCATTTGACTCACTCGCTAATGTCGCCGCCACCGTTGAGCCAACTTGCCCCGCACCTAATATTATAATTTTCATAGCAACATAGCTCGAATAGTTCGCAATCTTCGTATCCACCACGAATTAACGTGATGTGTTCGACAAAAAGAATGATGCATACAAAAGTATCTGAATTAAACCTGCTTTGTTAAGCAAGCGTAGTAAAAACCGTCCATGCCATTGTCTCCAGGCAATATCTGTCGCCCTATATCACCTAGCTTACCCCAATTCACATGGATTTTAATTTCTTTTGCATCTGCATGCGCTGCTAAAAACCGCGCAAGCTGGCCTTCATTTTCAACACGCAACACGGAGCAAGTTGAATAAACCAGACGGCCACCCGGTTTAAGTGTTGGCCAAATGGCGCTCAGCAACTTAGCCTGAATCTCTTCTAACGCTTGCATATCGCTCGCGGTACGCAATATTTTAATGTCTGGATTGCGCCGAATCACACCTGTAGCTGAACACGGAACATCCAATAAAATACGATCGAAAAATTCGCCATCCCACCATTTTTCAACCTCCACGGCATCCGCACATTGCACCGTTGCATTTAAATGGAGCCGCGACAACGTATTCTCGATCAGACGAACTCTAGGCTCTTTTACCTCTAATGCCACCACCTCAACTAAATCCGCTTGCTGTTCCAGAATTGCCGCTGCTTTGCCACCGGGTGCCGCGCAAGCATCAAGCACGCGCTGTCCGGGCTCCAGCTTTAACAGCTGAGATGCAAACTGCGCTGCCCCATCTTGAATAGAAACATGGCCTTCGAAAAATCCCGGTATATTTTCAACATTCGTCGGACTTTCCAATTGAACCCCATAATCCAGCTCACTGATTTCATGACCAGCCAAGCCAACCTCGCTCAATTTTTGCAGAAATTCGGCACGACTTGTCTTTTGACAATTCACTCTTAAACTCATCGGTGGATGTTGATTATTTGCCGCCAATATAGTTGAGCAAGCCTCTGGCCAGTCTCTTTTAAGGCAATCAATAAACCATTGCTGATGCGCGGTTTGGGCAACCTCATCATGTTTCATTTTTTTCTCTAAGTCGGCTCGATGACGATCAAACTCGCGTAATACTCCGTTGACCAAAGCTCTTGCCCAATCACGCTTCAGAGGTTTTACTTGCTTAACGGTTTCATTAATTGCCGCATAAACGGGTACACGACTGAATGCGAGCTGGTACACACCTACCGCTATCAACAGCTTTAACTCGAAATCTTTAGGCTTTAGTGCTCTCGTCAACAACTGCTGGATGAAATACTCAATACGTGGATACCAACGTGCTACACCATATACCAGATCTTGAGCCAGTCCACGGTCGGAAGAGTTTTCCAGTTTTTCGAGATGACGGGATAACACAACACCAATAGATCGGTTGTCCTTAATAACCTCAGCAAGCGCTTTAACAGCGATAAGGCGCGGATTATGTTTTGCCAACGAATTAGTGCTCCGAACCTAAAATTATTCCGCTAGGTTTATTTGAATTCAAAAAGCTTGCGACATCCATTGGTTTTCCGCCAGGCAGTTGCAATTTTGTTATCCGCAATACGCTTTGCTCGCCCGCCACTACCGCAATGCCTGTTTTATTGGCAGACAGAATTTCCCCTGGCTGTTGCGTGCTGCTTTGCTGGCTAACTTCAGCTTGCCACACTCTTAGTACTTTTCCTTGATACGTGGTTTGCGCCACCGGCCATGGATTAAATGCACGAATTTGTCGATCAAGAATATTGGCCGATAATGACCAGTCAATCTCGGCTTCAGACTTACTCAATTTAGCCGCATAACACGCCAAATTTTCATCTTGCTTTTCCGCTTTCAAGGCGTCATTCGTCAATTGCTCTAGCATTTGAATAGTCGCCTGTGATCCAAGCACAGCGAGTTTGTCATGTAGGGTCTGAGAAGTGTCATGCTGTGCAATGGCACACGATAATTTGATTAACATGTCTCCCGTATCCAAACCCTTATCCATTTGCATAATGGTCACACCTGTCGCGGTATCCCCTGCAAAAATCGAACGCTGAATGGGCGCAGCTCCACGCCAACGCGGTAACAAAGAGGCATGAATATTAAAACAACCATAGCGCGGTATTTGCAACACTGCTGTTGGCAGAATCAAACCGTAGGCAGCCACTACCATAACATCACCATCCAGCTCTGCCATTTCCAATTGAACCGCCTTGTCTTTCAAGGAAACGGGTTGATAGACAGGGATACCTGCATCCATTGCAACTTGCTTCACCGCACCCGGTACAATCTTTCTACCACGCCCTGCGGGGCGATCTGGCTGGCAATAAACCGCAACCACCGCATACGAACCCGCCAACAAACCGCGCAATGCTACCGCCGCAAATTCAGGCGTTCCGGCAAATATAACTCTTAGATTACGCTTCATAGACAACACCGCTGTTACATGGTTTTTTTACGCAATTTTTCCATTTTCTTCTTGATGCGCATTCGTTTAATCACCGACAGGTGGTCAACAAATACAATACCCTCAAGATGATCTAGCTCATGCTGTATGCATATCCCCAATAGGCCGGTCGCTGCTAACTGAAATTTTTCTCCATTGCGGTCAAGCGCTTCAACTATAACGCGTTCAGCTCGATTGACGGGCTCGTATATCGAGGGAACTGACAAACAGCCTTCGTCGCTAGTTTGGCTGCCCTCTTTAGCCATAATCACAGGATTGATTAACACCTTTGGATCACTCCTATCGTCGGTCACATCAATGACAATAAGCCGAATAGGCTGACCCACCTGAACGGCCGCAAGACCGACCCCAGGAGCATCGTACATGGTTTCCAACATATCATCGATTAACCGGTTTAAGCGGTCATCAAAATGCTCAACCACTTTAGAAATTTTACGCAAACGATCATCAGGGAAATGCAATATATTTAGGAGCGCCATAGTTATTAACCGTCGAATTCTCCGAGGCTGTCCGCGAACAGCCTCTTAAGCTAATTTGAAAAAACGTGATCTTAGCATATAAAGAGTAGCATGGTGATTCAGGATCATAAGCATTTGCACAAAGGAAATAATTACCCGTAAAATCCGTATAACATGAACAATAATCTAAAATATTGGCTCGCCCTTCATCGCGCCCCAGGTGTTGGCACAAGCACTTTTCACACTCTTTTACAACAGATAAAAGACCCAAAAATACTTTTTGAAAACAAAGAGCTTCTTAATACCATCCCTAAACTGCGTGCACCGCTCAAAGAATACCTGTTAACCCCTAATTGGGACAATGTTGAAAAAGACTTACGGTGGGCCGAAGCTGAAGAAAACCATATCCTAACTTACCACTGCAGCCAATACCCCAGTCTTTTACGGGAAACTGATTCAGCCCCCCCCCTATTATTCGCTAAGGGCAACACCGAATTGCTCAAAATGCCGCAATTAGCAATGGTAGGTAGCCGCAATCCTTCCAGTGGAGGCAAAGAAAATGCATTTAATTTTGCAAAATCTCTCGCCCAGTCCGGCATGACCATCACCAGTGGCATGGCTTTAGGAATTGATGCAGCTAGCCACCAGGGAGCGCTCTCAGTCAATGGATTCACCATTGCCGTGGCTGGCACTGGGGCGGACCGAATTTATCCCGCCAAGCATCAAGCTTTGGCTCACCAAATTATTGATAATAATGGATTAATAATATCCGAATTCGTAACCGGAACGCCTCCAATCCGAGCTAATTTCCCGCTTCGAAATCGAATTATTAGCGGCTTAAGCCTAGGCGTTCTTGTGGTTGAAGCTGCCACAAAAAGCGGCAGCTTGATCACCGCAAGAATGGCCGGCGAACAAGGCAGAGAAATTTTCGCCATGCCAGGATCCATCCACAACCCCTTGGCAAAGGGCTGTCATGCCCTTATAAAGCAGGGAGCTAAGTTGGTAGAAACCACAGAAGATATACTAGAAGAACTTGGGCAAATTGCCTCAGTTGCTATATCATCTAGCAAAGAAAGAGAACACCCTGACATTTTGACTGAACAACTCGACAACGAGTACACCGAGGTTTTAGAAAACCTAGGATTTGAACCGACTGCGATTAACAGTGTCGTAGAACGCAGTGGATTAGCGGCTGAAGATGTTTCCTCAATGCTCTTAGTGCTTGAGTTGCAAGGCTATGTAGAAAGTCATTCAGGCGGCCATTATTCACGCATTAAATGAAAGGGTACTTGAGATGAAAGAAAATATACTCGATGTATTAATGTACCTCTTTGAAAATTATCTGGACGAAGAAGAATCCGTCAACCCAGATAGAGATACATTAAAATTAGAATTGGAAGAAGCGGGATTCCCTAAGGGCGAAGTCGAAAAAGCACTTGCCTGGTTAGAAGACTTAGCCGAGTTACGTAACAGGCAACCAGAGTGGTCTTTAAGCAACAACCACAGTATCCGTATATTTACCGCGCAAGAGATTAAAAAAATAGATGTGGGTGCACGCGGTTTTCTCATATTCTTAGAAAACATAGGTGTTCTCGATCACGGAACCCGCGAAACGGCGATCGATCGAATCATGGCATTGGAAACTAACGAAATTGATATTGAACATATTAAATGGGTTGTTTTAATGGTTTTATTTAACCAGCCAGGCCTTGAAGCAGCCTATACATGGATGGAAGACCTCGTATACGAAGAAAATACGAGCAGCATACATTGATAAAACTTGGCGCTCCGATTGGAAAATAGATAAAAGCTTGCACGAATCGTTTGCACAGCAGCCATGAGCTAAAAACCCATTCTAAAGAACAATATTACGGACAAACAAAAAATTAAAGATATGGATAAAAACCTCGTCGTCGTAGAATCGCCTGCCAAGGCAAAAACAATAAAAAAATATCTGGGTAAAGGGTTTGAGGTATTGGCCTCATACGGACATGTTCGCGATTTACTACCCAAAGAAGGCGCGGTCGATACTGAGCATGATTTCGCCATGATCTATGAAATCGTCGATAAAAACAAAAAACATGTCGACGCCATATCAAAAGCAATGAAAAATGCGGACACCCTCTATCTTGCAACGGATCCGGATAGAGAAGGCGAAGCTATTTCATGGCATTTAGCCGAACTTTTAAAAAACAAGCGCGGATTTAAAAAGAAAGAAATAAAACGCGTAGTCTTTCACGAAATAACCAAACGCGCCGTACAAGAAGCCATCGATAATCCGCGAGAAATTTCATACGACCTGGTCAACGCACAACAAGCTCGACGCGCACTGGATTATCTTGTTGGGTTCACCTTATCACCATTGCTGTGGAAAAAAATTCGTCGCGGGCTATCCGCTGGACGTGTGCAAAGTCCTGCGCTCAGAATGATCGTCGAACGTGAAATTGAAATCGAAAAATTTGTCAGCAAAGAATACTGGACAATTGAAGCGGACGTGCAAAAAGACGAGCAACCATTTGCCGCAAAACTCACCTATTATAAAAATGAAAAAATTTCTCAATTCAGCATCAATAATGAAAAAGATGCAAAAGAAACTGAGTCTACATTAACTAAAGCATCTAACGGTATTTTCACCGTTCAAAAAGTAGAAAAAAAACAGCGTAAACGCAACCCCGCAGCACCTTTCATTACCTCAACCTTGCAACAAGAAGCCTCCCGAAAACTTGGATTTACTGCGCAACGTACTATGCGTACAGCGCAGCAGCTTTATGAGGGCGTAGATACTGGCGAAGGTGAAACAGGCTTAATTAGCTACATGCGTACGGATTCAGTGCATCTTGCACAAGAAGCGCTTGACGATATTAGAGGTTTCATTGCTGAAAAATTTGGCGCCGACAATGTCCCGGCAGATATTCGCACATATAAAACGAAATCCAAGAACGCTCAAGAAGCCCATGAAGCCATTCGACCCACATCTATACGCATTGAACCTGCAAAAATAAAAAGCAAACTTTCACCGGACCAATTCAAGCTCTACGACTTAATTTGGAAAAGAACGATTGCATGCCAAATGATTCATGCAACACTACATACGGTAGGCATCGATTTAAATGCCATAGAAGGCATATTTCGCGCAAATGGTTCGACGATTGTAAACCCAGGCTTTATGGCGGTTTATATGGAAGGAAAAGACGACACCAAAAAAGACGATGACGAAGGGCGCATTTTACCACCGATGAAAGAAGGCGATAAAATTAATTTAATAAAAATTCGTCCAGAACAACATTTCACCGAGCCACCACCACGTTATTCAGAAGCAAGCCTAGTCAAAGCTTTGGAAGAACATGGCATCGGCCGACCATCCACTTATGCCAGCATTATTTCTACATTACAAAACAGAGAATATGTTGAAATTGATAAAAAACGCTTCTATCCAACGGATGTAGGAAGAATCGTTAATAAATTTTTGACCGAGCATTTCACGCGCTATATCGATTATGATTTCACTGCAAAGCTAGAAAACGAACTCGATGAAATCGCTCTCGGTAAAAAAGAGTGGGTACCTTTGATGCGCGAGTTCTGGAGACCTTTTAAGGATCTTGTGGATGACAAAACAGAATCAGTAGACCGCAAAGATGTCACGCAAGAACCGCTCGATGAAAAATGTCCCAAATGTGAAAAACAACTTTCTATTCGCCTAGGCCGACGCGGCAGATTCATCGGCTGCACCAATTTTCCAGAATGCGACTACACTCGAAATCTAAGCGACGATAAAAACGCGAGCACCGAACCCGAAATTATTGAAGACCGAAAATGCCCTGAATGTGATAATGATTTACTCATTCGACACGGGCGTTACGGAAAATTTATTGGTTGTAGCAACTACCCTAACTGCAAACACATTGAACCTATTGAGCAACCTAAAGATACTCAAGTTGAATGCCCTGTTTGCAAAAAAGGCCATATTTTGCTGCGCAAATCACGTAATGGAAAGATATTCTACTCATGTGGTAAATATCCTGATTGCTCCTATGCGATTTGGAACGAACCCATTCCCGAGAGCTGCCCCCAATGCGCCTGGCCAATACTAACCATTAAGACCACCAAACGACGCGGAACAGAAAAAGTTTGCCCACAAAAAGACTGCGATTTTTCAGAACCTTATGAAAAATAATAAAGTTATTATTTACAATTAGTTATGCGTTAATTGTGCATTAATCTAATGATTTTACAATAATCAGCCTAAATTTTGCTACGGTAAACCGTGCACTTTTCCACGACTCGAAAATACTATGCGTAAATATCTCAGATTAACAGCAGGATTCCTATTTTTGCTGTCAATCACCACCAATGGCCATGCGGCAGTAGTAAGCACTAACGACCCTCTGGTCGCGCAGTTCAATGCCCTCAAAAAACTCGCAAAAAGTACCAATAATGCGGACATTCACTACATGCTTGCCAATTTATACGCTAAAGGCATAGGAACGGGTAAAAGTCTTGCCCAAGCAGCCTCATGGTATCGGCAAGCCGCGATAAAAAACCATCCTTATGCGCAAACACATCTCGGAAAAATTTTTCTGGTCAGCGGCCCACTGCAAAACTTCCAAAAAGCTCGCCATTGGTTGCAGAAAGCCGCTAACAACGATAATGCCGAGGCGCAATACTATTTAGGTAACATCTTGTTTTACGGCTTAGGCACTCGGTTTCAGCCCTCCAGCGCACGTAAATGGTATAAGAAGTCCGCTAAACAAAAATTCGTCCCTGCCTACTATCAGCTCGGCCTTAGTTATGAACTCGGCATGGGCGCATTAAAGCGTACTAACAAGGCTAAACGTTGGTATCAAAAAGCGGAGCAAGCAAGTTATCCTTTGGCTTCCACTGCGTTGCAAAGAATCCGTGAAAAACAAAATAAAACCCTGAGTCAACTTGGGTTTCCGAAAGAACCCAATCTTGTACAAGATATACTGTGGGCGAATGAAGGCGATATTTCTGCCCAATACCGCCTAGGACTCGCTTACAAGCAGGGTAGCGGTTTAAAGAAAAACTACAGTACCGCTAAAAACTGGCTGGAAAAAGCCGCCATGGCCGGCAATAAAAATGCGCAATATGAACTTGCATTAATGTATGAAAATGGCAACGGCGTTGAAAAAAACATCTTTGAAGCCATGATTTGGCTCAGCTTTGCTGCATATGAAGGACATATACCTGCGCTAAAAATGTTAGAACGACTTGAAAAGAACTAGGACAGGCTCCTAGGAGCCTGTCGTCCATTAATATGGCCGAGCGGTTGAGCCTATTCCTCAGCTATTAAGTAAAAACGCTCAATAAGCTTTTGCTCAACTGGCCACAAGGCAGTAGAATGCGCGCGTCATTCATAATCCTAAAACCCACAGCTTGAGTGAGCTCAGTCATAACGCTCATATTCATTATAAGTAACAACATAACTACTGTGCAGCGGAAGCTAGAATCACTAAACAACGCGTCTCACGTCTTAATTGGCGTGTTTTTTTAACACAACAGAAATAAAACGGTAACAAACCCTAGGTAAGCCTCTTATGAAATCCATTGAAAAAATCCGTAACATCGCCATTATTGCCCACGTTGACCACGGTAAAACAACGCTCGTGGACAAACTGCTGCAACAGTCAGGAACATTAGAAAGCCGGGGAGACTTTGAAGAGCGTGTTATGGACTCAAATGACATTGAGAAAGAACGCGGCATCACAATTCTTGCAAAAAATACGGCTATTCAGTGGCAAGATTATCAGTTTAATATCGTCGACACACCGGGACATGCGGATTTTGGTGGTGAAGTCGAACGTGTACTCTCAATGGTTGACTGCGTGTTATTACTGGTTGACGCCGTTGAAGGCCCCATGCCGCAAACACGGTTTGTCACCGAAAAAGCCTTCGCTCTCGGACTTAGGCCTATTGTTGTCATTAACAAAATAGACCGCGAAGGTGCAAGACCTGATTGGGTCATGGATCAAACTTTCGAATTATTTGATCAATTAGGTGCCACCGATGAACAACTCGACTTTCCCGTAGTCTATGCCTCTGCCCTCAATGGCTGGGCAACAATTGATGAAAACAAGCCTAGTCAGGACATGACTCCACTGTTTGAAACCATCATCGACAAGGTCTCGCCACCGGATGTAGATGTAGCAGGGCCGTTTCAAATGCAAGTCATTACACTTGACTATAACAGCTATGTTGGCGTCATCGGCATTGGCCGCATAAAACGTGGGACAATAAAAACCAACACGCCGGTGTCCATTATTGATGTGGAAGGTAAAAAGCGTAATGGTCGCATACTTCAGGTCATGGGATTCCATGGTCTCAATCGAATCGAAGTACCCGAAGCGCAAGCAGGTGACATCATCGCATTTACCGGTATCGAAAAACTCAGTATTTCAGATACTTTATGTGACCCGAATCATATTGAAAAATTACCCGCGCTATCCGTGGATGAACCGACTGTCTCGATGACATTCCAGGTCAACAACTCACCGCTCTCCGGTCAAGACGGAAAATTTGTCACTTCAAGACAAATCAGAGAACGCCTTGAGAAAGAACTCGTTCACAATGTCGCCCTGCGTGTAGACGAAGCAGCGGACGCAGACAAGTTCAGAGTATCCGGACGCGGCGAGCTTCATCTCTCAATATTAATCGAAAACATGCGCAGAGAAGGCTTTGAACTTGGTGTATCACGACCCGAAGTCATCATTAAAGAAGTCGAGGGTGAAAAACAAGAACCCTACGAACAGCTAACCATTGATGTTGAAGAGCCGCATCAAGGAACGGTCATGGAAAAATTAGGGGAACGTGGTGGCGACTTACAAAATATGATGCCTGATGGTAGTGGACGTGTGCGCCTCGACTATATTATCCCTTCCCGCGGTCTGATTGGATTTAGAACAGAATTTCTTACCGCAACCCAAGGCTCAGGCTTACTTTACAACGTTTTTGACCATTACGGCCCGCTAAAAAAAGGCGAGTTTGGGGTACGTAAAAACGGCGTACTTATCTCCAATGGCAAAGGTAAAGCGGTAGGCTTTGCTTTATGGAATCTACAGGAGCGCGGACGCATGTTTCTAGGCCATGGCGATGATGTCTATGAAGGCATCATCATTGGAATTCATTCACGCTCGAATGACCTTGTCGTAAACCCCTTAAAAGCCAAACAACTCACCAATGTTCGCGCATCGGGAACGGATGAAGCCATAGATCTTGTACCGCCAATTCGCATGAGTTTGGAGCAAGCCCTAGAGTTTATCGACGACGACGAACTCGTAGAAGTAACACCCCACTCCATTCGTATTCGGAAAAAACTACTCACTGAAAATGAACGAAAACGCGCATCACGCGGTTAAACCTGATTTCGCAGTTGGACGAGTTGAAATGTGCATTTGTGACGGCGTAGCTCCAGACGTAATGACGCGGAATAGCTCGCCTATTGCAAGGAGTTACAACACAGGGATACGCTGTCATCAATGTGCAATTCGATGCGTAGCGGGGCTCACCCTGCGGATGCGGAATTTAACCAAATGATCGGTTTATTACAACGAGTCACCGAGTCTTCAGTAACCGTTGATGGGGAAACCATAGGGAAAATTGGCAAGGGTTTAATGGTACTCATTGGCATTGAACGCAATGACAATGAGCACAGCGCAAAAAGACTCTTAGAGCGCATTCTTAGCTATAGAGTATTTCCCGATAAAGCAGGAAAAATGAACTTATCCCTTATCGATATAGAGGGCGGGCTCTTGCTTATTCCCCAATTCACCCTGGCCGCAGATACAAGCCAGGGAACGCGACCTGGATTTTCACGTGCAGCTACTCCACAAGTCGCCAAACAGCTTTACGCAGATTTCGTCATGTTCGCCAACAAAGACTATTCAAATGTAGCTCATGGAAAATTTGGGGCAGATATGCAAGTCCACCTGATAAATGATGGCCCCGTTACATTCTGGCTACGCGTAGAACCCAAACAAAACCGTTGAACCTAGATTTCGCAGTTGACCGCTTTCACCAAGTGGCGAAATTTAGGATAAAACGACCCGTCGGAATATCAAGCAATTTCCTCAGTATTAAGGTAAAGTTATCAGTAATGTGTAAGAGGCATTGAGATCATCTCTAACATAACACTCAGGCCCTTATCCATAACGCAAAAAAATGGTGGTCATCCTGAGGGGGGTAGAATCCATGTCAAAAATAGGCGTCCGGCTGTTAACCGGATTAATAGGCATCAATATTATCTTTTTATTGGGATGTACAACAACCCAAATCGTTGAACAACATGCGCTTTTTGTTCCGGCAACCCAGAAACATTCAACCCTATACTTTATTCGGCCTACACTACAAAGAACACGTGGCGTAGCGGATAATGACATCAATATAGAATTGGATAATAAATTAGCACTCACACTTTCTCTCGGTGAATATGCCGCCGTCAACATCAAACCCCAAAAAATCAACGTTACTTTAACAAACCTAAGTTATATAACCGCCCATGTAATGCCCGACGAAGTTAAACGCTCAAAACGTTTTGACTTTGCAGCCGGTGAAACCTATTTTATTTTAACTGATTTTCGGCAAGAAGAATTTCGCGGCGTTTACTTCAAACCCGTCATCCTGGAAAGGGAAAAAGCATTGAGCATGATTAAAACGCTTAAGCCTGCGGGTAAAATTGCGCGTAATAACGCAGACAAATTGATGTAACATATCTTTGCTTCACACGACTTCGGCCCCGAATAAATATAACGGGAGATTAACTACATGCGTCACTAAATACAATGCTGGGAATTTCAACACACTCTACAACGTCCTTATAAACCGTTTATACACTGCAATTCACCCTAAAACAGCCTTAGAAGGAAGTATCACTTGTTACTTATTTTACTCAACGCACTCATCCTCCTGACCATAATTCTAACAGGATGTGCTAGCCCGCCTGCATTAATAGATGTCAATCCAAGTCTCGTCCCAATTGGGCGCGCCGAAATAGTTAAAGCCAAATTTGACCAAGACATAGAAAACGCAAACTTTTCAGTCATTCCCGGTGGCCCCTACATAAAAAAAACAACTTATTGGAATGCAACAAAAGTAGTCATTAACCAAAAACGGGCTTGGTCGATTAACAACACCAAAGAAGTATCTTCCCACTTAATCACGAGCAATTCAGAAGCCAATAACGGTGTCGTATCTCTGAGTCTGAATTCAATCCCGAAAAATCTAGGCGTCAATAATAACCTACTCGCAGTGAGCCAAAATAGATCAAGCGTTTATTTTTTTGACATTAAAAACCTGAAAAATATAAGAAAAATACAGTCGCTCAACATGCAGCAACCCGTCACTCATTTACACTTGAGTCAATCCTATGCCTGTGTCAGCAATGAAAGAAACGAATTATTTTTCATTACCCTCAATAAACCTATCAGAATACTGGCCATAAAGAAGCTACAGGAAACCACTACTGCGTTGTACGCGCATGCTCAGGGATGCCTAGTCATGGATAGCGTGAATGGTATGCGTATATTTCAATACGAGCAAAGAAGCCTGGGCATCAATGCCGTATTCAAATCTAACTTTATCAGTCATCAAGCCTCTATTTCCGACAACATACTCTATATCGCGGATGGTAATACTGGACTTACTATACTGGAATATCAAAATAATAAACTCCTTTGGCAAGGCAGCTATAACAAGCTAGGCAATATTACCCATGTTGCAAATGAAGACCAACAAGTATTAACCTATAGCGATGATGGCGTTCTCACTCTTTTTGATACTTCCAATCTTGACGGCCCACTGCTCATCAGCAACTTTCGACTCAATACAACTCCTTTACTCATTAAGTTGATAAATA
>Ga0256830_1000708_pt1 | contig 25113 bp, 23 predicted proteins | sample 128326metaG_FD_190537 | JGI IMG/M metagenome (GOLD analysis project Ga0256830, IMG submission 190537) | Hydrothermal vent microbial communities from Lau Basin, Pacific Ocean - 128-326 | ecosystem: Environmental > Aquatic > Marine > Hydrothermal vents | place: Pacific Ocean: Lau Basin | collected... | reverse complement strand
CGAGATCGCGCGCTCGGCCTGCTACGACGACCTCATCATCGGCCGCGGGCTCAGCGAGGAACGCCGGCAGCGTTTCTTCCGTCAGGCGCCCTGTGGCTGGCAGCTTAGCGACGAGGTGCGCGCGCGCGCGCGCTTCAGCGAACTCAACCTGATGGCCAGCTATGCCCTGCTGGGACGCTTCGACATCATCTTCTGCCGCAACGTGCTGATCTATTTTTCCGCCGAATCCAAGCGCGACATCCTCGAGCGCATGGCCCAGGCCCTCAATCCCGGTGGCTACCTGTTCCTCGGCGGTTCGGAGTCTCCCACCGGCTATACCGAAGTCTTCGAGCCGGTCAACCTCGGTCGCGGCGTGGTCTATCGGCCACGTCGTTGAGCTCGCCCGGCTTGCCGCCCCGGGCCGGATCTTGCCGCCAACCCTGCGCCATTCCCTGTCATTGAGTTTTATCTTGTTGTTTTTTAACGACTAAATAATCTGGCACAGCCATTGCAAAGGTCCGTGTGCAATCCACACAGGAACAGGCAGGACAATGGCGCAATTCTGGAACCAGGCACTGGGCATACACGAGCAGGCACTCAACCTGTTCGGCCGGCGGGCGCGCATCCTCGCGTCCAACCTCGCCAATGCCGAGACGCCTCACTACAAGGCGCGTGACATCGATTTCCGCCGCGCGCTGGCGCGGGCGGGCAGCGACACCGTGGCCCTGCGTCACACCCATGCCGCTCACATGGACGTCATGGGGGGCAGCGGCGGCGGGGCGGTGCTCTATCGCCAGCCCACCCAGCCCGCGCTGGACGGCAATACCGTCGAGCCGCACGTGGAGAAAGCCGAGTTCCTGCAAAACGCCATCCGTTACCAGGCGAGCCTGCATTTTCTGGGCCGCAAGTTCAAGGGCCTGAAACTGGCCATCAAGGGTGAATAGCCATGTCACTGTTTTCCATCTTCGATGTCGCCGGCTCTTCCCTTGCCGCGCAGAACATTCGTCTCAACACCACCGCCAGCAATCTCGCCAATGCCGAGAGTATCAGCAGCAGCACGGAGCAGACCTACCGCGCGCGCCAGCCGGTCTTTGGCCAGGTGCTGGCCGCATACGACAGCGCGCCGGGCGTCAGCGCGGTGCGCGTCCTCGGCGTGGTGGAGAGCCAGGCGCCCCTGCGCCAGGAATACCAGCCCGATCACCCGCTGGCCAACGAGGAAGGTTACATCTTCAAGCCCAACGTCAACGTGGTGGAAGAGATGGCCAACATGATTTCCGCCTCGCGCGCCTACCAGAACAGCATCGAGGTCATGAATGCCGCCAAGCAGATGATGCTGCGCACCCTCTCGCTGGGCGAATGACGACCCGATTTAACGTCAACCTCAATAGAGTGATGTGAACCATGAACGACCTAGGCAAGAGCCCCCTCAACCCGGATGCGCTGGGTATCAACGAGCGCAAGCCCAAACCCGCTCGCCAGCAGGCCCTGGGGCAGGAAGACTTCATGCGCCTGATGACCACGCAGATGAACAATCAGGATCCCTTCAAGCCCATGGACAACGGCGAGATGGTGGCGCAGATGGCGCAGCTCTCGGCGGTGACCGGCCTCAAGGACATGAAGGATTCCATGGGCACGCTGGCGCAGAGCATGCAGTCCAATCAGGCCCTGCAGGCCTCGGCGCTGGTGGGCAGCCGCGTGCTGGTGCCGGGGCAGCGTGCCGAACTCCCTGAGCAGGGCGAACTGCGTGGCGCGGTGGACGTGCCACCCGGCGCGCAGGATCTCAAGGTGCACATCCTGAGCCCCTCGGGCGAGGTGGTGCACAGCCTGGCGCTGGGCAGCCTGCCCGCCGGGCAGCACGAATTCGCCTGGGATGGTGAACTCAACGGCCTGTCCGGCGCCGACGGCGAGGCGGCACGCGCCACGGCGGGTGTCTATCTCGTGCGGGCCGAGGCCGTGGTGGACGATGAAGCCCAGGCCGTTCCCACCCTGGTCACCGATACCGTGGACAGCGTCTCGCTGGGGCAGGGCGGCCAGGGCATGACGCTCAATCTCGCCAACGGCGGCACGGCCCCGCTGGCCACCGTCAAACGCATCAGTAACTGATATCGGGCACAGGAGGACAAGACCATGCCTTTTCGCGCAGCACTCAGCGGTATCCAGGCTTCCGGCAAGGATCTGCGAATGATCGGCAATAATATCGCCAACGCCAGCACCACCGGCTTCAAGAAATCGCGCGCCGAGTTCGCCGACGTCTATGCGGCCTCCGCCGTGGGCACCGCGGCCAATGCCGTGGGCGCCGGCGTGCGGCTCGCCGCGGTACGCCAGCAGTTCAGCCAGGGTAACATCGATTTTACCGACAACGCCCTGGACCTGGCCATCAACGGCCGGGGCTTCTTCATCGTCGAAGACAATGGCGAGCGCCTGTATACCCGCGCCGGGGCTTTTGAAGTGGACCGCGAGGGCTATATCGTCAACAGCTCCAACCAGCGTCTGGTGGTCAACCAGACCGACGATCTCGGCGCCACCACCGGCGACGTGGGGCCCTTGAAGATCAATACCTCCAACATCAACCCCAGTGCCACCACCTCGGTGGACGTGGGTCTCAACCTGGATTCCACCCAGGAGAAGCCGGTAGTGGGTCCCTTCGATCCGGAAGTGCCGGAGAGCTACAACCATTCCACTTCCCTGACCGTCTATGATTCCCTCGGCTCGCCGCATCTTGCGACCCTGTACTACGTCAAGACCGACGTCACCAACCAGTGGGAGACCTACGTCTTCATCGATGGCAAGGACATCAAGGGCGGCACCGCCGCGCCCTATACCCCCAACCTCCTGCAGTTCGACGGCTCGGGCGCGCTGGCGGCCATAGACGGTCAGCCTTCGCCGCCGGGACGCATCACCTATCCCGGCTTCGATACCGGCACCGGCGCCGAGCCGCTGGTACTGACGCTGGACTATGCCTCCAACACGCCGACGACGCAGTTCGGCACCAACTTCAACGTCAATGCCCTGACTCAGAACGGCTACACCACCGGGCGTCTCACGGCGCTGGACATCGATGAGAACGGGGTGGTGCGCGCGCGCTTCACCAACGGCCAGACGCGCACCCTCGGCCAGCTCGCCCTGGCGGACTTCCCCAATGCCCAGGGGCTGCGCCAGCTGGGTGACACCACCTGGGCGGAGAGCTTCGAGTCGGGGATCCCGCTGGTGGGCGTGCCCGGTTCCGGCAGCCTCGGCCTGGTGCAGTCCGGCGCGCTGGAAGGCTCCAACGTGGACCTCACCGAACAGTTGGTGAACATGATCACCGCGCAGCGCAACTTCCAGGCCAACGCCCAGGTGATTTCCACCGCCGACACGGTCACCCAGACCATCATCAATATCCGCTAGGCGGCGTGAGACGGACTGACAGGACGACGACATGGATCACGGACTCTATATCAGCATGAGTGGCGCGCGGCAGACCCTGCTGGCGCAGGCGGCCAACACCCACAACCTCGCCAATGTCTCCACGCCGGGCTTCCGCGAGGACCTCACCGCCATGCGCGCCATGCCCCTGTACGGGCCGGGCCTGCCCACGCGGGCCTACGCCATGGCCGAGCGCCCGGCGGTGAACTTCGAGTCCGGCCCCATCAACACCACCGGGCGCGAGCTCGATGTGGCCATCGCCGGCGAGGGCTGGCTGGCGGTACAGGGCAACGACGGCTACGAGGCCTATACGCGCAACGGCAACCTGCGCGTCTCCACCGCCGGCCTGCTGGTCACTGCCTCCGGCTATCCGGTACTCGGCGAGGGTGGCCCCATCAGCCTGCCGCCGGCGGACAAGATCGAGATCAACGACGACGGCACCATTTCCATCGTGCCCGCCGGTGAGGCGCCCAACACCCTGGTGGTGGTGGATCGCCTCAAGCTGGTCAATCCGCCCGCGGCGCAACTGGTCAAGGGCCTCGACGGCCTGATCCACCACCGGGACGATGTGGAGGCCGAGCCGGACGAGAACGTGCGTATCGTTGCCGGCGCCCTGGAGGGCAGCAATGTCAGCGCCATCGAGGCCATGGTCAACATGATCGATCTCGCGCGGCGCTTCGAGATGCAGGTCAAGATGATGCAGACCACCGAGCGCAACGACGAGGCCGATGCCACCCTGCTGCGCCTGAGTTAAACCGGACACCATGAAACCAGAGACACCGTTACGACGGGAGCAAGCACAATGAGTCAATCACTGTGGATCGCCAAGACCGGCCTCGACGCCCAGCAGCACCGCCTGGACGTCATCACCAACAACCTCGCCAACGTCAATACCAACGGCTTCAAGCGGGGACGCGCCCTGTTCGAGGACCTGCTCTACCAGAACGTGCGCCAGGCGGGCGGGCTGAGCAGCCAGGACACGCACCTGCCCTCCGGCCTCAGCGTCGGCACCGGCGTGCGTACCGTGGCCACGCAGAAGGTTCACACTCAGGGCGGCCTGTTGCAGACCGACAACAGCCTCGACATCGCCATCCAGGGACGCGGCTTCTTCCAGATCCTGCAACCCAACGGCAGCATCGCCTATACGCGCAACGGCGAGTTCCAGGTGGACGCCAACGGTACCCTGGTGACCTCCTCCGGTTACCGCCTGCAGCCCGAGATCACCATCCCCCAGGATGCCCAGAGCATCACCATCGGCAAGGACGGGGTGGTGACCGTCACCCAGCCGGGCAACACGCAGACCCAGGTGGGCACCATCCAGCTTGCCGACTTCGTCAACCAGTCCGGCCTGCAGCCCATCGGCGAGAATCTCTTCCTTGAGACCACCGCCAGTGGTTCGCCCCAGACCGGCACACCGGGGCAGGGGGGCATCGGTACCCTCGCCCAGGGGGCGCTGGAAGGCTCCAACGTCAACGTGGTGGAGGAACTGGTGAGCATGATCGAGACCCAGCGCGCCTACGAGATGAACTCCAAGGCCATCTCCACCACCGACCAGATGTTGCAGAACATCGCCAATACCCTGTGAGGACGCGATGAAGGCTGAATTTTCCCTGTTTCGGACTGTCCTGCTGCTGCTCGCCGTGAGTCTGCTCGGCAGCGGCTGCGCCTCCCACATCGGCCTGCGCAACCCGGCCTATGCCCCCATTCCGGCCCGGCCGCCAGTGGTGCTGGGCAAGGACAACGGCGCCATCTACCAGGAAGGCATGCGTGCCGGCCTGTTCACCGATACCCAGGCGCGCTACGTGGGCGACATCCTCACCATCAACCTGGTGGAGAACACCACCGCCACGCGCTCGGCATCCACCACCACCGCCAAGGAGAACAGCATCTCCACCGAGGCGCCCAGCGTCGCCGGCGACGAGGTCACCCTCAATGGCCGCAATCTGCTGGAAAACGACGTCAATGCCTCGCGCGAGTTCAGCGGAGAGGGCGCCGCGGATCGCAGCAGCGCGCTCAAGGGCACCATCACGGTCACGGTGGCACAGGTCTTGCCTAATAACAATTTGCTGGTGCGTGGCGAACGCCTCATCACCGTCAACGGCGAGAACGAGTTTCTGCGGTTTACCGGCATCGTGCGCCCCCAGGACGTGCGGCCGGACAACACGGTGGAATCGGGACGCGTCGCCCACGCGCAGATCAGCTTCGGCGGCCAGGGCAGCATCGACGATGCGAATCGCATCGGCTGGCTCGGACGCTTCTTCCAGGGTGACGGCTGGCCCTTCTAGCCACCGTCCCGCCCGGGGCCTGCCGAGGTGCCACCGTGAGACCGCCAAGTTGTGGTTTTTACTGGAGAAAACGAATGCTGTCACGTAAAGAACTGGGTTTCACCTCGCTCATCGGCGTCCTCCTGCTCATCGGCATGAGTACCGGCGTGGTGCGCGCCGAGCGCCTCAAGGACATCGCCGCGGTGGCCGGGGTGCGTAACAACCAGCTGGTGGGCTACGGCCTGGTGGTGGGTCTCAACGGCACCGGCGACTCCACCACCCAGGCGCCGTTTACCGCCCAGAGCATGCGCGCCATGCTGTCGCGGCTGGGGGTGAACATCCCGGCAGATATCAGCCTCAAGCTGAAAAATGTTGCCGCCGTGAGCATCCACGCCACCCTGCCGCCCTTCGCCAAGCCGGGCCAGAACATCGATGTCACCATTTCCTCCATCGGCAACGCCAAGAGCCTGCGCGGCGGTAACCTGCTGATGTCGCCCCTCAAGGGCGCCGACAACCGCGTCTATGCCATCGCCCAGGGCAGCGTGGTGGTCAACGGCTTCGGCGTCGAGGGCGCCGACGGTTCGCGCATCACCGTCAATGTCCCCAGCGTGGGACGCATTCCCAATGGCGCCATCGTCGAGCGCGCCATCAATACCCCCTTCGGCGGTGAGACCGACCTGGTGCTCAACCTGCACCGTCCCGATTTCACCACTGCCACCCGCGTCGCCGAGGCCATCAACCTGGCGTTGGGTCCGGGCACGGCGCGCTCCATCGATGCCGCCTCGATACGCGTCACGGCGCCCCAGGAGCGTGACCAGCGCGTGGCCTTCGTCTCGGTACTGGAGAACCTCACCGTCGAACCGGGTGAGGCCGCCGCGCGCGTGGTGATCAACTCGCGCACCGGCACCGTGGTCATCGGCAGCGAAGTCAAGGTCATGCCGGCGGCGGTGTCCCACGGCAGCCTCACGGTGACCATCACCGAAAGCCAGGTGGTCAGCCAGCCGGGTCCGTTCTCCGGCGGCCAGACCACGGTGGTGCCCCAGTCCGACATCCAGGTCGAGCAGGGCGGGGAACGCATGTTTCTCCTGCCGCGTGGCGTGACCCTGGACGAGATCGTGCGCGCCATCAACCAGGTGGGCGTGGCGCCGGGCGATCTGGTGGCCATCCTCGAGGCGCTCAAGGAAGCCGGCGCCCTGCGTGCCGAGCTCATCGTCATCTAGGCGGGCCGTCATGCAGGCGTTGCAAGCCACACCCCTCGGTACCGCGCAGGTCTATACCGATTTCAGCGGCTTCGACGATCTGCGGCGCATCGGCCGCGACGATCCCGACGCGGCCCTGCGCGAAGTGGCGCGTCAGTTCGAGGGGATCTTCCTCAACATGGTGCTCAAGAGCATGCGCGAGGCCAGCTTCGGCAATCCCCTGTTCAGCGAGACCGACGACAGCCTCTACAGCGATCTCTTCGACCGCCAGTTGTCCCTCAGCCTCTCCGCGGGCAGGGGCATGGGCCTGGCCGAAACCCTCGTGCAACAGTTGCGCGGCGTGGCGGGCCTCGCGGACGACGATGCGGCGCCGGCGCGCGCGCTGGATGACAGCCGCCTGCGGGCGCGGGTACCAGCCCGCGCTCCCGTGGAGGCGGCGGCCGCCCCGCGCCCCGTGCGCGATCCGGAGCCCCACTTCGAGACCCCTGAGGACTTCGTGCGCACCCTGCGTCCCCACGCCGAGGCGGCCGCGCGGCGCATCGGCGTGGCCCCGGAGGTCCTGCTGGCCCAGGCGGCGCTGGAGACTGGCTGGGGCCGCGCCATCAGTACCCACGCCGACGGGCGCAGCAGCTTCAATGTCTTCAACATCAAGGCCGGAGATGACTGGCGCGGGGCGCGGGTGAGCGTGCGCACCCTGGAGTTCCGCGACGGCGCCCTGCGGCCTGAGCAGGCGCGTTTCCGTGCCTACGATTCCTTTGCCGAGAGCTTTGACGACTACGTGGATCTGATCTGGAACTCGCCGCGTTACCAGCAGGCGCTGGTGGTGGCCGACGAGGCCGAGGCCTACATGGCGGCGCTCAGCGAGGCGGGTTATGCCACTGATCCCGACTATGCCGCCAAGGTCATGGACATCCTGCGGCGCGAGACCGAGGCAGCCCTCGCCACGCGCGACGGGGAGGTAGCCGGCCATGGCTAGCGGCGACTCTCTGGGGATCGGTATCTCCGGCCTGCTTACTTCGCAGCGCCAGATCACCACCACCAGCCACAACATCGCCAATGCCCAGACAGAGGGCTACTCGCGCCAGCGCGTGCAGCTCGCCACGCGCCCGCCGCAGGTGACCAGCGCCGGCAATATCGGCAAGGGCGTGACCGTCGATGGTGTGCGCAGATTCCACAATGACTTCCTCACCGCCCAGGTACGCGACAACACCACTCGCTATGCCGCGCTGGACAAGCAGTTCGAGTACACCAGCCAGCTGGATCGTCTGCTGTCGGATCCGGATGCGGGGCTGGCGCCGGCCATGCAAGGATTTTTCAATGCCGTGCAGGGCGTGGCCGACGATCCCTCCTCCACCTCAGCGCGTCAGGTCATGTTGACCGCCGCCGGCACCCTGGAAGATCGTTTCGGTTATCTGAATGATCGCTTCGATGAACTGCGCGAGGCCGCCGACAGCGATCTCCGCGTCATCATCGATGAGGTCAACAATGCCGCCGCCGCCATTGCCGATCTGAATCGCAAGATCGCCGTAGCCCGGGGTGGTAGCCGGCAGCCGCCCAACGATCTGCTCGACCGCCGCGACGAGCTGTTGCGCGGCCTGGCCGAAAAGGTCAACGTCACCGTCACGAGTCAGGATGACGGTTCGCTCAATGTCTTCGTCGGCAAGGGTCAGACTCTGGTCATCGGCCAGTCGGCAGCACGGCTGGATCTGCAGGACAATCCCTTCGATCCGCGTCTTTCCGACATCGTCTTCGTCGGCCCGGACGACTCACGCACCGTGGTGACCAAATTCATGACCGGCGGCATGGTGGGCGGGCTGGTGAACTTCAACCGTGACATCCTCGATCGCACGCAGAGCGAACTGGGACGCATCGCCTTCGGTCTCGCCAAGGCAGTCAACGATCAGCATCGCCTCGGCATGGATCTCAACAACCTGCCGGGGGGGGACTTCTTCCGTAACCTGGACGAGGAGGGCATCGAGGTTCTGCCCAGCAACCGCAACGCCGGCGACTACATTCTCGGCGCCACGGTGACCAACCTCGACAAGATCAAGAGCACCGACTACCGCCTCGACTACCGGGGCGGTACCTATACCCTCGTGCGCCTCGGCGACGACACGGTGGTGGACAGCTTCAGCAGCCTGCCCCGCGAACTGCCTGGCGAGGGCTTTACCCTGAGCCTGACATCGGGTTCCGATATTCAGGATGGCGACAGTTTCCTCATTCGCCCGGCGCGCAGCGCCGCCAACCGCTTCCGCCTGTTGCTGGACAATACCACCGACATCGCCGCCGCCTCGCTGGTGCGTAGCGAGGCGGCCATTGCCAACCAGGGTGAGGGCGAGATCCGGCCGCCACGCGTTCTCTCCGGTCCGTTGGCGCCATCGGCCAGCGGCCTGCCGGAGACTGTCATCGATCTGCCTGGCCGCAGCCTGCCGCCGCAACTGGAACTGGTCTTCACCGGCGCCGGCACCTTCGATGTTCTCGACGTGAGCGATCCCGCCGCGCCGGTGGTGGTACAGAGCGCCGTACCCTACGACCCGGCGGCGGGGGCGCAACTGCGGGTCAATCTGCCGGATGTGGATTTCGCCTATGCCACCGAGCTGCGCGGTGCCCCGAGTTCGGGTGATCGCTTCCGTATCCAGTTCAATCGCGATGCCGTGGGTGACAATGCCAATGCCCTCGACCTGGCCCTGTTGCAGGATGCCAGCCTGTTACTCGACGGCAGCGCCAGCTTCGGCGAGGCCTACGGGCAACTGGTGGCGCGGGTGGGCAGCAAGACCCACGAACTGGATATCAATCGCGAGGCACAAAAGGTTCTGCTGGACAATGCCATTGCCGAGCGCGAAACCGTCTCGGGCGTCAACCTGGACGAGGAGGCCGCCAATCTGGTGCGCTTCCAGAACATCTACAATGCCAACGCGCAGGTGGTGGCCACCGCCAGTGAGCTGTTCGACACTTTCCTGGCATCGCTGAGGTAGGGCCATGCGTGTTTCCACCAATCAGTTGCAGGATGTGGCGATCAATTCCATCCTCGATCAGCAGTCGAAACTGAGTAACACCCAGCGCCAGATCTCAACCGGGGAGCGCATCTCGCGCCCCTCGGACGATCCCGTCGGCGCGGCGCGTATCATCGATCTGCGCGAGACGCTGGATACCACCAGGCAATACCAGCGTAACATCCAGGAGGCCCGCGCGCGGTTGACCATCGAGGAGGGCGTGCTCGATGGTATCGGCGACACCCTGCAGCGCGTGCGCGAGCTGGCCATCCAGGCCAATAATGCCAGCCAGACCCCCGAGACGCGCGTATTCATCTCCCGCGAGATGGAGCAGTTGCTCGAACAGTTGCTCGGCATGGCCAATGCGCGGGACAACAACAACGAGTTCCTGTTTGCCGGTTCCCTGACCGCCTTCAAGCCCTTCTCGCGCCGCGCCGATGGCAGCTACGCCTACCAGGGCGACGACGGGCAGCGCATGCTGCAGGTGGGCCCCGAGCGCCAGATCGCCGTGGGCGATTCGGGCACCGATGTGTTTCGCGCCATTCGCAACGGCAACGGGGTCTTTACCGTGGAGGAGAGCCCCGCCAACCGTGGCAGCGGCATCATCGATCCGGGCACCGAGACCGGCAACTACATCCCCGGGATCTATACCATCACCTTCGCGCGCGATCCCTTCGACGACAGCGTCACCTACACGGTGACCGATGCGGCGGGCACGGTGCTGATACCGCCGGGCACGCCCTATGCCAGGGGCGACGCCATCGTCTTCAATGGCGTGCAGACGGCCATCGAGGGCGAACCGGCGGACGGCGACAGTTTCATCGTCGCCCCCGCGGTCAACCAGGACATCTTTACCACCATCGAGAACTACATCCGTGCCCTGCGCGGCCTCGATGGCGACTCGCCCGGTAACGTCAAGCTGGCGAATGCCACCAACCGCCTGTTGCCGGCGCTGGATCTGGCCATGGAGCGGATCGTGGAGATCCGCGCCAATGCCGGCGCGCGTCTCAACGCCCTCGATGCCCAGGCCGACATCAACGAGGCAGCCATCCTCAAATTCGAGGAGATCCTCTCGGAGATCCAGGATCTCGACTACGCCGAGGCCGTCAGCCGCCTCAACCTGGAACTCACCGGTCTCGATGCGGCGCAGAAGGCCTTCGTGCGCGTGCAGAATCTCTCCCTGTTCAACCATCTCTAGGCCCCGCCGGGCCGCCATCGCCGGTCCCCGGCGGCACTTTCTTGCCGATCGACCGCTAAGTGCCTGTTTTTCGGCAGGGAAAACTTTGCCGATCTCCTAAAGTTTCCCCGCCGTGCGCCGTTTAAGGGGTTGGGAGCGGTAATTATTTGCCGGTTGCGGCAAATATATCCGCTAGACAGCAATGCTCGCGGCCGATTGTGTCAAATCGGTGGCGGGCCAGTAGTCAGGAGAGTGCAACATGCCTCAGGTGATCAATACCAACATCATGTCGCTCAACTCGCAACGGAATCTGAATCGTTCTCAGAACGCCCTTCAGACCTCCCTGCAGCGTCTCTCGTCCGGTTTGCGCATCAACAGCGCCAAGGATGACGCTGCCGGTCTTGCGATTTCCGAGCGTTTCACGGCCCAGATCCGCGGCCTCAATCAGGCGATACGTAACGCCAACGACGGCATCTCGCTGTCGCAGACCGCAGAGGGCGCTCTGGCCGAAGCGGGTAACATCCTGCAGCGTATCCGCGAACTGGCGGTACAGTCGGCCAATGCCACCAACTCCGCCTCAGACCGCCAGGCGCTGAACGCCGAAGTCGGTCAGCTGGTTGCGGAACTGGATCGTATCGCCACCAACACCGAGTTCAACGGTCAGAAGCTGCTTGACGGTACCTTCGGTTCGGCCATCTTCCAGGTGGGCGCCAACGCCAACCAGACCATCGGCACCACCACGGGTAACTTCCGCACCAGTCAGTATGGCGACTACCGTGTCTCCGGCGCGGCCAGCTCCGGTGCCGCCACCGCGCGTATCGCGGGCGAGACCATCACCGTCAACGGTTCCCTGGGCAGCCGTGATTTCACCATTGCCGCCGGTGAGAGTGCCAAGGGCGTGGCGGAGTCCATCAATGCCTTCGCCAACGAGACCGGCGTACGCGCCTTCGCCAAGACGGAGCTGGAAGTCAGCTTCGACGCGGCCGGTGCCTACATCATCGACGTGACTTCCGACAACGAGTCTCCCGAGACCATCGCCTTCACCCTGGGCGATCCCACCTCGGCGGACGGCCTGTCGGCTGCCGTGACGGCCTTCAACGATGCCTCTTCCAAGACGGGCGTGACCGCGCGTCTCAACGAGGACTCCACGGCCATCATCCTCACAAATGCCACGGGTAACAACATCACCATGAGTGACCAGGCTTCGGCGAACGCCGGCAATGTCAATGTGGGTGGTGCGGTACTGGCGGCGAATGGAACTGTGGATACCGCCGTCATTACCGGTCAGGTAACCTTTGACTCCGATAAATCCTTCAGCGTCAGTGGTACCGCCGGTCAGTCGCTGACCAATTCCATCGAGGCTTCTGACCTGATGTCGGTGGCCCAGCTGGATGTCAGCACGGTCAAGGATGCCAATGAGGCGCTGGCCATCGTGGATGCGGCGCTCAACATCGTCAACGGCCAGCGCGCCAAGTTCGGTGCTATCCAGAGCCGCTTCGAGTCGACCATCGCCAACCTGAGCACCAACGCCGAGAACCTCACGGCCGCGCGCTCGCGTATCCGCGATGCCGACTTTGCCCAGGAGACGGCCGAGCTGACGCGTGCGCAGATCCTGCAGCAGGCAGGTACCGCCATGCTGGCCCAGGCCAACCTGCAACCGCAGAACGTGCTCGCACTACTTCAGTAAACGACACATGGCCCCGAATTCCCCCTTTGTTTGAGGAGACAGGGGCCGCGCACGAGGTGACGTTATGGCTACGCACTCCATAGCAAATGTGTCTTTACTGGCAACGGTCAGTTCGACCAGTACGACGGGCCGCGTTCGTACACAGGGAGAGTCTGACGTGCGGCAGGCTCTTGCCTCCGGGGGCAGCGGATCGCCGCCGGAGAAGGAGCTGTCTACTGAAGGACTGGACGTGGTAGTGAGCCAGTTGGAGACCCTGACCCAGAAGCTGCAACGGAATCTGCATTTCAATGTGGATGACGCAACAGGACGTGTTGTGGTGACTGTGGTTGACTCCGAAAGTGATGAGGTGATCCGCCAGATCCCCCCCGAGGAGCTTCTGGCGCTGTCACAGCATCTGGCCGAGTCGCTGGAGCAGGAGTCGAGAGGCTTCCTGCTCCAGACCAAGGCCTGAGTTGGCCCCGGGATTGCATTCCGGGGTTGTGGGCCGGCCGGCGGAGCCCGGTCGGCCCCCCGACTTCAAGGCTTTCTGAGGTTTTCTGATGGCAGCGATTTCATCCGCCGGACTGGGTTCGGGTCTCGACGTACAGGGACTCGTGGATCAGCTGGTGGCCGCCGAGGGGCAACCCACGCAGGAGCGACTGGACCGCAAGGAAGTGGGGATCCAGGCCAGCCTGTCGGCCCTGGGCACCTTCAAGGCGGCGCTGGGTGAAGTGAGGAGCAGTCTCACGGGACTGCGCAGCCCTGCCGCCTTCCAGAAACAATCCGTGAGCCTCAGCCGCGAAGGCCTTGTCAGCGCCACTGCCGGCGCCGAGGCCCTGCCCGGACGCTACCAGGTGGAAGTGGAGGCCCTCGCCAGCGCGCAACGGCTGGCAAGCAGGACCTTTGGCGCGGACACCGACAGTGTCGGCACCGGCACCCTGACATTCCAGCGCGGCCGCGTGGATGCGGCCACGGGCGGTTTCAGTCCCGATCCGCGCCAGCCACCGGTGACGGTGGAAATCACCCCCGAGAACAGTTCCCTGCGCGGCATTGCCACCGCCATCAACGATGCCGACTTCGGCGTGCGCGCTTCCATCATCAACAACGGCGAGGGTTTCGTCCTCGTCCTCGGTTCCGAACAGAGTGGTGCGCAGAACAGCCTGCGCATCAGTGTCGGCGATGCCGACACCAATGACACGGACGGCCTCGGCCTCTCGGCGCTGGCCTATGATCCCGCCGCGCCCGAAGGCGGCGGCCGCAACCTGGTGGAGAAGCAGGCGGCGAGCGATGCCGTCGCCGTGGTCGATGGCATCGCCGTGGCGAGCAGCGACAATACGCTGGAAGACATCATCCCCGGCATGAGCCTGGAGCTGGAAGGCCTCACCGATGGCCAGCCGGTGAGCATCGACGTGGAGGCGGACCGCGAGGCGGTGGTGACGGGGATCACGGCCTTCGTCGAGGCCTTCAACGACTTCGTGACCAATGCCAACGCGCTGACGCGTTTCGATCCCGAGACGCGCGAGCGCGGTCCCCTGCTGGGCGATGCCGCGGTGCGCGGCGTCATGACCCGCTTGCGGCGCATCGTCGGCGATTCCTGGGCCGAGGTCAACGAACACTATCCCTCCCTGGCGAGCATCGGGATCCGTACCGAGCGCGACGGCACCCTGTCCCTCGACGAGGCGCGCCTGCAGCAGGCCATGGAATCGAACTTCGATGAAGTGATGCGCCTGTTCGCGCGCTCGGGCCGGGTCGAAGATCCCCTCGCGCGCTATGCCGATGCCGGGCGCGCGGAGACCGCCACCGGCCGGTATCGCGTCGAGGTCAGCAGCCTGCCGCGCGCCGGCAGCCTGCTGGGCACGCCACCGGCGGGCTTTCCGGTCACCCTGGCCGGTGACGAGGCCCTGGGACTGGTCGTCGATGGCGTGAACTCCGGCGCCATTCGCCTCGCCAGCGGCACCTATGCCAGCCTCCAGGAACTGGCGACCGAGCTCGAGGGGCGCATCAATGCCGACGGGCAGCTGGCCGCCGCCGGCGCCGCCGTCTCGGTGGTGGTGGAAGGCAATGCCCTGCGAATTACCTCCGCCACTACAGGAAGCGCCTCGCGTGTCGATATAGTCTCTATCGACCCCGCGCTGGCCTCGGCCCTCGGGCTGGCGGTGGGGCAGGGGACGCCGGGTACGGATCTGCAGGGACGCATCGGGGGCCTGACCACCGAGGTGGAGGGCCGGCGCCTCATCGGCAGCGGCGCGGCGGCGGGCCTGAGCGTGGAGATCCTCGGTGGCGCCACGGGGATCCGGGGCGACCTGGTGTTCTCCCGCGGCGTGGCGGATCGCCTCGCCGCCCTCATCGACGATATCACTGGCGGTGAGGGGGCCATCGCGGCACGCAACGAGGGCCTCAATCGTCAGGTCGAGGATATCGAGGCGCAACGCCTGCGCCTGCGGCGGCGCCTGGAGAAGCTGGAAGATCGCCTGCGACGGCAGTTCTCCGGTCTCGATGCCACGCTGGGTTCCCTGCAGGAGACCAGCACGTTTTTGAACAACCAGCTGGCCGGCCTGCCGGGCGCGCGCCAGCCCGGGAATTAAGCAGTTTGCCGCGCCCTGTCTCGCGGTGAGGATTGACGCACGTTCCAACTGGACAAGAGGTACACAGTTATGAATCTGGCCAAGCTCCAAAACGCGATGCAACACTACAACCGTGTGGGCGTGGCCTCGGGAGTCGAGGACGCGAGCCCCCATCGCCTGGTACAGATGCTCATGGACGGGGCGCTGGAGAAGATCGCCACCGCCAAGGGTCTCATGGCGCGCGGTGAGCGCGCTGGCAAGGGCGCGCAGATCAGCTGGGCCATTTCCATCATCGAGGGCCTGCGTTCCAGTCTCGACCTCGCGGCAGGCGGGGAACTGGCTCAGAACCTCGACGATCTCTACGATTACATGACGCGCCGCCTGGCGCGCGCCAACATGGACGACGACACCGACATCCTCGACGAGGTGGCCTCGCTGATGCGCAGCGTCAAGGAGGCCTGGGACCAGATCCCCGAACAGCTGGGCGGTTGATACGGATCATGAGCCGCGGCAGGCAACTGGCCGAGGAGGCCCTGGCGCTGACGCGCCGCATGCTGAGCCTCGCCCAGGCGGGGGACTGGGATGGCGTCGCGGGCGCCATCGGCGCGCGTGACGCGGCACTCATGCAGCTGTTTGCCGGCGTCAGCGATGCGGCGCAGTTGCTGGGGGTGGAGGCCACCCTGCGCGCGGTGGCGGCGAACAATGCCGAGATCATCGCCCTCGGCAGGGAAAGCCGCGACGACATCGGCGCGCGCCTCCATGCCCTGACGCGGGGCCGCCGGGCCGCCGCCCGTTACCAGTCCACCGACAGGTTCTGAAACGCCCGTGCCTGCCCGGGCGCAAAACGCTATCATGGGGAAGGACGCAAACGGGATCCTGCCCATGGCCAGCGACAAAGCCCTCCAGTACCACGGCGCCTTCCCCCTGGCCATCACGCCGCTGGCCGCCGGCGAGGACTGCGTGGTGCCGGTGGCCGACAACCAGGCCACCATTGCGCTGCTGGACCTCCTCGAAACCGGGCCACAGCTGCCGCGCGAGAGCGAGCGCCGCGACCCCATCATGCAGGAGCTGCGGCGGCTCGACCACAAGCTCGATCTGGTGCTGGCCATGCTCGCCCGCCAGCAGGCGGACGCGGCGCCGGCCCTGCGCAACCGCCTGCTGCGCCGCGAGGGCCTGGCCTGGCGGGGCCGCCTGACCTGCGCCGTGGGCGACAGGGTGCGGGTGGCGATGTATCCCGAACCCGCCTGTCCCCAGGCCCTGATTCTCTGTGCCCGCGTGCGCGCCTGCGATGCCGAGGGCGGCGAGCTGGTCTTCGAGCAGGTGGATGCGGACACCGACGACTGGCTGACCCGCTTCCTGTTTCGCCATCACCGCCGCGAAGTGGCCGAGGCGCGCTCCCGGCAGGGCGGGCAGGGGGCCCGCTGAGATGCGCGTATACCTTATATATACCGGGTAAAGCGGCGGGAAACCGTCCCCTTGGCGATGAACGTCTTAGGCCGGGGGCCGGCCGCGCTGCCAATATTTTGACATTATCCCTCTCGCGGGCTAGGATTTGTGGAGATGTCCCGGATACCGCCGCGCGCGGTGCCTGCCGGGCGGAACCTGCGAGGGATCTCCATGGCCAATACCCTTATCTTCATGGTCGACAGCGATACCGATCGCCGCCAGTTGTTGATCCAGTTGCTGGCGTTTACCGAGATGGGGGAAGTCGTCGGCGAGGCAGCCGGCATGGCCGAGGTGCCCGCCGCGGACGCCGCCGGCGAGGGCGAGCCGGAGGTGGTGATCCTCGGCTACCGCGAGGACGACGATACCACGCTGGCGGAGCTGGACGGTATCCGCAACCGCTTCGGTCAGGCCATCCCGGTGCTGCTGGTGCACGAGCGCCAGGCGGCCAACAGCCTTCCCCAGGAACTCAGCCACCAGATCGTGGGTCTCATCGAGACGCCCTTCAAGCAACGCCAGTTGCAGCACGCCCTGCGTCTGGCGGACATCCATCGCAGCTCCGACGCCGATTCTACCCGCGGCCGCGGCGTGCAGCTGTTCCGCAGCCTGGTGGGCAACAGCCGTTCCATCTCCCGCGTGCGCAAGCTCATCGAGCAGGTGGCCGACTCCGATGCCAATGTCCTGATCCTCGGCGAATCGGGTACCGGCAAGGAAGTGGTGGCGCGCAACCTGCACTATCATTCGGCGCGCCGCGAGCGTCCCTTCGTGCCCGTCAACTGCGGCGCCATCCCCGGGGATCTGCTGGAGAGCGAGCTGTTCGGCCACGAGAAGGGCGCCTTCACAGGCGCCATCGGTTCCCGCCAGGGGCGTTTCGAAATGGCCCAGGGGGGTACCCTGTTCCTCGACGAGATCGGCGACATGCCGCTGGCCATGCAGGTCAAGCTCCTGCGCGTCATCCAGGAACGGGTGTTCGAGCGCGTCGGCAGCAACCGCAGTATCGAGGTGGATGTGCGCATCATCGCCGCCACCCACCGGGATCTGGAACAGGAGATCGCCGCGGGGCGTTTCCGTGAAGACCTGTTCTATCGCCTCAATGTCTTTCCCATCGACATGCCGCCCCTGCGCGAGCGCGTCGAGGACATCCCGCTGTTGATCAACGAACTCATTGCGCGCCTCGAGCACGAGCAGCGGGGCTCGGTGCGTCTCACCCCGGCCGCCATCGCCGCCCTGTGCCAGTACGCCTGGCCGGGCAACGTGCGCGAGCTGTCCAATCTCATGGAACGGCTGGTGATCATGTTCCCCTACGGCGTGGTGGACGTGCGTGATCTGCCGGAGAAGTTCCGCGGCAATATCGCCATCGAGGAATGGGCCGTGGCCGAGGAGGTGGAAGAGGGCGCAGCCGCCGGCGCGGCGGTGAGCAGCAATGCCAGCATCCTGCGCCTGCCCAGCGACGGGCTGGATCTGCGCGAGCACCTCTCGAACCTGGAATACAATCTCATCAAGCAGGCCATCGAGGAATCCGGGGGCGTGGTGGCCCATGCCGCCAAGCGCCTGCGCATGCGGCGCACGACGCTGGTGGAAAAGATGCGCAAGTACGGCCTGCAGCGCAACGAGCAGGCGTCGGGAATTTGACCTCCTCCTGTCGCTTCCCTCCTAAGCGACTGATTTTCAAGTAATCCATCCTTCGGCACGCTTCTTGCTCCGGTAGTGGGCGGAGACGGAAAACCGTCTTGCGCCGGTTTTACTACCCAAGTCGAGGAGCAGGATGACACAGCAAGCCAGCACCACACCGCAGGTCCTCGCCGACGCCTTCGTGACCTTCAATCGCATGTCGGAACAACTGGCCAGTTCCTATCGCGAACTGGAGAGCCGCGTTTCCCAGCTCACCAGCGAACTGGATACCGCGCGCCTCGAGCGCAGCATGGAAAGCCTTGCCCGCGAGCGCATGGCGAAGCGCCTCGAGACCCTGCTCAAGGCCCTGCCCGGCGGCGTCATCGTGCTGGACAACCAGGGCGTGGTGCAGGAGTGCAACCCCGCCGCCGAGGCTCTGCTGGGTCGCGGCCTGCGGGGACAGCGCTGGAACGCCGTCATCGCCCATGCCTTCGCGCCGCGTGCCGACGACGGCCACGACGTCTCGCTGAGCGACGGCCGCCGCGTGAACATCTCCACCTGTCCCATGGGGGACGAGCCGGGCCAGATCCTGCTCATCACCGATGTCACCGAGATGCGCCGCCTGCAGGATCACCTCAACCAGCACCAGCGCCTCGCCACCATGGGCGAGATGGCCGCCTCGCTGGCTCACCAGGTGCGTACACCCCTGTCCTCGGCCCTGCTGTATGCCTCCAATCTCAGGCGCCCGCAACTGGAAGAGACGGACCGCGAGCGCTTCACCGGCAAGCTGCTCGATCAGTTGCGCCACCTGGAACAGCTCGTCAACGACATGCTGCTCTATGCCCGCGACGGCACCATGGGCGAACAGGAATTCGAACCCGGCGAGCTGATTGCCGATCTGGAACGCACGCTGGCCGCGGAGATCGAGGCCACCGGCACCCGTTTCGTTGCCCGCAATCACACCACCGGCATGCGCCTGCATGGCAACCGGCAGTTGCTGGTCAGCGCGCTGGGCAACCTCGCCAGCAACGCCATGCAGGCCATGGGCGAGGGCGGTACGCTGGAGCTGGATGTCCGCAAGGAGGACGAGCACGGCGTGGCCTTTGTCATGACCGATACCGGACCGGGTATCGAGTCACAGGAGATCCAGAAGATCTTCAATCCCTTCTACACCACGCGCAGCGAAGGCACTGGCCTGGGCCTGGCCGTGGTGGCCGCCATTGCCCGCGCGCATGGCGGCGACATTCGGGTGGTGTCGCCGGCGCGAGAAGCCCGTGACGGCGAGGCCCCGGGTTCGATCTTCACCCTGCGCCTGCCGGCGCGCCAGATGGGCGTGCGCGGCATGGAACGTCGGCGTCAGGGTGAGAAGCGCTAGTCGCCCGGCCGCAACCGGGTCCATACCAACCGTAATCTCTGGAGCAGAATATGCCGAGCACGAAACACACTGTACTCGTTGTCGAGGACGATGCGGCCCTGGCGGAAGCCCTGAGTGATACCCTGGGGCTGGCCGGATACGAGGTACGACTGGTCAGCGACGGTGAAGAAGCCATCACGGTGATCGAGCAGGGTGGCATCGACATGGTGGTCAGCGACGTACACATGAAGCGCATGGACGGCCATTCGCTGCTCAAGCAGATCAAGTCCCGCTTCGCCGACATCCCCGTGATCCTCATGACCGCCTACGGTTCCATCGAGAAGGCCGTCGAGGCCATGCGCGACGGCGCCATCGACTACCTGGTCAAGCCCTTCGAGGCCGAGGTGCTGGTCAACATGGTGGGCTGCAACCTCGCTTCGCCCTCCCATGACGTGCGCCGCATGATCGGCGAATCGGTGGCGACGCGCGAGCTGAGCACGCTGGCGCGTCGTGTTGCCGCAAAGGACGTTACCGTGATGATCACCGGCGAGAGCGGTACCGGCAAGGAAGTGCTGGCCCAGTACATACACCACAATTCGGCGCGCGCCGACAAGGCTTTCGTCGCCATCAACTGTGCAGCCATTCCCGAGAACATGCTCGAGGCGACCCTGTTCGGATACGAAAAGGGCGCCTTCACCGGCGCCTACAAGGCCTGCCCCGGAAAGTTCGAGCTGGCCAACGGCGGCACCCTGTTGCTCGACGAGATCTCGGAAATGGAGGCGGGCCTGCAATCCAAGCTGCTGCGCGTGTTGCAGGAGCGCGTCGTCGAGCGCCTCGGCGGCAACCGCGCCATCGAACTCGACGTGCGCGTACTGGCCACTTCCAATCGTGACATGGCGGCAGAAGTGGCCGCAGGGCGTTTCCGCGAGGATCTGTTCTACCGCCTCAATGTCTTCCCCATCCACGTTCAACCGCTGCGCGAGCGCCGCGAGGACATCCTGCCCCTCGCCGAGTTCATGTTGCACAAGCATGCCGACAACAACGATGGTCGCGTGCCGGCGCTGGGCAAGGAGGCCATCGAGGCGCTGTTGCAGCACGACTGGCCGGGCAACGTGCGCGAGCTGGAGAATGTCATGCAGCGCGCCATGGTGCTGTGCGACGGCCAGGAGATCAGCGTCGCCGATCTGCACTTCGAATCCACCGCCATCGGCCGTCTGCGGGAGAGCGGGACCACGGTGGCGGATAGCGCCAACGAGGGTAGCGGTGGGGCCGGTCTCAACGGCGACCTGCGCCAGCGTGAATGGCAGATCATCGTTGATACCCTGCGCCAGTTGCGGGGCAGCCGCAAGGCGACTGCGGAGAAACTGGGGATCAGCCAGCGCACCCTGCGCTACAAGCTGGCGCGCATGCGCGAAGCCGGGGTCAGCATTCCCGGTGAGTTCGATGCCCAGACCGCGTGATGTAGAAGGAGGTCCGAGATGAGCAATACCATTACCCCCCAGGATATCCTCGCGCAGATGCGCGCCCTGGCCGAGCAGGCCGGGGGCAATATCAATCCGGCCAACCGCAACGATACCGGCGCGGACTTTGCCGATCTCCTCAAGCAGTCAGTGGCCAAGGTCAACGAGACCCAGCAGCAGGCCAGTCGGCTGGCCGAGGCCTTTCAACGCGGCGATCCCAACGTGCAGATGTCCGAGGTGATGATCGCCATGCAGAAATCCAGTGTCTCTTTTCAGGCCATGCTGGAGGTGCGCAACAAGCTGGTGAACGCCTACCAGGAAATCATGAACATGCAGGTGTAAGACGACGCCATGCAGTCTCACAGGACAATGGGGAAATAAAACGCTATGGCGATGGATCTTGTTAATCCACAGGCCCTGACGCCCAGCTTCAGGGGCATGGTCTCATTGCCCATGTTGCGGCAACTGGGGCTGCTCATTGGCTTGGCGGCGAGTATCGCCATCGGTGTCTACGTGGTGCTGTGGTCACAGGAACCGGAATACCGGGTGCTCTACAGCCAGATCACGCCCCAGGACGCCAGCGCCGTGGCCCAGTCGCTGGAGCAGGCCGGGATCCGCTATCGCATCGAGGAATCCTCCGGCGCCCTGCTGGTGGAGGCCGACAGCGTGCATCGCGCGCGCATGCAGCTGGCCTCGGCTGGGATCAATATCGAGAATGAGCTGGGTTTCGAACTGCTGGACCGAGAGGAAGGCTTCGGCACCAGCCAGTTCATTCAGAACGCGCGCTATCAACGCGCTCTCGAGGGGGAACTGGCGCGCACCATCATGTCCATGTCGGTGGTGCGCTCCGCACGCGTGCACCTCGCCCTGCCGCGCCAGTCCAGTTTCGTCAGGCGCCAGAAGAAGGCCAGCGCCTCGGTGTTCCTGGATCTCTATGCCGGTCGTCGCCTGAACGAACAACAGGTGTCGGCCATTCTCAGCCTGGTGGCCTCCAGCGTGCCGAACCTGGAAATCGAGCAGGTCACAGTGGTGGATCAGAAGGGACGCCTGCTATCCGGCGGTGATCGTCAGGGCGCCATTGCCCTGACCGCCAGCCAGTTCGAGCATCGCCGCAAGGTGGAGCAGGAATACATCCGGCGTATCGAACACATTCTCGGTCCGGTGGTGGGGCTGGAGAACATGCGCGCCCAGGTGGTGGCGGATCTGGACTTCACCGTGGTGGAGAGTACCGCGGAGGTATTCAATCCCGACCAGCCGGCCATCCGCAGCGAGCAGCGGGTGGAGGAGCAGTCACCTGGAGCGCTGGGCGCCGGGGGGATCCCCGGCGCGCTGAGCAACGAGCCGCCGGGGGCGGGGGTGGCGCCGGAGACGGCGGGCCAGCCCGCTCAGGCCGGCGCGGCCGCACCGACCAACCGCCGCAGTCGCGCGGTGACCAACTACGAACTCGACCGCACCATCAGCCACACGCGCCGAGCGCCGGGTAGCTTGCGTCGCCTGTCGGTGGCGGTGGTACTCAACTATCGTCCGGTGAAGGCGACGCCGACCCCCGCCGGGGACGAGGCCGCGCCCGCGGAGGATGGCGGCACGCCGCCCGAGGAGGGTGGCGCGCCCGCGGCGGCAGCGCCACAGTCGGAGCCCTACACGGAAGAGGAACTGGCGCGGCTCACCGAGCTGGTCAAGGAAGCCGTGGGTTTCGATCCCCTGCGCGGTGATTCGGTGAAATTCATCAATGCCCCGTTTACCGATCCACCTGAGGTGGAACCCCTGCCCGAGCCGGGGATCTTCGAGCAGCCCTGGGTGACGACGGCCCTCAAGTACAGCGGCGCGGGTCTGGTACTGCTGTTTCTCCTGTTCGGCGTCCTCAAGCCCGTCATGCGCTCACTGGCGCAGGCTGCCCACGTACAGGAGACGCCGGCGGGTGAAAACGAGGAGGAACTGGCCGAGGACCAGTTGAGCCTGACCGGGCCCGGCGAGGAGCCACGCCTGCCCAAGCCGGGCGGTTACGAGTCCAGCCTCAATATGGCCCAGGAGGTGGTACAGCAGGATCCCAAGCTGGTCGCCCAGGTGATCAAGAGCTGGGTCAACACGGACTAAGTACGTGTTCCGATTTCCACTACAGTTTACAGATGCGAACTCTCTCCGGCGCAAGGTTTACGGACCGTCAACCGCAGGGATGCGGCTGTCTAACCTAAAGGGATGTATGTGCCGCGTGTCCGTAAACCTTGCCCCGGAGAGAAACAGACAGATGAGGCAATCCGGTTATTCCTGGGTGACCGGGTATTCGGAACATGTATTCAGGCCTGAGGTGGCAGAACGGCGTCCACTGACATGACAATGGCAGAGAGCTCTGAAAAAAAAATGGATGGCGCCGAGCGCGCTGCGGTACTGCTCCTGACCCTGGGGGAACAGGCGGCGGCGGAGATCATGAAACACATGTCGCCCAAGGAGGTGCAGTCCATCGGCGAGGCCATGGCCTCCCTCGGCGGCGTCCCCAAGGAAACCGTCAAGGACGTGCTGGACAGTTTCTGTGACAGCATCGATGAACAGACTTCGCTGGGCGTCGGCAACGAGGAATATCTGCGCAACGTGCTGGTTTCGGCACTGGGCCAGGACAAGGCCGGCAATCTCATCGACCGTATTCTGCTGGGTCGTCACTCCAAGGGCCTTGAAGCGCTCAAGTGGATGGAGCCCCGCGCGGTAGCGGAGATCATTCGCCTCGAGCACCCGCAGATCATCGCCATCGTGCTTTCCTATCTCGACAGTGATCAGGCGGGCGAGGTGCTGCAGGCCCTGCCGGAGCGCATGCGTCCCGATGTCCTGATGCGCATCGCCTCTCTCGACGGTATCCAGCCCAGCGCCATTCACGAGCTGGACGAGATCCTGGAGAAACAGTTCACCGGCTCCGCCGGCAACGTCCGTTCCTCCAGCGTGGGTGGCGTCAAGACCGCCGCCAATATTCTCAACTTCATGGACAGTTCGCTGGAAGCCCAGATCCTCGACCAGGTTCGCGAGACCGATCCCGAAATGGGGCAGGCCATCGAGGATCTGATGTTTGTCTTCGACAACCTGGTCGATGTGGACGACCGCGGGATCCAGGCGCTGTTGCGCGAGGTATCCTCCGAGAATCTCATCCTCGCCCTCAAGGGCGCGGATGATGCCGTCAAGGAGAAGATATTCAAGAACATGTCCAAGCGCGCCGCCGAGATGCTGCGTGACGATCTCGAGGCCAAGGGGCCGGTCAAGCTCAGCGAAGTGGAGGCGGCACAGAAGGAAGTGCTGGCCGTCGCGCGGCGCATGGCCGAATCCGGCGAGATCAGTCTGGGCGGCAAGGGTGGTGACGAGTACATCTGATGAGTCAGGGCCGCGCCAGCAAGGACTCCGAGCAGAGCGCCTACGAACGCTGGGAACTGCCGGTCGTCGAGAGTGAAACGCGTGGGCCGCTAACCGCCGCCGACCTGGAAAAGATCCAGAAGCAGGCCTATGACGAGGCCTATGCGCGCGGCTACGCCGAGGGCAGCGAGAAGGGGCGGCAGGAGGCCCTCGCGCAGACCCGCGCGGCACTGGAACAGGCGGTGACGCTGCTCGAGACGGCCCTCGACACCCTCGCCGCGCCCCTCGAACAGATCGACCGCGAGGTAACCGAACATCTGGTGGAGATGGTCATTGCCGTGGCGCGCCACCTGGTGCGCCGCGAGTTACGTACCGATCCCGGTCAGGTGGTGGCCGTGGTGCGCGAGGCCATGGAGGTCCTGCCCACCGGCGCCGGCAACATCCGCATCTTCCTGCATCCCGAGGACGCCGTGCTGGTACGCGAGGCCCTGTCGATCCGCGAGGGCGGCGAGGGACAACGCCCGTGGGAAATCGTTGATGACCCGGTACTGACCCGCGGCGACTGTCGCATCCGCTCCGATCATTCCTTCATCGATGCGACGCTGGAGAAACGCCTCAACCGAATTGCCGCCGAGATGCTGGGTGGGGAGCGCGAGGAGGATCGCGAT
>Ga0256830_1000707_pt1 | contig 25157 bp, 17 predicted proteins | sample 128326metaG_FD_190537 | JGI IMG/M metagenome (GOLD analysis project Ga0256830, IMG submission 190537) | Hydrothermal vent microbial communities from Lau Basin, Pacific Ocean - 128-326 | ecosystem: Environmental > Aquatic > Marine > Hydrothermal vents | place: Pacific Ocean: Lau Basin | collected... | reverse complement strand
GAACAACATGTGAAAATCAAAATACAAAGACGACGCATAGCACCTTGTCTCTCCTTAAAATTTTTATCTTTATATGCCGCAAAAACACAAAACTTTCCAATCCATACATATATTAATTATCGGTAAAATAAACAAAAAGCTTTAAAAATTTAATGAGTTAAAGAATTTTGCACAACTACTTAAAGCTTGCAGGCGAGGCATTCCAAATTATGGTTTTATTGTAGAAGCAGGCCCTCTTTGTCTGGCCTGAATGTATTGCTTATCGCCTTGTGATACATGACTTTTTTATCTTTGCAATACAGTCAGGGCCATGATATTATGTCTACTAACCAGATGGCCTTTAACTAAAAAAATATATGCTTATTTGAGGATTATTTGAAAGCTCCGGATAACGTGTAATATAAACTAATAACAGAAGCCCTGCTTATGAAGCCTTCACCGGTCATAAAGTTCATCATAGGGTTCTCTGCATAGACTTAATTTTTGCCTAAGCTCCGGAAATTCCTACCAAAAAACCAGAACTAATGCCGGATAAACAAAACTTTCTACCCTACCGTCCAGTCAGGCGCTACGCTATGCTTCTTGCGCTGATCTGGACACTTGCGATTGTTGGGTCGCTGATCTGGAACATTTACCGTCATACAGAAACATTCAAGCAATCAGCCTACAGGGAAGCCGTGGCTTACTTTAACAAGGATGATGCTCTCCGGCTCTGGCTTACCTCACAAAAGGCTCTTTATGTTTCTGCTGATTCAATCTCTCCGAACCCCTACCTGACTTTTCGCCCGGACAGGGATGTTGTCACTACATCCGGAAAGAAGCTGACGATGCTCAGCCATGCCGATATAATACGTAAAATAAATAAGAGTTACGGTAAGTCTGTTGGTGTGTCCAGCCACATTACCAGCCTTAACCTGGTCAATCCGGACAACGCTCCGGATGCATGGGAAAAAAAGGCGCTTGAATCTTTTGGACGCGGAAATAAAGAGGTGCGCGAGTTCGTGGAGATAAAAGGGCAGCCTTACCTACGTCTCATGCGGCCTCTCAAAACCGAGAAGAGGTGCCTTAATTGTCACAATAAACAAGGGTATTCGCTTGGAGACCTGCGCGGAGGCGTCAGTATAACCCTGCCTCTTTCCGAACGTGCAAGCCTGACCAGTACGCTATGCGTAAATTCCTACATTACACATGGCCTGTTGTGGATTATCGTGCTGGCGTTAATCGGTATCGGCGCTCACAGGTTAAGTCAAGGGCTGACGGAACGGGAGATGTTTGAGTCGGCTCTGCGCAGAAGCGAGCAGCGTTACAGGCGTATTACCGCGGTTGTTGCCGATTACACTTATACCGTCAAGGTCGAAAACGGCAGGGCTGTTGAAATAACCCACAGCCCTGCATGCGTTGTTGTAACAGGATACTCGAACAAAGAATTTGCAACCACTCCATCTCTCTGGCTGGATATAGTAGATCCCGAGGACCGTGATGCGGTCCTGGAGTATTTCGAACAGCTTATTTCCGGTGTAAAGGGCAGTTCTATAGAATACCGGATACGGCACAAAAACGGCGAGACCCGCTACGTTGTCAACCATCCTCTGCTGCATTTTAACCGCCATGGAAAACTGCTGTCTTACGAGGCGTTGGTACGGGATATAACCGGGCAGAAAAAGGTGGAGCTTAAGCTTTTCCAGTCACAGAAGATGCAGTCCATCGCGACAATGGCAGGCGGCATAGCCCACGATTTCAATAACCTGATGACAGGAGTTCTCGGCTATGCCGAACTTTTGAAAAAAAACTTTCCGGATGATTCCGATAAAAGCAGGATGCTCGATACCATATCCACGTCAGCCAGAAGAGCCGGGGACCTGGCCCAGCAGCTTCTGGCATATGCAAGGGGAGGCAAATATCAGCCTAAAGTCATGTCTCTGAATGCTACAATTGCTGAAACACTAGACTTACAGGACCATGTGTTTCCACCGGGTATAAAGGTTGAAAGGACCATGGAAGAAAATCTATGGGATATAAAAGCTGATCCCACACAGATGCAGCAGGTTATTATGAATCTGTGCATAAATGCTGTTGAATCCATGGGAAGCGAGGGCCGTCTGACAATAAGAACACAAAACGTAGAACTTGACAGCCGTTTTACCGAAACACACCCTGGCCTCCAACCCGGCCGGCATATATGCCTGACGGTGAGCGATACAGGCGTGGGCATGAAGCCCGAAGTACGTGCAAAGGTTTTTGAACCGTTCTTTACCACGAAAATGCAGGGTCGCGGCCTTGGTATGTCGGCTGTGTACGGCATTGTGAAAAATCATAGCGGACATATTGCGGTATCAAGTATGGAGGGCAAGGGTACAACTTTTAGAATATACCTGCCGGTTGCTGTTGAAAAAGCGTATATTGACGAAGCAGTAGAGGCTATTTCATATGTGGGCACAGAAACAATCCTGGTTGTTGATGACGAAGAACTGATCAGGTCTGTAAGCAAGATGGTTCTTGAAAAACTGGGCTACAAAGTTATAAGTATTGAAGACGGCAATGAGGCTTTGGATCTGATTGTTAAACATGATGGAAATATAGATCTTGTACTTCTTGACATGGCTATGCCCGTAATGAGTGGAACCGAAACATTTTCAGCCATTAATAAGGTTTATCCGAATATGAAATTTATTATCTGCAGCGGCTATGAGCTTGACGAAGATGCCCAGGCTCTTCTTGATAGGGGTGCAAAAGCTTTTCTTCAAAAACCATTTATGCCGGATGAACTGGCTTTACTTGTAAGGCAGACACTGGATAGTTAAAAAAGGGCTAAAGGCTGATTTTTCACCCTTCACTTTAAAGCGAGGTAACCATGAACGAATATGCCGAAAGCCTCCTGGTTCATTTCAGGAGAATAGAAAATTTAAAAGAAACAGCGCTTGGCTATCAGTCTATAAACCTGAACTCCAGGCAGCTTTGTGACCTGGAACTGCTTTTAAACCGGGCGTTTTATCCTCTAACCGGTTACCTGAACCAAGATGACTACGAGTCAGTTCTGGATAATATGCGCCTGGGCAACGGCTCTGTCTGGCCGGTACCCGTATGCCTTGATGTTAACGAAAAAATGGCCGGAGATCTCAGCGAGGGCCAACACTTTGCACTTCGGGACCAGGAAGGTTTCATGCTTGCGGTGCTTACGGTAGAAAATATATGGAAGCCGGACAAACAGCGCGAAGCAGTCTGTGTTTATGGCACGGATGATCCTGAAAAACACCCAGGGGTACAAAAACTCTACGAGGAGACAGAATCTTGGTATGTCGGGGGAACGCTGGAAGGGCTGCACCTTCCCGTACATTATGATTTCAGAGAGCTCAGACTGGCGCCGGCGCAAACACACAGGCTGTTTTCAGAAAACGGATGGAGAAACGTGATCGCATACCACACAGACAAATACCTTCACCGGGCAGACAGGGAGATGATCATGGCGGCAGCGCGCGAGGCCGGAGCGCATATTATTCTTCAACCTGCTGTTGGACTTAGATATCCTGGAGACCTGGATCATTTTACACATATTTGCTGTTACAAGGAATTTGTCAACAAGTTTTCCAAAAACATGATTACACTCGCATTAATCCCGCTGGCCACGCGCTCAGCCGGCCCAAGAGAGGCTTTGTGGCAGGCAGTTATCCGTAAGAACTATGGATGTACTCATTTCATGGTCGAAGCAGACCACGGAGACCCTTTTGAAAACAATGATTCTGAACATAGGTTTTATCCCCGGCACAAAGCACAGGAACTTGTGCGCGAATTTGAGGAAGAGATCGGCGTAAAAATGATTCCTTTAAAAGAGATGGTGTATGTCGAGGATAAAGCCCAGTATGTTGCAAAGGATGAAGTACTGCCCGGCATGAGTGTAAAGCATATTTCACCTGCAGAACTAAAGCGCAGACTGGAAAACGGCCTTGATATTCCTGAATGGTTTTCTTATCCCGAAGTGCTGGCGGAACTTAGACGCGCCTATCCTTCCAGGACACAGCAGGGGTTTACTATTTTCATGACAGGTCTTTCTGGCTCTGGAAAATCTACTCTGGCCAAGGTTTTGGTGGTCAAATTCATGGAGATGAGGGGCAGACCCGTTACTCTGTTGGATGGTGATATTGTACGGAGAAACCTATCAAGCGAACTGGACTTCTCACGCGAACACCGGAATCTGAATATTATCCGTATAGGATTTGTTGCCAGCGAGATCACAAAAAACGGAGGAATAGCCATCTGCGCCCCCATCGCACCTTACGAAGAGCCAAGAAGGCAGAACAGGGAGCTTATCAGCCGTTACGGCGGCTACATAGAGGTCTATGTCTCGACCCCTCTCGAGGTCTGCGAACAGAGAGACAGGAAAGGACTTTATGCCAAAGCCAGAGCAGGCAAGGTAAAAGGGGTTACCGGAATCAGCGATCCCTATATTCCACCTGCGAACCCGGAAATCACGATCGACACCTCAAAAGTAAGCCCTGAAGAGGCTGCGCAAGAAGTGATACTTTACCTGGCTGAAGAGGGGTATATATCGTAACTGTTTCACTTCCTGCCTGCCTCCTGAAGAAGGTAGTTACGGATCAACTGGTCTAGATCCCCGTCCATCACCGCATCCACATTTCCAATTTCCGTATTTGTGCGATGATCCTTAACCATCCTGTAGGGCTGAAACACATACGAGCGAATCTGGCTTCCCCAGGCAATATCTTTTTTCTCTCCGACCAGGGATTCCATCTCTTTTTCCTTTTCCTTGACTTCCAGATCATACAGACGTGCACGCAGAACCTTCATTGCGTGTGCCCGGTTCTTCAGCTGCGACCTTTGGGACTGACACGTTACCACTATACCTGTAGGCAAATGGGTGAGGCGTACCGCCGACGATGTCTTGTTGACATGCTGGCCGCCTGCACCGGATGCCCTGTAGGTGTCCAGCTTAATATCATCGTCTTTGATATCGACTTCTATATCATCCTCTATCACCGGATAGACAACAACTGCGGAAAACGATGTATGCCGCCGTTTATTGGCGTCGAATGGAGAGATGCGCACAAGCCGGTGCACCCCGGCCTCGGCCTTAAGATAACCGTACGCATATGGACCTTCAATCTCCATTGTAACACCTTTGATTCCGGCCTCGTCTCCCGGCTGGCGGTCTACTATCGTCAGTTTGTAACCTTTACGCTCCGTCCAGCGCATATACATTCGCATAAGCATCTGAGCCCAGTCCTGGCTTTCTGTTCCGCCTGCGCCCGGATTTATGCTTAGAATGGCATTGCCTTGGTCTCGCTCCCCTGACAGGATACTTTTGAACTCCAAGTCCTCAAGTGAGCTTTCTATGGCAACCAGTTTCTCGTCAAGTTCTGCCTGAAAAACTTCGCCGTCTTCCTCTTGCGTAAGTTCTTCAAGGACTTCAACCTCTGATATCCGTTTCTCCAGCTCATTGATAGGAATAAGAGTATTGTCAATCATAGACTTTTCCTTCATAAGCGCCTGCATCTTCTCAGGTTGCTGCCATATTTCCCGGCTGGATAGCTCACGCTCCAGCTCACTATGTCTGGTTGTCAGTCGTTCAACGTCAAAGATACCTCCGGATATTTTCGAATTGTACCCTTATATTGCTCAAGTCCATCACTATTTGGTTTCTCCTTTAAAAATAATGATCATAACACCGGCCACAACGCATAAATAGCCAAACACATTTCCAAACTTCGTGTAGAAACTTTTACTGCCATTGCTTATGGAGATCGTTTCCGTAAGCGTCTCTTCACGAAACAGCCTTCCCATCCTGATTATATGTCCGCGGTCATCTATAAAACCTGATATCCCGGTGTTTGCCGAGCGGACGACCGGCACCCGGTTTTCGACGGCCCGGAATACGGCCATCGAAAAATGTTGATAAGGCGCTGATGTTTTTCCAAACCATGCGTCATTGGTTATGGTTACCAGAAACTTTGCACCTTTATTAATAAATTTTCTAACAAGTTCCGGAAATATGATTTCATAGCATATTACAGTACTAAATGGAACCTTGTATGCCTTCATTACAGTATATGTTTTTCCGGGAGAAAAATTTCCTATGGCTGTTACAAGTTTCTCAAGCGGCAGCATCCACGGGATGTACTCTCCAAATGGAACAAGATGAATTTTTTCGTACGTTCCGGCTGTCCTTCCATCCGCATCCAGCAGCACTGCCGCATTCGAAAGCTCGTATGTTGTTTCCTTACTTGAAAGAATCTCTACCGATCCAAATAAAAGAGGGGTACTTATAGAGCGCACAAAGCTCCTGAGTTTTTCAGTGGGCTCCGGGTCGTTGTTAAAAACAAACGGTACGGATGTTTCCGGCCAGACCACAAGATCCGGGCTTTTTTGAAGAGTAAGCCGTGTTAATTGTTTGTAAACAGCCATAATAGACTGCCGGTTATCCGTGTTCCACTTGCCGGACTGGTCGATGTTCCCCTGAACCACCGACACAGTCAGTTTAGACGCATACCCGTCTTTCTGATTTAGACGGAAGTATCCGTACCATACTGCCCCAAGTATCCCCATAAAGACTAAAACAATCCCTAATAGTGTGGGAAAAACAGGAAAAAGTGGAAATATCTGCATGCGGCGTCTGTAGAGGATGATATCTGCAAACGCACCGTTTACAGCCACAACCAAGAATGAAACACCGTAAACTCCGGTAATATCAGCAATCTGAATAATCGAGAGCCATTTGTACTGCGAATAACCGATGGAAGCCCAGGGAAAGCCGGTAAAAAGATAAGTTCTTAAAAGATCAAGTGAGACCCAAAGCACAGGGGCAAGCAGGAGGGCCGGGAAACGTGTGGTCATATAAAGATTGTTGAATAAAATCGAAAAAAGGCTGACGTACAACGCTAGAACCAGGCAGAGGAGCAGCAGTGAAGGTATGCTGAGGTATATCGGCAAATGTCCATAAATCCGTATCGAGTGTTCAACCCAGTAAATCGTAGTTATGAAATACGCCAGTCCATAGACAAGTCCGCCCTTAAAAGCGTCTACTCTTCCGGTTTCCAGAAGAAAAATAAGAAGCGGAACTATTGATACCCATGCCAGAGGCCACAGTCCGGCCTTGGGAAAGCTTAGACCAAGGGCAACCCCTGATAATAAGAGGCTAACATAGCTAAGTTTAGTGATTTTCGGGCGATTATCCATAGTAATTCGATATTATAAACAAAATGCCTTTGTTCCCGCTTGAGTGATTTCTACTTGAAAAACTTCTATGGTTAAATTAAAATTCAATAATGACCAGTGGTGAGTGTAGTTCAGCGGTTAGAGCACTGGATTGTGGTTCCAGGTGTCGGGGGTTCGAATCCCCTCACTCACCCCAACTTAGTTCTGTACAAAGCAGACCTTAGGTTTGGTCTGCTTTTATTTGGCCTGCGCCTGTAGCTCAGATGGATAGAGTATCGGCCTCCGAAGCCGAGGGTCGTGGGTTCGACTCCCGCCGGGCGCACCACCACAAGCTGAAAACATGGTTGACTGCCGCGGTTTGGATAAGGCATTCTTTATAGTTGTTTGTTGTTAGAAACAAGTTCTTAGACTGTGGGCCATTAGCTCAGTTGGTAGAGCAGCTGACTCTTAATCAGCGGGTCGTAGGTTCGATCCCTACATGGCTCACCATTCATCTAACATTAAAATTATTCATTAAATTATTCATTAGATATGGTTGAGTAGGTAGAGACACTTTTTTTACAAGAGTGCCTGTTATTTTTAATAGTGCGATCAATTCGCGCTCTTTCCAACCAAAATAAGTTGTTTACATTAAGTTTATTTATCTGTTATTTTAGCTGGATTTCTTCAACAGCCAGGAGGTCGTCAAATCATGAAGAAGATTGAAGCTATTATCAAGCCGTTCAAGCTGGACGACGTAAAGGAAGCCGTAACTCAACTCGGCATTCACGGAATGACCGTAACAGAGGTCAAAGGATTCGGACGTCAAAAAGGTCATACCGAACTGTACCGCGGTGCGGAATACGTGGTAGATTTTATTCCAAAGATAAAAATAGAATTGGTAGTGCCGGAAGAACTGGCCGGAAAAGTAACAGAGGCAATCGAGGGTGCTGCCCGTACAGGCAAAATCGGCGACGGCAAGATTTTTGTGCTGTCTGTAGACGAAACCATCAGAATTCGGACCGGCGAGCGTGACGCCGCCGCTTTGTAGAGTAAAATTCATAAAGTTGATCTTTAGAGAGTTCAGGAGGTAATGCTTGATGACATCAAAAGACGTAATCAGACTGGCCGAGGAAAATAATGTTCAATTTGTTGACCTGAAATTTATTGATTTGCCCGGTATATGGCAGCACTTCGGGGTTCCGATAGACGAACTAAACGAAGATATGTTCGAAGACGGCCTTGGATTCGACGGCTCCAGTATACGGGGCTGGAAATCAATACACACAAGCGATATGCTGGTTGTTCCAGATCCGGCAACCGCCTTTATCGATCCTTTTAGAGAGTATCCAACGCTAAGCCTTTCATGCAATATAGTTGATCCGGTCACCAAAGAGTCTTACGAACGTGATCCACGCCATATCGCCCAAAAAGCAACAAATTACATGAAATCCCTGAATATAGGTGATACCGTATACTTCGGACCGGAAGCCGAATTTTTCATCTTTGATGATGTACGGTACGATCAGACACCAGGCTCCGGTTACTATTTTGTAGATTCCAGGGAAGCTATCTGGAACAGTGGTAAGGATGAGGGACCGAACCTTGCATATAAACCTCGTCATAAAGAGGGCTACTTTCCGGTGCCTCCTACCGACAGCATGGTCGATATACGTGCTGAAATGTGTATGGAGCTTAAGAAAATAGGCATATGGGTTGAAGCAGAGCACCACGAGGTGGCAACAGCGGGTCAGGCCGAGATTGATATGCGTTTTTCTCCGCTTCTGGAGATGGCTGACAAACTAATGATTTTTAAGTATGTGATAAAAAACGTGGCCAGAAGATACGGAAAAACCGCAACCTTCATGCCTAAGCCTGTATTTACCGACAACGGTTCCGGCATGCACATTCATCAAAGCATATGGAAAGAAGGAAATCCCCTGTTTGCAGGAAACGAGTACGCCGGCCTGAGCGAAATGGGTCTTTATTACATCGGTGGTATCATTAAGCATGCATCCGCACTTGCCGCTCTTACTAATCCGACGACCAACTCTTACAAAAGGCTGGTACCGGGCTTTGAGGCACCTGTAAATCTGGCCTACTCTGGAAGAAACCGTTCCGCTGCTGTTCGAATTCCTATGTATTCGGCCAGCCCGAAGGCAAAACGCATCGAAGTACGGTTCCCTGATCCTTCATGTAATCCCTATATCGCTTTTTCTGCCTTGCTTATGGCAGGCCTGGATGGTATAGAGAATAAGATACACCCTGGTGAGCCGCTTGATAAGGATATCTATGATCTTGGCCCGGAAGAACTTGCTTCTGTTGCCACCATGCCGGCCAGTCTTGAAGAGGCACTGGATGCTCTAGAGGCCGACCACGAATTCCTCAAGAAAGGCAATGTATTTACCGAAGATGTTGTAAGTGCGTGGATTGATTACAAACGAACCAGAGAGGTGGATGCGCTTCGTCAGCGCCCTCATCCTTACGAGTTTTTCATGTACTACGATATCTAAACATAAATAAAGGCAAGGCTTCCAATGCTTTGAAAGTCTATACGTTTTTACTTTCTTTTAAGAACCCCATGTCATGCAGATTCGTGACATGGGGTTTTTACGTTTGATACTTTCTCTAATGATGTAAACCGGTTTCTGATCAAAAGAAATCAGTTCCGGCCTAAGGAGGGTTAAGAGGGACTTCAGTTTCTTTAGCTCGATCCCATTTGGGACCGCATCTTGAAAGGAGGTATGCATATGTCGGTAGATCAATCTTCAGATGAAACCGGAAGAAAAGTTCAAAAAGTAGAGGGAGATGCTTCAGAAATAGTCACAGATCGTACGGAGACAAAAATTTCGGATTTATGGAAGAAGGAGGATTACTGGGCTATATGGCTTGGTTTCTTGGTATTGCTGGCAGGAGTACTCATCTATTTTCCCATGGGTGAGTCTTATGAGTACAAAGACAAGAAAGCGAATGAGATTAAAACAAAACACCCGAGAGTCGAAATTGAAAAACAAAATAGTATCATTGCCAAGGAAAAGGAATATCCGTTTCCAACAGTTGCTTTCTACGAAGCAAAAGACAAGAAAAAGAAGCTTCAGGCTAAGAAATCAATAATCGGCACCACAATTAAAAAGTGGACCGGGAAACCACACAAATGGACCAGCAACCCTTTGCACGCCTTTTACATGAGCAAAGAACAAGCAGAGGCCGTAAAAGCGAAGTCAGGTGTGGTAAAGAAGTTTAATGATGCAAATGCGGCCGCAAAAGCCGCCCATAAAAAAGCGAAGGCGGCTGATGCCATGGCGAAAGAGGCCGGCTATAAAGACCAAAAACTAAACAAAGCAGCTATTACCGCGATAAAAGACTGGCGCAATAAAAAACAGGTGGTCAAAGGTATTAAAAAGAGAGGAATACCTGCGCATAAACCCCATAACCAGATTTTTCAACTGCTTGTTTTAATGATCGGTATGGCTGTTTTCTTCGGAATAGGCATGGCCGTTATGGGCTACTCCTTTGGTGAATTCTTTAAAGGATTTGTGTTTGTTTTTGCTATTGTCTGCGCTGCCTTTATGATGGCCAGCCAAACAACAATAAAGGGGTTGGGAATCGGATATGCCGCCTGGGCCATCATCATCGGGATGTTGATAAGTAACACCGTAGGAACCCCCAAGTGGGTCATGCCGGCTGTTCAAACCGAGTTTTATATCAAGACAGGCCTGGTCCTTCTTGGCGCAAAGATTTTGTTTGGAAAGCTCGTGGCGATCGGACAACCCGGCATCTTTGTTGCATGGGTGGTCACTCCGGTTGTATGGCTCACCACCTACTGGTTTGGGCAGAAAATTCTAAAGATAAAATCCAAAACCTTAAACGCCACCATCTGTTCGGATATGTCTGTTTGCGGTGTATCTGCGGCTATTGCCACAGCTGCCGCCTGCAAAGCGAAAAAAGAGGAATTGACTCTTGCCGTCGGCCTGTCTTTGGTCTTCACCTCCATCATGATGATCGTTATGCCTGCGGTTATAAATTCCGTTTTCCCGGCGGATAAAGTCCAGGTGCTGGGCGGAGCCTGGATGGGTGGAACCATTGACGCCACAGGCGCTGTTGCAGCCGCCGGCGCATTTCTGGGCGACACCGCGCTGTATGTTGCCGCCACCATCAAAATGATTCAAAATATCCTTATAGGAGTGATCGCTTTTCTTGTCGCCATTTACTGGACCACAAAGGTCGAGGCTGACACAACCGGCACAAAGGTCGGAGCTATTGAAATCTGGCACCGTTTTCCCAAGTTCGTGATCGGCTTTATTGCCGCATCTATAATATTTTCGATGGCTGATGCATCACTTGGTGGAGATCTAAGCCATACCGTTATAAAACAGGGTGTTATTAAAGGCATGAGTGACATCTTCAGAGGATGGTTTTTCTGCCTGGCCTTTGTAAGCATCGGTCTTGCAACAAACTTCCGCGAGCTTAAAAGCCATTTTAAAGGAGGAAAACCTTTTATTCTCTATGTCTGCGGCCAGACACTCAACCTCACTTTAACACTGGTAATGGCCTACATCATGTTCTACCTGGTATTTCCGGAGATTCTTCCAAAGATAGATCCGATGTTTCAGGCGGTTAAATAAAAAATGAAATCAACTGATAATGATAAAAGAAGTACAAAGGATGGGCCGCTTGGCCCATCCTCATCTTTTTTGAAACGCTGGGCGTTTTTGTTTGCCGGTATACTTGTCATCGGCATATTTTCCTCTGTAATAGGCCCATGGATTGTTGAGCTGCCACTTATGAAACCTGTGAACCAGGTTATTCAGGAAAGAGGCATCGAGGCAAACCTGTATGATTACACCGAGATAGAGTTATTTGGTGATGCGGATTTCTATATGCGCCATGCAATGAATGGCCTGGCAAAGGATAGCAGTTACTTTATAAGCATAATTGTAGGAGCAGCTCTGTTTGGCCTTATTGTATGGATCGGTTATAAGTTTATCCTGGACTAGGTTAGACTCTGAAACGCTCGATTTCCGGGTCTGTCAATGGTTTCACTGTCATAGGCTTTCCATCAGAAGTGAGTACGGAAACAGATTGCTCAGACCGTTTTCTGGTATAACGTGCGCATATGGCTCCGGCAAGAAGCAGGTCGTCTTTTGAGCCGGAGTACCGCACAATAACTGTAGGGCTTCCAACTCCAGGGATATAAATCAGAGAATCCTCCGGGCGTTTCAGGGCTTTAAGCTTTTGGTTGTCGGCCTCGTTTCTGCCGACAACGATCCAGCATCCATCTTCAGTCCAGAACTGCCGGCCACTTCTTAAAAGCTCGATATCGTCAAACTCCAGGTCCGAACGCCGGGACAACAGGTGCCGCAGGCGTTTTGAGTATACTGGTTCGGTAAGAAGGCAGCCACCGGCGGGCGCAGGATAATCTGTCAGTCCCAGCTTATCAGCCAGTTCTATCTGTGGTTTTCGTGTTCGTCCGTTAAAAGCGTAGAAGTCATCACGTTTGATAAGACCGTTTTTCTCAGCTGTGGTAGCAGGCAGATTTTTGGCAGACAAGGGACGAAGTACCAAATCCTTTACACCGGCCTGTTTTTCGATCATTCTAAGGGTGTCTTTTCTCTGGCTCATCGGTCTTTGGCCGACCACCTCACCGGTAACCAGGAAGTCCGCCCCTATCATATCCATCAGCGCCTTGGCCTCCTTCAGCATCAAAATGCGGCAGTCGATGCAAGGATTCATGTTTTTGCCATGGCCGTGTTTCGGATTTCTTACAATTTCCAGAAAACTCCAGCCAAGGTTGTTGAGCTTTAGGGGAAAGCCGAACTGCTGTGCTGCCGGAAGCGCGTTTCTGGAACATGAAGAGTTATCAGTGGCATCACAGCCAAATGGAGTGATAAAACTTACAGCCGTGACATCGATCCCCAGGTTCTGAACAACTATGGTTGCAAGCGTACTGTCCAGTCCGCCGGAGAGCAAAGAAATTGCTTTAGTTTGTCTGGAAATCATACCTTAAGTTATCAATACAGAGCGTTCGACGTCAATAACGGCTTTTCGTAAAAATCCCAAAAAGTCTGTCATTTCCGAGCGACTTGAAATTTTCGAAGCATTCATGCACCCTAAATTCCGCTAGTTCAAGACCCTTGGTTTTGATTTTTTTGAGGCACAAAAATGCTAATTTATTTTACTGATATAAAGACACAGGCACCTCCAGGAGGTGGAAAAACGGCAAATTGAAAAATAAGATCGTCAGGGTTGCTGACAGAGAACCGGTTCGAAAACTACCCGATCACAATAAACAAATCGCTTAAATTTAAATACAGTGCTTATAATGCTATCTTACCCTCTCAACAAAAGCCATCACTTGTTCCCTGTATGCCTTAAAAAGCCTTTTGGTTAAGAGGCCGACATCACCGCTACTGACTTTCTTGTCTCCAACTACCGTAACCGGCATAATCTCCATAAGGGAGTTTGATATAAAAACCTCATCCGCCGTCTCGATATAGTCAGAACTAAACCTGCCCTCCCTGACACCGAGTCCTAGCTTACCAGCAAGTCTGATAATAATGTCTCGCGTAACTCCATCCAGTATTCCGACGTCTACTGAAGGTGTAAAAAGTTCGCCATTCTTGATGAAAAATATGTTGGAGACCGTCCCTTCCGCAAGCAATTCCTCGTAATTAAGCATAATTGCTTCGAAGTAATCACCTTTTTTAGCTTCGATACGAGCAAGAATGTTATTGAGAAAATTGTGTGATTTTATCTCTGGATTTAGAGCCCTACGGTAATTTCTGCGTGTCTCTGAAATCATAACCTTCACCCCTTTCTCGCGGAAAAGCTTCGGGTACTCCTTGAAGCGGTGAACCATTATAACTAAAGTAGGAGAAACGCAGAGATCCGGATCCAGCCCTACTTCCCCATAACCCCGGGTAACACTGATGCGAACCGAGGCCTCGGGATGTCCATTTGCTTTAAGAGTCTCATACACAGCAGTTTTTATGTCTTCTATTTTCTTTGGAAGAGCAAGGGCTATCAGATCCGCCGAACGGGAAAGTCTCTCCAGGTGTTTATCAAACATAAATACATTACCGTTGTATACTCTCATGGTTTCGTAAATACCGTCACCGTAAAGAAAACCATGATCATAGACCGAAACTACCGCATCTTTCTTGTTTACAAGTCGGTCGTTTAAGTAAACGTAACAATCCTCAGGAGGAGGTTCTGGGTGATTTCTTCTTTCTATAGACATTTTTAAACTTCAAACAATTATTTTTTCAGATTTTTTTGGTATTATATCCTAATATTGCCGCTAGTCCAAGGCAGTCAATTCTGAATTTATTTCCTTAAGTTATGAATCCTGGAGAATAATACCACGTGAAAAAATCATATTTAAAAAAGGTATTACTTGGCATTGTTTTTTCTTTGCTCATAATAACAGCGTATTTTTTAGGCCTGTTTTCGTCTCAATATAATGGTTCTCTTTATGATACACTAAATTCCATATATAAAAATAAGGCAACTTTCCTCTCAAAGGCATTATCAAATAAAAATGAAGAATTAAGAGAAAAAGGCCGTTGGAGAGCTGCCAGACAATACTTAAGAGAAAGTGGTTTAACGGAAAAACAACAGGAGTCTCTCTTAAAGATTTCGGCCTTGCCGTATTTGAAAGGATACAAAACAGCCCCTGACATAAAAAACGTAACTGTTTATGATAAACCAACTGCATACAATGGTTTAAACTTTGTGCTTTCAGGTCATGCTCCCCAGGCTTTCTTGATGGATATGAAAGGTAATATTCTGCACCAGTGGAGCTATGCCTTTGAGGCTGTCTGGCCGACTAAGCTCGATTTCTTCGAAAATAACATCCATAAAACATTCTGGAGACGTGCCCATTTGTTTCCTAATGGTGACTTACTGGCAATTTTTGAAGGCATTGGTCTGATAAAGCTGGACAAGAACTCGAAACTTATCTGGGCCTATCAAGGCAGAGCACACCATGATATTTTTGTTACTGAAAATGGCAACATTTATGTATTGACACGACAGGAACTTCTAAAGCCTAAGGGACTTCCGATCGACACACCTATTTTGGAAGATTTTATTACAGTCTTAAATTCGGACGGACAGGAAATAAGAAAGATATCGATACTCGATGTTTTCTTAAATTCTGATTATGCTTCTCTGCTGCTAAATATTCGAAACGGCGGCGATGTCTTTCATACAAATACACTAGAGATCTTAGACAGAAAAATTGTCGATAGATATCCTTTGCTCAAACAGATGTTTAAACACGGCACGGTATTAATATCTCTTCGAAAACTTCATACAATAGCTGTTGTTGATATTGAGCAGGAAACAGTTACATGGGCCTTGACCGGAATGTGGAATTTTCAACATCAACCGACATTATTAAAAAATGGGAACCTTTTGGTTTTTGATAATAACAGCAGTAACGGAGAGTCAAGAGTGATTGAAATCAATCCCTTGACTCAGGAGATTGTTTGGTCCTATGAGGGCTCGGAAAAAGACAAGTTCTTTTCTGATACCTGCGGATCGAATCTTCGCCTGCCTAATGGTAATACTTTGATTACAGAATCGGATAACGGTAGAGCATTTGAGGTGACATACGATAATAAAATAGTATGGGAGTTCATGAATCCTTATAGGGCAGGTAAGAATAACGAATTGATTGCAACTTTATTCGAAGTAATTCGAATGGATATAGATTATTTTAGAGACCAAAGCTGGTTGCCACAGGCTTCTGATATTAATTAACACTCCATGTCGGCCATGTATGAATTAAGAGCTTGTTTTTTTCAATAATAGAGACTAAATCATTACGGATAGCAATATATTGTCCAGCCCCAACAATAAAACCACCAAAAGGAGATGTAACCCTTCCTTGCTGTACATAGATAACTTCATAGCCGTTTTTAGCCATAAGATTAAGCCTGTCCTCTGGTTGCGGTAAATCATATATTATCATTGGTCGGGGGATTCCACACTTAAGACTTATATCATCAACACTGTTGAAAAAAAATTCATAATTCAGCTCTAATCCTGACATACCTTTTGGAAGTCCGGATGTAACCTCACATTCTGTAAAATGTTTTGTTACTAAAGCCCGCATATCAACAAACTCTACATTTTTAAAATACTTTCCAGCAATATAATATGGAACCATTCCCATTTGATTTGAAAGGATAGAAACCGTCTCTTTTCGCTCTTTCAGCAGAAGTGGAATAATACGGTTGAGCTCTGAAATAAGCGGTATGTCACGCAAATGAACTCTATTTGTATATTCGAACCAAGAGTATTTTTTATATGGAATACTCAATTTACTTTTATCGAGCTTATCTAGTACTTTTGAAACTTCAAAATATGGAATTCCTGTTGATTTTTGTTTCGCAAACCAGATTGTTTCTGAAGTAGAGATTAAAATAAGCATGGTTATAATTAAAACACCCGTTTTTTTTAGCCTGATTATTGACGGAGTAGCCATAAGTATAATTAGAGGTATTAACGGCACTAAAAACCTTCCTCCTTCCATCCAGTCTCCACCACTTACAACAACAAAAGACGAATAGGCGATAACAAAAGATAATAGCACTATAAATTTAATATTTACATCTTTAGATTTATTTAAGATGACTTTATAAATTGTGTTGATTGAAAACATAAATAAAATTATCAACGAAAGAAGCTTTGACCTAATAATATATTTCAAACCTTCTTTTATTTTTTGGATATGAACTCCAGAGGCTTTTGCATATACCGGTTGTGGAAAAATTTGTTCAAAATTCAGATAACGCCATATAGATATTATTACAAAAACAAGTAAAGATACTGTTATCAGCTGGAAAAGTTTTTTGTTTATATCCAGTTGAGAAAAGTTTTTCGTTTTTTGTAGAAACACAAAAAAAACAGTTAAAATAAAAAACAATAAAATAACAAAAACAGATTCAGGACGCACCGACAAATAACAAAACACAGTTACAAAAACATATATAAAGTTTTTCGTAGATAACGGTTTAAGTAAAAAAAGAGTCACAGAGTGCAGGGTAATTAATACAATAAACGCAACCAGGCTGGATTCAAGGCCGCCAAACGACCAATACACAAAATATGGAGATAACGCAAGAAGAGCCGGCACATACCATCGTTTTTCGATTTTAATAAAGCCTGCATATTTCCATGCAAGTAACAGGGTTAATGCTCCCATTAATATGGAGAATATTGCGCCAATAGAGGGAAGTGGAACTCCGGAAATAATATAAATAAGAGAAAGAATAAGAGTATGTAAAAGGCTGGAGCTTTGTTCGACCTGTGCTCCATTTAGGTTTGTAAGCTCTCCTGTTTCTGCGAAAACTTTTGATGCCCAGTATGTTATATGTACATCATCACGGCCTGATGAGCTATACAGTCCAAATCCATGCAAAAGGAAAACAAAGAATACAATAAACAAAGAAATTAGTCGCCGGTTTTTGGATTTTTTGTGAAATTTTATAAACATATCTCATTGCTTTAAAGCGATACAAAGGTCGGATGAATTTCCAGAAATTCATCACCCGGAATCTTCAGCCTGCTCCTCAACTAACTCTAAAATAAGCGAGTCTTATTTATAACTTTACTTTTGCCGGTTTCAGCGCAAGATAGCGAATGAAATTCAGCAATTGATAGTCGTTTATCTATACTTTCTGGTCGCATTTCAATGTTGAAACCGTATTCTTATATTTTTACTTGGCAATAAGCACAAAATACAGATAAAATACCCATAAGAGCACATACCTATCCCGACCGACGGATGAAATCCCTAGATGTAGTCGGGTCGGGAATCCGATCGGCTCCAAGCCACAGTCATCCCATAGTAATGTTCATTAAAATCTTGTAAATGTGCCCGCGGTTGCAGTCTAAAATGGATAGCCAAGCGACAAAGAAAGAATAGCCATGAAAAAGCCCACAACACCGACACGTAGTAAGAATAACTGTTTAGAGCGGATTTGCCAACTTATTCCTTCGCATTTGGTTTCCAAGCCGGCGCGAAGGCATAAGACATAGACCCGCAGTTTTTCCCCTTGTAGCCATCAGGACCTGTTCATCCTGCAACAAGACTTTCGCGGTGGGAAAATGGCAACTTGAAAAATAAGATCGCCAGGGTTGCTGACAGAGAACCGGTTCGAAAAATATCCGACAATCTGTGGTAAAATCAAAAATTGTGAAACACGAGCAATTAAAAACGAGCCCTGAAATCATAACCTATTGAAATTTAAAGGGAATAAATCCATAATTGACTGTCTTGTACTAGAGGAATGTAGGGTAGCATGACTTCCGAAACCACTTTTTATAAAAAAATTCTATTTATAGGCCATTCCCTCATAGAGTTCTTCGACTGGCAGAACAGGTTTCCAGACCATAAAGTTGTAAGCCTCGGTGTTGCGGGAGAAACAGTTGAAGGACTTCTTGCCAGGACCGATGGGATAATAAAAGAGTACCCGCATTTTGACCTTGTTTTTATCATGACAGGAACCAACGATGTGGCAATGGAAGATTTTGACTTCTTGGATTCCTATAAAAATATCATAGAAAAACTATCCGCAGCTTATCCAGGATCCGGAATTTTCATCCATAGCATTCTGCCCGTTACTTTAGAGTGGATAACGGATGAAGACATAAAGCGGGCAAACCGTTCCATCAAGAAATTGGCAGAGGAAACACGTGTTGAATTTCTGGATGTTTACAAACTCTTTATTGACACCAAAGGCAAGGCCGTGGAATCTTATCTCCTTGATGATGGAGTACACCTCAGCGACAAGGGCTATGCCGTATGGACCGGATCTTTAGAAAAAATAGTTAATTCATATACAAAAGATGATGGTAATAAAAACTCCGAAGAGGCTCCTGTTCACTGCCCTGTCTGCGGCAGGGAGCTTACAAGCAAACAACGCAAAGAAGGCGGCTGGAAATGCAGTTGCGGTGAGTTCATTCCCGAAGGGCTGGGGGTTAACTCATTTATGGGTTCCACCGATCGCATCAGACCTCATTACGACAAAAAGAGAACCGGTTTTTAGCTGAAACGCCACATAATGTCTACGGTTTTTGTCAGAAAATCTCCTACGGATTACAACTATCAAGCGTTGAAACCGGTTATCTTTGAGATAATGGATTCCGCTGTTGGTGGTGCAATACAAAAAAACAGCCGGGTCGTAATAAAGCCAAACCTACTTGCTCCAGCCACTCCTGATAAAGCGGTTGTCACACATCCTCTTATTGTAAAAGCGGTTGTTGAGTACCTGCTTGACAAAGGTGCTAAACCTCAGATTTCTGACAGCCCAGCCTCAGGCTCTATGATGAAAGTCTTAAAAAACAGTGGCATTATAAACGCTCTTGAGGGATTAAATGTCGAGTACAAGGAATTCAAGACATCAATATATTTTGATATCGGTAAACCATTTAAAAAGATATCGATTGCTGAAGATGCCTTAAATGCAGATATTTTTATAAATCTTCCAAAGCTCAAAACTCACACCCAGATGCTGCTCACACTCGGGGTTAAAAATCTTTTCGGCTGTATCGTAGGCTTGAAAAAACCGGAGTGGCACCTCCGGGCCGGAGTAGACAGGGAGATGTTTGCCGGACTTCTGGTGAAAATCCAGAAGGCGGTCAGCCCAACCATTACGATTCTAGACGGTATTTTGGCAATGGAAGGTCAGGGACCGGGAAAAAGCGGTAAACCGAGAAAACTTGGTGTAGTTATGGGCAGTAAAGATACCGTGGCAATCGATATTGTGGTATGCAGAATGCTGGGTATAAAACCTGATAATCTACTTACAAATAAAATAGCCGGTGAGGAAGGTTTTATAAAAGCTGATGAAATTATAATTAACGGTCACCTGCCTGAATTAAGGGATTTTAAATTTCCTGAGATAACCCCTATCGTATTTGGTCCAAAAAGAGCTCACGGCTTTATGCGCAGACACCTTGTACAAAGGCCTGTATGTGACAACTCCGCCTGTAAAATGTGCGGAGGATGCTGGAATTACTGCCCTGCCCGGGCAATAAAACCCGGCGGAATAAAAATACGGTTTGATTATGAAAAATGTATAAGATGCTACTGCTGCATTGAAGTCTGCCCGCATGGCGCATTAAGTGCGCATGAAACAATAACCGGTAAGATAACGAGAAAATTGCTGAAGATTAAATAATTACTTTTCCCGTTTGGCCAAACGATCGTATTTTTCGGTTCCTACGCATTCCTTGGCATGCGGACACCAGTCAACACATGTCGGCCCGATGAACTTCTTATTTATTTGGCCGCAGTGTTCGCATGTGGTTTCGGTTTCGTCCGACCATATTTCGAGCGTTTTACCACATCCTGAGCAAACAATTTCCTCGGGAAAGGGACTTCTTATTTCCTGGCTTCCAGGACAGCTTTCTTTAAACATACTTATATTTTACACCTAATAACAAAGCAGGTCCAATCATCATGATACCTGGTTTTATGTCTAAATCCATAATTTTAATTTGACAAGAGCTCGTTTTTTTGATCTTACCGCATGGACAAGTCTTGCACTCGCCCCTTAAACTAAAAATCTGCTATTATTTCTGTTATGTCAAAAACTATCTCTATCATAGGAGCAGGAGCTTGGGGAACCGCCCTTGCACATCTGCTTGGGTCAAAAGGCCTGCCGGTCAAACTCTGGGTACGCGAAAGCGACGTGTTTCTGCAGATACATGATACCGGATACAATAAAACCTACCTTCCCGGCATACGGTTGCCCTCGACGATCACGCCTACATCTTCGCTCGAAGAGGCGCTTTCCACCGCAAACATAATTATCGGTGTTATACCCACCCAGTTTATTAGATCAGTGTTCGGTAAAGCCGGGTCGTTTATTGCGAATAAGGCAACTCTTGTAAATGCATCAAAGGGAATAGAGAAAAAGACCCTTCTTACGGCAAGTGGAGTATTTAAGGAACTGCTTGGCGAACGTGTGAAACATGCCGTGTTGTCAGGTCCAAGCTTTGCAAAAGAAGTTTCCAGTAAAATTCCAACAGCTGTAAGCCTGGCAACTGAAAGCGAATCGGAAGCCGGACGGCTTCAGAGACTTTTTACCACCCCATACTTCCGGGTATACACAAACTCCGACCTGGTGGGCGCGGAACTTGGAGGTGCGCTTAAGAACGTTATAGCCATAGCAGCAGGCATATCCGACGGCCTGGGCCTGGGACATTCTTCCAGGGCGGCCTTGATAACTAGGGGTCTTGCAGAGATGACCAGGATAGGAGTAGCCTTAGGAGCAGATCAAAGAACCTTCTCAGGACTTAGCGGCCTGGGAGACCTTGTTCTGACTTGTACCGGCGAACTTTCACGCAACCGTACAGTTGGATTCAAACTCGGCTCAGGAATAAAACTCAAGGATATTCTTAACGGAATGAAAACAGTTGCGGAAGGCGTAGAGACATCCAGGTCGGCCTATGAGCTTTCTAAAAAGGTCGGCGCCGAAACGCCTATTATTACAGAAATATACAAGGTGCTCTACCAGAGAAAGTCCCCTGTCTCTGCTGTAAAGCATCTTATGGCCAGGCCTCCCAAGTCAGAATTTCATGGATGAGAACGCGCTTAAAGCTCTGCTAAAAGATGTCAGCTCCGGACGGGTTAGCACAAGCGACGCGCTTAAAAAGCTAAAACATCTTCCTTTTGAAAATCTTTCATTTGCACGTGTGGATCATCATCGACAACTGCGCCAGGGAATCCCCGAGGTGATCTTCGCGGAAAACAAAAGTCCTGAAGAAACCCTGGCCATAGCATCCACGATGTTGAAACGTTCCGGAAGACTCCTTGTTACACGCGCATCCGATTCCCATTATAAAGCTCTTGTTGCAGCGGCTCTGGATGCCGTAATTGAGTATAATGCTACAGCCGGTTGTATTGTGATCCATAGTAAAAAACGAAAGGCTGGAAGAAAAGGGAATATTCTTATTATGACGGCAGGGACATCAGACATCCCCGTGGCCGAAGAGGCGGCAGTCACAGCCGGGTTTCTGGGAAGCCGGGTAACCACTGTTTTTGATGTAGGCGTAGCCGGACTCCACCGTATAGTCGATAAGCTGGACCAGCTTAGTAAAGCACGTGTGGTGATCGTTGTGGCAGGTATGGAAGGAGCGCTGCCCTCGCTGGTTGGAGGACTCGTAAGCTGTCCGCTAATTGCAGTACCGGCATCGGTAGGCTATGGAACGAGCCTCGGAGGGCTCACAGCGCTACTTGCCATGCTGAACTCCTGTGTGCCCGGAATCGCGGTTATGAATATTGATAACGGCTTCGGCGCCGCCTGTCTGGCGCACAAGATCAATATAATGTAAGAACGGGACTATAGTCTTCGCTTAGTCGTTTTTACGCAACTTCTTCATGGCCTGAAGCGCCGCCATCACCCCTTCGCCGACGGATGTCGCAATCTGCATACCTCCGCAGGTAACATCCCCGGCAGCGTAAACTCCCGGGATATTGGTTTCCTGTTCCCTGTTGACTATAACGCAATCTCTCTGGTTGAGATTGATTCCAGCTCTCTGAAGCAGCTTACCGCTTGGAACGTGCTGTATGATGAAAAGGGCATCCGTTTCAATAAAATCGCCGCCATCCTCATTTTCTATTATTATCTTTTCAACAGACGAATCACCCTGTACAGATTTTATTCTGGTATCCGGCAACATGCTTATTCCCTTTGCCTTTGCAACCTCACGCAATTGTTCCGGACATTTCACTTTTTTGCAGTAAGAAACAAGGATCACGTCGCATCCGAGCTGTTTGAGCATGAGTGCATCTTCAACAGCGTCATGGTCGTTACCATACACCACAACTTTCTTACCTGCGTAAAAAGCTCCGTCACAAACAGCGCAGTATGAAACCCCCATTCCAAGAAACCGATCTTCATTTTCTATCTGGACCTTATGGCCGCCTCTTCCGGTCGTCAGGATAACCACATCGGCTGTTATTATTTCACTCCTGGTAGTGACCATTTTAGGATCAATCCCAAGTCCATACTCTATTACGTCCGACTGCAGGATTTCTGCCCCAAAACTTCTTGCCTGCTCTTCAAATAATCCAAGCAGTTCTGAACCGCTTATGGATTTAAATCCAGGATAGTTTTCTACTTTGTGAGCCAACTCCAGGGCGGATTTAGCCTTGCCTTTTACCACTAGGGTCTGCTTATTTGCCCGGGCTGTATATATAGCTGCTGCAAGACCTGCAGGCCCTGATCCGACAATCAACACCTCTGTTTTAAGTTCCTTCTGCATTAAAATCTCCTTAAATTAATTTACACTCAGAGCATTATAGTCATCCCTGCTCAATATTAAGTCTTATTATAGACCACTTAAACACCATCTTGTCTGCATCTCGTATGAATGTGCCAGGCTTTTCAAATTATTTTCAAGTTATTTTCAAGTTATTTTCTTGACATCCCGATATAAAGGTATATAAAATTTTCACAATTATTATTGTTTAAAGAGGTAGCCGATGGCCTACAGAATTCTTCTTGCGGACGACAGTATTACAATTCAAAAAGTGGTTGAACTTATTCTCTCCGAAGAAGACGTGGAGATCAAGCCTGTCAATGATGGCATGGAAGCGCTTGAAAGCCTGAGTGAAGTAAAGCCTGATATCGTTCTTGCCGACATTGAAATGCCTAGATTAGATGGGTACGAGCTCTGTGAAAAGATAAAAAACAATCCGGCAACCGCTTCCATCCCTGTTATTTTGCTTGCCGGAGCCTTTGAACCTTTTGATGAAGGCCGCGCACGCGCTGTAGGCGCTGATGATTTTCTTATCAAACCTTTCGACTCTTCCGACCTGCTTGGCAAGATAGAAGCGATAAATCCAATTGTAAAAGATAAGACGCCTGATATAAAAGAAGAGCCTGCGGAAGAAAGTGTATTACTGGGAGAAGATACATCCGAAGTTGAGTCAAAACCGGACTGGGAGACACCTCAGGAAGAAAAAGCTATACATTTAGAAGAAGATGTTACACCTCAGGAAGAAGGACCTGAGGAAAAAGCCGAAGAAGTCTTACCCCTTGAAGAAGAAGAAAAAGAAGAAGAAAAGCTTGCTTCTGAAACCGCTTGGAACCTAGCCGGGGAACAACTTACGGAAGCTGAAGAACCTGTTATGGAGTCTGGAGTTTCTGAAGAAATCACTCAAAAAGTTACTGAAGATTTTTCTGAAGAAACCATCGAAGAACACCTTGAAAAAGATGTTGAAAAAGGTATTGAAAGAGATATTGAGGAAGATATTGAGGAAGATATTGGAGAGCCTGAATCCATAGAAGCAGATGCACTTGGTAATAACATTGCCGGCGACGAATGGACTGTAAGGACCGAAGAGGCTACATCATCAGAATTTATCAGCAGTGAACAGGCAACACCTGAGGCCGAAATCATACTTGAAGCTGTAGAGGCAGACCCTGACATGCCGGTGAACGCCGAGGCCGAAGTGGTTAGACTTGCAGAAGGGCTTGGAGCAGAAGAGGAATTTGTGCAAATGGCAGAGCAAAACCGGGAAACTGTTCCAGAGCTTAGCCGTGATGAGGTAACCTCGATTGTACAAGAGTCTGTTTCTTCCATACTTCCTGACAGCGCCAGTATTGAGGAAGCCGTCAGATCAGCAGTATTTGAATCCGTACCCGAAAAATCAGCAATTGATGAATATATCCGTGAATCCGTACCTGTGGTAAACAGGGAGGACGTAATGTCGCTGGTGCGTGAGTCGGTTGCATCGATGCTGCCTGACGGCCAGGGCATTGAAGATGCCGTAAAATCAGCCATAAACGGGGCTCTGCCCGAAAAATCAGCAATTGATGAATATATCCGTGAATCCGTGCCTGTGGTAAACAGGGAGGATGTAATGTCGCTGGTGCGTGAGTCGGTTGCATCGATGCTGCCTGACGGCCAGGGCATTGAAGATGCCGTAAAATCAGCCATAAACGGGGCTCTGCCCGAAAAATCAGCAATTGATGAATATATCCGTG
>Ga0256830_1000706_pt1 | contig 25175 bp, 24 predicted proteins | sample 128326metaG_FD_190537 | JGI IMG/M metagenome (GOLD analysis project Ga0256830, IMG submission 190537) | Hydrothermal vent microbial communities from Lau Basin, Pacific Ocean - 128-326 | ecosystem: Environmental > Aquatic > Marine > Hydrothermal vents | place: Pacific Ocean: Lau Basin | collected... | reverse complement strand
TGCAATTGTTTCTATATTTTCAATTTTTCCAAGGATTTCAAAATACAACTATTGCAATTCTCCTCATTCGTTATATTGTAATTTTCTTTTTCTCCAACAATAAACTCACCTGTCGTTATGAGCAAGCCGAAGGCCGCAGCGAAATGACGGTCAGGTGTAGTATCTTGTTATCGTTTATTTTATTCGAACTTTAAGACTTTATTAATATCTTTCTTTTTTTTATCAATTTCGTCTCTTATATTTTGTTCAATATTTTCGATAGTATTTGGATGATAATTATCTAATAAAAAAATAACTTTATAACCGAAGTTCTCCATTTTATTTATATATTCGAATTCCTTTCCGTGACTATTTACTTTGCTGGCCACTAAAGAAATTTTCTTGATATCTTTAGGAATATCCGCATATAGGTCTCCTATGTTTTGATTAATGTCTTTTTCTTCTTGGGAATAAGCTCCGACTATATAATTAAATTTACATTTTTTTGCTCGGTCAATTTTATTTTCTCTAATCGCAAATCTACCATTTTTAGAGTACTCTTTTAAGTCAACATATCCTATATCAATTTTTAAATCTAATAACGCAATAACTTTTGGCTTTCTTTTATAGACAGAATAGGTTTGTCTATTTCTTTTGATTTTGATGCCTTTGACAATTAAAATATCTGGATATATAGGCTGATTTCTTTTATCTTGTTTGTCTAATTCTTTACCATCATTAATTAATGAAATAGGGTAATCAACTAGGAAAAGATAATCTGGATATACTTTAGAAAGTTTATTAGCAATTTCTCTTTCAAAAATATGTGAAAGTGCTTGGCTTCTGCCAATCCTTACAGAACTATTGCCTAATTTAAGTTTATGGTTTTCTATAAATTCACTGTTTAAACTTATCAGGGCTTCTTTAATTTTTTCGTGAATTAACATTGTATCATCCTGGTTTTGTTTAAAGCTAACATTTCTTATCTTATTGTCTTAATTACTGCAAATTATATCAGAAAACATAGGGGTTGTCAATTAACAAGTCTTTGGAAAATAAGGTAAAATTGCTAATGTCGTTAGAGTGTATAGAAACATCTGTATTTATATGGAGAAAGATGACTAAAAATGTAAAATACCACCATGATATATACCCATGTGGCAAAAAGGAATATCATGGGAGTGAAAAGTCCGCTGGATAGTTAAAACGTAAAAGAAGGAGATTCTGAACCAAGTTCAGAATGACAGGGAAAAAAGAGATTCTGAAACTAATCTAAATCAAGTGTAACATAAATTCAGCGATTTAATAAGTGGTTAACCCCCTTCTACAAGGTATCTGTTTTTGAGGCATCAGGGCAAAAAAAATGCTGTCCAGGGATGGACAGCAATTTATAGGGGAGGTAACGAGGCGCTTAATTATTTTATAGCACAATTATTATTTTTTGTCAAGAAAAAAATTAAGATTACATGGTAATTGTAATTTCAGATATTTTGTAAATATTTTCCATGATTATCTGGATTGTTCAGCTGTAGTTGGCATTGGGTGGAAAGAGAGAAATAAAAAATCAAGAAGCCCTGGGACAGAATCCTCAGAACAGCTGTGGCTGCAATGAAATGTCGTGCACCAGGGGGTCGTAAAGGCATACCCACATTGGATGAGGCAATGGGCTTTTTGAATCAGCATAGCCCTCCGGACACCTCATTTATATAATTAATAAGGCATTTGGAATTGAAACTTTTTGATTTATTTATGTCATAATATAAGCTATAGAAGATTTTCAACCCTGTGACTCAACACAGAGGAATCCCATGAAATAGAGGAGGTTTTATGCTGTCCTCAAAGAGTTACAAGATCACCAAGGCCCCCACCTGCCCACACTGCGGGGTGAAGATGAAAAAGATAGAGCCACCGGCCTTTACAATTGGTGATGGCCTGGGATGGGGAGTCAGGTATATGTGGGTCTGCTTCAATGATGAGTGCAGTTTCTTTGTTGATGGCTGGGAACACATGAGGGTCAATTACGGCAAAACCGCATCTTACAGGTACATGTGCCTGCCTGACAACGGAGAGTCAGGAGCGCTCTGTGTGCTTTCCTATGACGGACTCAAGGGACAGATCATTGAGGAGGATGAGGAGTAGTTGATTGCCATTGTGGACTATGGCATGGGTAACCTGAGAAGTGTTGAGAAGGGTTTTGCCCGTGTTGGTGCAGAAGCTATTGTAACCTCCGATGAAAAGGATATTGAGAAGGCCCGGGCCATAGTGCTTCCGGGAGTCGGTGCTTTTAGAGATTGCATGGCCAATCTGAAGAACCTCAAACTCCTTGATCCAATCCTTAAAGCCATTGAGCAGGGCAAACCATACCTGGGCATCTGTCTTGGCCTTCAGATACTTTTTTCAGAGTCCGAGGAGTTCGGTCACTCCGAGGGGCTTGGCATCGTCAAGGGCGTGGTAAAAAGGTTCCCCCCTTCGGATCTCAAGATACCTCATATGGGATGGAATACAATAAGATATGTCAGAAGGCCTCCCATCATGGCATCAATAGAGGATGGGAGCTTTTTCTACTTTGTGCATTCCTATTATGTATCACCTGATGACAGCACGGTAATAGCCACTACGACAGATTATGGCATAACCTTCACCTCCATGATCTGGAAGGATAACATCTTTGCCACACAGTTCCATCCGGAAAAGAGCCAGAGGCTTGGATTAAAGATACTGGAGAATTTCACAAGGTTTGTAAAGGATAACTGATATGAAGGTTATTATTGATGAAGACACCTGCATAGGCTGTGGCAACTGCGCAGAGATCTGCCCTGCTGTTTTCATGCTTGATGAGGAGATCGGCAAATCAAGGGTGATTGACCCTGATGCCTGTGATTATGCAGGATGCTGTGAGGCTGCCGAGGAGAACTGCCCTGTGGAGGCCATCACCATTGAGGAGGACTGAATAAGGCAGGAGGATATCCATAAGGTTATCAGCCTGCTCAGGAAAGAGGTTAAGACCCTGAAAGTCCCCTATGTGGATTACGTTGCCACACAGAAGAAAGACCCCTTTCATGTACTGATAAGCTGTATCCTGAGCCTGCGCACCCAGGATGGCACCACATCACAGGCCTCTGAAAGGCTCTTTAAGCTGGCAGACACACCGGAGAAGCTCTGTCAGATGCCGGTCAAAAAGATAGAGAAGGCCATATACCCTGTGGGTTTTTACCGTGTGAAGGCAGAAAGAATAAAGGAGATGGCCTGCCAGATAATGAAGCACTACAAGGGAAGGGTGCCTGACAGGATGGAGGATCTCCTTAAGCTGAAAGGGGTGGGCAGAAAAACGGCAAACCTTGTTCTCACAAGGGGGTATGACAAGCCCGGCATCTGTGTGGACACCCATGTTCACAGGATAACAAACCGATGGGGTTATGTAAGGACAAAGACCCCTGAGGAGACAGAGTTCGCCCTGAGGGAGAGACTCCCGAAGAGATACTGGAAGGAGATAAACGGTCTTTTGGTTGCCTTTGGCCAGGGAATCTGCAGACCCCAGAGCCCCTTCTGTTCAAGGTGCAGACTTGTTGATTTCTGTGAAAGGGTGGGTGTGAATAAATGGAGATAGGAGGTTGAGGAATTCCCCTGAGGAAGCAGAGGCTTTCGTTAGGATTAGTATTTTTCTTCCCTGATCGGTTATATTAAAGGATACCAGATTTTTTATACAAAGGAGTTTTCCATGGACGAGATCATCAAGACATTATCAGGTAATCCTGTTCAACCCATAAAGATGGACCTGGACAGCAAGTTTTCCTTTATGTGCCACAGTGGGCTTGAGTGTTTTACCCAATGCTGCGGAAAGATTGACATCTTCATTACACCCTATGATGTGGTACGCATAAAGAATCGTCTCGGCATAACCTCTGGAGAGTTTCTGACTAACTATCTCCAGCTGATGGAGTTGAAAAAATCCAGGCTCCCCCTATACATGCTCAGGATGACAAAAGAGGGGCGTTGCCCCTTTGTCACAGATGAGGGCTGCAGGATCTATTCAGACCGTCCTGTTGTCTGCAGGTACTATCCGATAGGCTTTGGCCTTCTGAAAAGCAAGGAGGTTGGCGGTGGTGATTTCTTCTTTCCCATCAAGGAGGCCTATTGTAAGGGCTTTGAAGAGAACAGGGAATGGACTGTACGGCAGTGGAGGGAGGCGCAGGAGATCAATATATTTGATTTCATCAACAAAGACTGGTTTGATATAGTCCTGAGCAAGAAGCTCCTGGCACCGGACTTCAAACCCACGGAGAAGAGTATCAGCCTCTATCTCATGTGCAGCTATGACATTGATAATTTCAGGAAGTTTGTATTTGAAAGCAGGTTCCTGAGCCTTTACGAGGTGGACGATGATACGGTGGAACTCATCAAAGAAGATGAGGTGGAGCTACTGAAGTTTGCCCACAGATGGTTGCATGGTGTGCTTTTTGGTAACCCTGTAATCAAGCTCAGGGAGGGGTCATCCTGAGATATGCTGCTTTAATTCCTCGTAGATTATATTTCCAATCCGAAGACCCAGGTCTATGATTTCTGGACCATAGGTCCTGGCCGTGGCTGTACGAAAGGTCTCTCTGACCCGCTTTATGTACTGAAGCCCTCCTTTGTAATTTTCCAGGAACTGTTCAGGTGGTATCTGGTTATGCCTCAACATCTCCCAGATCATGGTGGTAAAGTTGTCAGGCCCCCAGCGAAACTTGTCCGCATCATAGAGGGCATCGCTTATCAGCTCACCGTAGCGGTCTCTGGCTGGTACAACCTCTTTAAAGGCCTCATGGTTACGAATAGCGGTTACGATATAGTCCTTGTCAAGCTCCTCAAGACCGAAACAGTCCAGGATCTCTGCAGCCACAAGACTTCCAGCTACGGCATGCTCCTCTTCGCCACGCCGTATATCATGGAGAATTCCCGCGATCTGCACGGTGTTTATCATGGTATCCACCTTCTCGGGAGTGATCCCCTGGCCCTGTCCCTCTATCAAGACAAGTGCGCCTGCATCAATTGCCACTGCCTTTGAATGTTCAAAACCGTGCCCCAGCCCCTCCTGTTCAAGCTCAAGATAATTGATGCACTGTCTTATCAGAAGGTTTTTAGCAAGGAGCTGCCTGGAATAATCTATCTCCTTCCAGAATATCCTGTAGAAGCTTGGTGGGCCCAGCTCCTCTGCAAGCTTAACCGCCCGTTCTTTCAATTCCTGATAGATCCTGTTCATAAACCATTTTCAATAGAATCAATAGGCTTTTTTGATAACAAACGACTTTACTATTGACAATAACTCTAATAAGTGTTATATATAAATATGAAACTCCTAAAGTTACAATTTCCAAATCTTCCAAATCTTTTAATCCTGTTACTCCTTATTTTTGCAATTTTTTTGCCTGCTCAGACATGTGCATACACAATGAAGCCCGGGCAGGCCACCATAGAATACAATAGCTGTTTTGGAAAACCCATATTAGCCCCTGACCAGGAGTCTTTCATTGTTTTGTTGCCCATGATTGTCATCCTTGCCTTTACCTCTACCTACAGGAGGTTCCCAACCCCGCCTTTTTATAATTTTATCATTTCTTCCAAACTATTAAAACCTCCAAGACCACCCTCTTCTTTCATGACAGAGGTAATCTAAATATTTTTAGAAGGAGGTGTGTCTATGAAAAAGAGGATTCTCATGGTCACCATGGTATTTCTGCTCTTGCCAGCACTGGCGTACGCCAAGGTTGCCAACACGATTGATGAGCTTGTTCAGATGTACGACGACAGCAAATGCAAGGAATGTCACCCCCAGGTTTATGAAGAGTGGCAGCAGTCCTACCATGCAAAGGCTGTAGTAAACTCTCTCAAGGGAATGCGAAACTTCTATGCCATTGGCGTACCGAAGGAATGGGAGAGGAAGTTAACCAAGACAGAGGTGTTGAAATGTCTTGACTGCCATGCGCCAGCGGTGAGGTATGCCTCAGAGGAGCTGGCTGTGAAGATAGCAAAAATGATCGTTGAGGCAAAGGATACAAAGGATGAGGCCAGACGTGAGGAGTTGAAAAAGGAACTGGGCAAACTGAATGTTGGCTGTCTTTCCTGTCATAATATCAAGGCCCTTTCCATCTCCAGGGGTCTCCTTGGTGATCCCGAGCCGGGTACGATCTACACGTCACATATGATCATCTCACCTGCACATAAGACAGAGCCTGTTAATACCCTTGATAAATCCCTTTTCTGTGCCCAGTGCCATGGCAGATATACAGCCCCTGATGGTGAACAGATCATGTGCAACACCCTCAGTGGAAGCTATTACAACAACTACGTATCAAGAGGTGGCGCCGAGACCTGTCAGGACTGTCATATGAAAAAGAAAAATCGTGGGCACCGATTCCCGGGTGGTCACGACCTTGAGATTGTAAAAGAGGGCATAGGTTTTGAGGCCGAGATCCAGGGTGTGAGGCATACAGTTGGAAAGTGGATTCCACGGGCGATCATAAGGGTTGCTCTTGAAAACAAGGCAGGCCACCGTATCCCCGATGGCTGACTATGGTCTGGCAAAGTGGTCCTGGAAGTGACCGCTAAGGACAACAAGGGCAAGGTGTATAAAGAGGTCAAGTCCTACTACCCCATCGGTATAGACCTTGATGGCTATATGCGTTATGGTGCATGGCAGATCAAGGAGATGATAGACCTCACACTGCAACCCAAGACCATCCAGAATGAACAGGTTGTCTTTGAGTTTGACAAGGATGTAAAGTCTGCTGACGTGACAGTGAATGTCTATTACTACATCAGTGGCAAAAAGGGAGACAGGATTTACACCGCCTCAAAGCAGCTGAGTTTTGAATAGCCTTCCCTGAAGGGGCGACTCTGAGTCGCCCCTTCATCCAAGATCATCTGTATGCAGTGGTATGAACTTATCGCCAATCCGGGTGCCCCCTGAGTTCAGACAATGCCTTTTTTGAGGATGTCGTGAAGATGTATAACTCCGGTGGGACGCCCCTCTGCATCTGGCACTACAAGGGAGGTAATGGAATACTGCTCCATCACTGAGAGGGCCTTGGCAGCCAGGGCATCCTTGTCAATGGTCTTTGGGTTCCGGGTCATTACCTCGCTTGCCCTTTTCTGGAAGAACTCCACACCCCATCTTTGAATCCCCCGCCTCAGGTCTCCATCGGTAATTATCCCCTTGATCTTTCTGTGGCTATCACATACAACGGTCATGCCCAGGCGCTTAGAGGACATCTCAATGGCCGCATCGGTCATGGGCGTGTCAAGCTGAACAATGGGGATTGCATCCCCTGTATGCATCAGGTCCTTTACCCTCACAAGGAGCTTTTTCCCAAGGGAGCCATTGGGATGAAACATGGCAAAATCCTCTTCCTTGAAGCCCTTCATCTCCAGAAGCGCAACAGCCAGGGCATCACCCATTGCCAGGGTGGCTGTGGTGGAGGCAGTTGGAACGATGCCAAGGGAGCATGCCTCCTTTTCAACTGTCACATCCAGCACAATGTCTGAGGACCTTCCCAGGGTGGAATCAGGACGTGTCATGGATATCAGCCCCACACTGAAACGTTTGATATAGGGGATAAGCCTGAGGACCTCCTCTGTTTCACCACTGTTTGAGATGGCAAGCACTATATCCTCAGATGTCACCATCCCCAGGTCTCCATGGCCTGCCTCGGCAGGATGCAAAAACACGGCAGGCGTGCCTGTGGAGGATAAGGTGGCAGCGATCTTCTTCCCGATCAGGCCTGATTTCCCCATGCCCGTGACAATAAGGCGGCCCTTCATCTCGCAGAGCATCTCTGCTGCCTTCCGGAAATTGTCATCAAGCCTGTTCAGGAGCGCGTTGATGGCCTCTGCCTCGGTCTTCAAAACCCTTTCTGCAATCCCTATGATATCCACAGAAGCCTTATCCATTTACCCTCTGTTTCATGAACATGGAAATCTTTTGAAAAGCCCTTTCTACCTCCCCTGTCAGACAAAGGACCTGACAAGGGTGTATATCTTCTTTGTCTCTTCAAAAAACCTGTCAAGGTCTGATAGCCTTATCATGTTTGGCCCGTCACAGAGGGCCTTCTGCGGCTCTGGATGCACCTCCATGAAAAGACCGTCCACACCAGCGGCCACAGCCGCCCTTGCCAGAACCGGTGCAAACTCGCTCTGCCCCCCTGAGGCAGCGCCCCTGCCACCGGGCAATTGAAGACTATGGGTCACGTCAAATACAACAGGATAACCATATTGCTTCATTATGGGAAAGCCTCTGAAATCCACCACAAGATTGTTGTAACCAAAGGTTGTTCCCCGCTCCGTTATGATCAACTGCCTGTTCCCCGTTGAGGTGAACTTCTCAATTACGTTCTTCATATCCCATGGAGCCAGAAACTGGCCCTTTTTGATATTCACAGGTTTCATTGTCCTTGAGGCTGAAAGTATCAGGTCTGTCTGCCTGCACAAAAAGGCGGGGATCTGTAATACATCCACCGCTTCTGCTACGGCCCCTATCTCCTCCGTTGAGTGAACATCTGTAAGCACTGGTAGCCCGTACCTTTGCTTCACCTCCTTGAGTATCCTCAACCCCTCCCGTATACCAGGGCCACGAAAGGAGGCAATAGAGGATCTGTTGGCCTTGTCATAGGAGCTTTTAAATATAACCGGCATTGCATGCTCTCTTGATAGTTCTCTGAGCCTCTCGGCTGTGCGAAATACTACCTCCTCAGACTCTATCACACAGGGGCCTGCGATAATGAAAAGGTCATCTCTCTTGAATAGGCCTTCTTTAAACATCCTGCCTGCTTAAAAAATCAAGGATCTCCTCGGAGAAGTCTTCCATCTCTATAATCATCCTTCCTGCCATGCTGAGATAGTAGTTATAGCCGATAACAGCAGGTATGGCCGCGGCAAGACCCATTGCTGTTGCAATCAGTGCCTCGGCAATCCCTGGCGCAACAACTGCAAGAGATGCCGAGCCTGCTGCACCAATGCCATGAAAGGAGTTCATAATCCCCCAGACAGTACCAAAAAGCCCGATAAAGGGGGTTGTGGAGCCAGTAGTGGCAAGGAAGTTGAGATACCGCTCAAGGCGCGCACTCTCAAGCGCTGCATACCGCTTCAGGGACCTTCTTAACTCCTCTCTATTCTGAACCTGCTCACTATAAACAGCCCTGTAAATCCGTGCAAGGGGGCTTACCAAAAGATGCCTGCTTGCCTGCAGCAAGGCCTTCCTGGTATATCCGCTGTCGTATAGTTTTAAGAAACTCAGGTTTTCCTTTTTTGCCCTTGAAAAGAACCGCCATTTGTAGAGGATAATCGCCCAGGAAAATATTGAGAACAGAAGAAGCACTGCGATGACAAATTTTACAACCGGCCCTGCATTCAGAACAAGCTTAAGTGCTGTTAGACCCATGGTATGGAGAGTCCTTTCCTATCAGATATCTATGTTTCTTGCCTCAAGGGCATGCTTTACAATGAATTCCTTGCGGGGCTCAACCTGATCACCCATCAGTATTGTGAATATCTCATCCGCCTGCACAGAGTCCTCCACAGACACCTGGAGCAGTGTCCTTTTCTCAGGATCCATCGTGGTCTCCCAGAGCTGCTGTGGATTCATCTCTCCAAGACCTTTGTACCGCTGGATGCTGAGCCCCTTTCGTGCGATATCAAGTACAGCATTGAAGAGGTCCTTTACATGCTCAAAGCCTCTCTCCTCATCTTTGACCCGTATCAGATATGGTTTCGGAGCGAGTTCTTTAACAATGCTGTACTTTGCCTGCAGTTCCTTGAAGTCCGGCGAGTTGATGAACTCATCCATCAGCCTCACCCTTTTCCCGAGCCTTCTTACCTCCACAGCGTAGCATGCATGCTCCTCGTCAAAGGTTACCTCCGAGATCTTAACATTTGAGAACCTTTCTTTTATCTCATTACAGAGCGATTCAAGTGCCACCCTGTCCTTCAAAACTGCATCGTCAACATCTCTGCTGAGAATGTATTCAAGTATATCAATGTCCTTGCGTCTCAGCACAAACCAGTTCAGGAGATTTACATACTCGTAGATCCTCCTGAGGAGGGTTATCATTGCCTTGCCTTTTACAAAGTCGCCTCTGTACCGGATGGCTACATCCTCTGCAGCAAGCTCAAAGAGCATATCCTGCAGTTCCGTATCGCTCTGGATGTATTTTTCTGTACGACCCTTTTTTACCTTGTAGAGGGGTGGTTGTGCGATATAGAGATAGCCATTCTCTATGATCTCCGGCATCTGCCTGTAGAAAAAGGTAAGCAACAGGGTCCTTATATGGGCACCATCCACATCTGCATCAGTCATGAGTATGATCCTGTGGTATCTTATCTTTGATATGTCAAACTCCGTTCCAATGCCCGTGCCAAGGGCTGTTATCAGTGTCTTTATCTCTTCAGAGGAGAGCATCTTGTCGAGCCGTGCCTTTTCTACATTCAGGATCTTCCCTCTCAGGGGCAGTATGGCCTGAAAACGTCTGTCCCTGCCCTGTTTGGCAGAGCCACCGGCAGAGTCTCCTTCCACAATGAAGAGTTCGCTCTGGGCCGGATCCTTCTCAGAACAATCTGCAAGCTTACCGGGCAGGCCTGAATCCTCAAGCGCGCCTTTTCTTCTTGCAAGCTCCCTTGCCTTGCGGGCAGCATCCCTTGCCCTTGCAGCCTGAAGTGCCTTCTCAATGATCTTTTTTGCATAGGCGGGATGCTCCTCTAAGAACTGGCCAAGCTGATCGTTCACGATGGATTCCACAATTCCCTTCACCTCGGTATTACCCAGTTTCATCTTGGTCTGCCCCTCAAACTGAGGCTCTGGAACCTTTACACTGATCACCGCTGTGAGACCCTCCCTTATGTCATCACCGGAGAGGGTAAGTTTGCCATTTTTTATGAGTCCTGAGGACTGGGCATAATGATTGGCTGTTCTTGTAAGGGCTGATTTGAAACCTATCAGATGTGTGCCACCCTCGCGGGTGTTTATGTTATTTGCAAAGGTGTAGATGGTTTCGGTGTAGGAATCATTATACTGCAGAGCTATCTCAACCATGATCCCCTCCCTCTCACCTGAAATATAGACAGGCTTGGGGTGAAGTGGTGTCTTGTTCTTGTTCAGATGCTCTACAAAGGAGACGATTCCTCCCTTGTAATAGAACTCCTGTTTTTTACCTGTACGTTCATCCGCAATGGAGATACGAAGGCCTTTGTTCAGGAAGGCAAGCTCACGCAACCGTTGAGATAGGGTTTCGTAGCTGAACTCCGTGGTTTCAAATATCTCGCTATCAGGTTTAAAGGTAACCTTTGTGCCTGTAGAACGTGTCTTGCCAATAACCTCCAGGGGTGTAACAGGGACCCCTCGCTGGAACTTCTGCACATATACCTTACCGTTTCTCTTGATCTCCACCTCAAGCCATTCCGACAGAGCATTCACCACCGAAACACCAACACCATGAAGTCCTCCTGAAACCCGGTAGGCCTTTGCCTCAAACTTTCCTCCTGCGTGCAGCTCTGTAAGCACTATCTCTGCAGCAGAACGCCCCCTGGGGTCTCCGGGGTGGGGCTCGGTGGGGATTCCCCTGCCATCATCTATCACCGTACAGCTACCATCATGATGGAGGATCACCTCTATGTTTTTACAATAACCTGCAAGCGCCTCATCAACACTGTTGTCAACAACCTCATAGACAAGGTGGTGCAACCCCTCGGGGCCTGTTGAGCCGATGTACATGGCTGGACGCTTGCGCACCGCCTGAAGGCCCTTCAGGATCTTGATATCCTCTGCTGTATATTCATTTATATCCTTCTTCATTCAGATACCTCCTGGGCATTGTTATATTTTATCATTTTGGCAGTACTTAAGGGGGAAAGAAAAAAAGCATCAAAGCATGCATAAAGGCTTAAAATGATTTTTAGATGCAGCTACTCCCTATATCCTCATGGGCATTACAACGCAGATGTAGTTCTCTATGCCCACTTCTTTCAAAAGGGTGGGGCTCAGTGGCTCCTGGAGTTCAAAGACCACTGTATCGGCTGACATTGCATTCAGGGCATCCACGAGGTATCTGGCATTGAACCCCAGAGAGATCGCCTCACCACTGTACTGTACATCAATCTCATCCCTGGCATCACCAAGGTCAGGGTTTGAGGCAGTAAGTGTTATCCTGTCAGTCTCAAGGTCAAGCTTTATGGCATTGCTTCTGTCCTTGCTGATTATTGAGACCCTTCTGAGGGCCTTGATGAAATCCTCTCTCTGGACAAGAACCTTCTTTTCATTTGCCACAGGGATAACCTGCTCATAACTTGGATAATTACCCTCAATTAATCTGACAAGGAACTCTATCTCGTCGGTTTTGAAAACAACATGGTTCTTTGTTATATGCATTAAGATGGTGGTATCCGTAGCCTCCGCCTCCACAGCCTCTTCTTCTGTCTCTCTTGACCTGGTGGCCTTCAGTAAAAACCTCCTCAGTTCAGAGGCTGATTTCCGTGGAACGATAACCTTTGTCTCTTCCAGCCCTTCAACATTCAGGGGTTCCTTGATCAGGGAGAGCCTGTGGCCATCTGTACCCACAATGGCAAAACTCTTCTCATCAGGCTTTATATGAAAGAGGAGGCTGTTGAGTGTGTACCTTGTATCACTCTCTCCGGCGGCATAGAGGGTCTTCTCTATCATGTTTTGTAGCTTTGATGCACTGAAGCTGATGGTCTTGGTATCCGTAATTTGAGGCCACTTTGGGAAGTCGTCCGGATTCATGCAGGCAATGCGAAAGAGGCTCTTTCCCGTCCTGATCTTAAGCCAGTCCGTACCTTCGGCCTCCAGCTCTATCTCACCATCCATCTCCCTGACAATCTCATAGAACTTTTTCGCAGGTATGCATAGCTGGCCACCTTCTTTGATCTCCTCTATCTGAAGCGGCTCTTTTATGGCTGTCTCAAGGTCTGTGGCGGTTATAAAAGAGCTTTGATCCACTGTTAAGAGAAAATGTCCGAGTATGGGCATGGTGGACTTCTTGTCTACAATGCTCTGGATATTGGACAGTCTGCTCTGCAACTCCTCTTTGTTGACCCTAATATGCATATTAGCCTCCTCAAAGTATTTTGCTTCAGAAGCCCTTTATTTTATTTATCAGGCTTTCTATAATCCTGTTGAATGACTCGTCGCTGCTTTTTCTCTTTTCAACCTGCTTGCATGCATAGATCACGGTAGCATGGTCCTTACCACCAAAGTATTTACCAATATCCTGCAGGGAGAGGTCTGTCAGCTCTCTTGCAAGATACATTGCAATCTGCCTTGGTATGGCAATCTCCTTTGTACGCTTTCTGGATTTTAATTCAATAGGTTTAACGTTATAAAATTCTGCTACAGTTTTGATGATCAGGTCAACCGTTATCGGTCTTTCCTCATCAACAAGAAAGTCCTTCAGTACCTCCTTTGCCATGTCAAGGGTGATGGGAACACCGGTGAGAGAGGAATGAGCTGCAAGCTTCAGCAGGCATCCTTCAAGCTCCCTGATGTTTGACTTCACCCTTGTGGCAAGATAGTACTTAACATCCTGTGGAAGTATTATACGCTGAAATTCGGCCTTTTTTTCAAGTATTGCTATCTTTGTCTCCACAGACGGAGGCTGTATATCAGCAATAAGGCCCATTGTGAATCGTGACTTCAGCCTGTCCGTGATATCCTTTATATCCTTAGGCGGTCTGTCACTGGATATGACGATCTGTTTTTCCTGTTCGTAAAGGGAGTTAAAGGTGTGGAAGAACTCCTCCTGTGTCTGTGTCTTGTTTGCAATAAACTGTATGTCATCTATGAGCAGGAGATCAATGTTTCTGTATTTGTCCTTGAACTGGGTCATCTTGTCATGCCTTATTGCAGAGACCACCTCGTTTGTAAACTGCTCGGACTGGACATAAAGGACATTCATCTCCGGATGGGTATCAATCACCATGTTACCAATGGCATTTATAAGGTGTGTCTTACCAAGTCCAACTCCACCGTAGATAAAGAGAGGATTGTATACCGTTCCAGGTGACTCTGCCACCTTTATTGCGGCTGCGTGTGCGAGCTTGTTGCTTGGCCCTACAACAAACTCTGAAAAGGTGTATTTTGGATTCAGGTTTATACCCTTTCTTCTTAATGCCCGTTTTTTTGTATCAATCCTGGCAGAGATCTTTTTTGTTTCGGAATCCTGCTTTTCAGAAATCCTGTATCTGACGGTGATCTCTCTGCCTGTTATCATCCTCAGGGTATCTTCAATAATGTTTGAATAGTTCTCCTCAATCCACTCCTTGTAAAACCTGTTAGGTATCTCAAGGGTTATATGATCATCCTTGAGCTGCCTTACCTTTATGGGCTTGAACCAGAGGTCAAAGGTTCCTATACCAACATTTGATGATATGTAATCAAGGCATTTTTCCCAGATAATGTCTTTTTCTTTCATCCCGGATCTCTTTTTAACAGGTTATTAACAATGTGTTAAAAACTCATTTAGATTTTCCATCCCAACTGTTGATAATATCATGAAAATCTGTTTATATCTTATAGTGAAAATGTTAATTAACCTCAAATTTTGATTTACAGTTAAGTATGTTTAAGTTTTCCCTTCCCTTATCAAGATGATACCAACAGGCAAGAGCCTTGCCTGACAAGGCCCTCAAAATATTTCAACAAAACTAACAGTCTCTACTAACAGCTTCTACTTACTCTTTATATACTTAAAAGAAGCAGCATTTATGATCAAGAAACAGAACTCCTGGAATACTTTTTCAAATAGGCATATATAAAATCATCTATATCACCATCAAGAAAGGCATCAACATTTCCTGTCTCCATGTTCGTACGATGGTCCTTGACAAGCCTGTATGGATGGAGCACATAGGACCTTATCTGGCTTCCCCATGCGATCTCCTTCTTGTCACCTATTATGCTTTCCATCCTCTCTTCCTGTTCACGTCTTCTGAGATCATAGAGCCTGGCCTTGAGGATCTTCATTGCCATTTCACGGTTCTTGTGTTGAGATCTTTCATTCTGACAGCTCACCACTATCCCTGTTGGTATATGGGTTATCCTTACGGCAGATGAGACCTTGTTTACATGCTGCCCCCCTGCACCAGATGCCCTGAATGTATCAATCCTGAGTTCATCATCCCTTATCTCAATCTCTATATCATCCTCAATCTCGGGATAGACAAGCACAGCGGTAAAGGATGTATGTCTTCTCTTGTTTGCATCAAAGGGTGATATCCTCACAAGTCTGTGCACACCTCTTTCTGATCTCAGATATCCGTATGCGTAAGGGCCCTGGATTGTTAGGGTAGCACTTTTTATGCCAGCTTCATCACCGTATTGAATATCCACAATGGTTGTCTTGAAACCGTGACGCTCTGCCCACCGAAGGTACATCCGCATCAGTATCTGTGCCCAGTCCTGACTCTCTGTACCACCTGCTCCAGGGTGTATTTCAAGTATTGCGTTGCTCTTGTCAAGCTGGTCTGAAAGGAGATGTTTAAGTTCAAGTTCTTTGATCTCTCTCTTGAGGTTCTTTATCTCGCTGGAAAACTCCTCAACAAATAGTTCCCCGCCCTCTTCTGAGAGTATCCCGGCTGAATCCTTCAGATACTTGACCCTTTCGGTTATCTTCTGGAAGGGAAGTATAATGTCTTCCAGTTCAGCCTTTCTTTTCTGCAGTTCACGGAGCTTATCAGGATCGGACCAGACAGACTCTTCTGTTAGTTTCCTGTTTATCTCCTCTAATTCAGAGGCAATTGCCTCTACATCAAAGACAACCTCTGAGATCTAATATCCTTGCTTCAAGCTGGCTCAGTTCTTCCTTAAGATCCTTCTCAACTATCATGATCTAATACCTCCTCTTTTATGTCTGATTTTTATCAGTGCAAGTGCAATGTACAACAGACAAAGATAACTGAAAAAATCTCCATATTTTTTATAAAAACTCTCAATTTCAACCACAGGTATGTTCGCGACGATATAGCCTGTCCGGAACAGGCCGAGCTTCTTTATGACATCACCCTTTGCATCAATAAATCCAGAGATCCCGGTGTTTGCAGCCCTTACAAGGGTGACCCTGTTTTCAATTGCCCTGAATCTGGATATTGAGAAATGCTGATAGGGCCCTGTAGTTTTTCCAAACCAGGCATCATTTGTTATGTTTATCAATAAATCGGCACTGGCATCAACTAACTTCCTCACAAGCCCAGGGAATATCGCTTCGTAACAGATGATGGTAGAAAAAGCTCCCCACTTCAGTTGAGCCCCTTTATATGATGTCCCGGCCTTATAGTCTCCAATTCCCTCTACCAGTCTGTTTATAAAAAAAAGCAGGTCTTTAAGAGGGACATACTCACCAAAGGGGACCAAATGTATTTTATCATAAACATAGAGCAGATTTCCATCTTCATCATAAAGCAATGCACTGTTTGTCAGCGAGTAGTATAGCCTGTTTTTTACCACCCTCCTGTCCCTCACAAGGATGGCACCGGTCAAAAGGGGTGTGTCTATCTCTTTTATAAAGGATTTCAACCGCTTGGACAATTTTTTATCCAGGTCAGGGTAAAAGGGTAGCGCTGTTTCAGGCCATACGATCAGCTGCGGCTTCTCTCTCAGAGAGCTTTTGGTGAGTCTGAAATAGCGCTGGACGACATCTTTCTGATACCTCCTGTCCCACTTCACAGACTGGTCAATATTTCCCTGAACAATGGCCACCCTAATATGTCTTGAAGATGAGGTTATCCTCTTGATCTCCTTTATTCTCTGTGTCCCATATGCAACGGAGAGGGCGAAAAGTAGCATTACCATTGTAAATGACAGAAGGGCGGTTCTCCTATCTGTTTTTTTCATGAAGTGTGTGATTACAAGGTCAGTTAGTGCTGTATTAACAAGGATTACCAGAAAGGAGACCCCGTATATCCCTGTAATATCTGCAATCTGCACCAGCGTGGAGAACCCCTCCTGGGTATAACCAAGGAGGGACCAGGGAAAGCCTGTAAAAAGCCTCCCTCTGAGGAATTCAAGACCCACCCAGAGGAAAGGTGCAAAGGCTGTTAAAAGAACGGGTCTTTTGGAGGTCATGGTGGATACAATAAGGCCAAAAAGTCCTGTATAGAGGCTTTCATAGAGGCAGAGACCCATCACCACCGTGATGCTCACAACAAAGGGGACCCCTCCGTACTGGTTGATTGAGTGGTATATCCAGTACTGGGTAACGAAAAAATAGGGCAGGCCAAAGGAGAGACCATAAAAAAAACCCCCTTTTCCATCCCTGCCGTAGAGTGACAAAAGAAAGGGTACAATGCAGAAAAAGGCAAGAAAACCAAGATTAAACGTGGGATATGCAAGGGACAGCAGAAGTCCTGAAAATACCGGGATCAGATAGCCCTTATATTTTCCTGGAATGATTGTCTCTCTCATATTTTTCAAGGATAACATTACACTGTAAAAAAGGCAACAACGGGGATGACTAACGCTGCCTCTGTATTTCCTCAAGGATGGCCAGTACAGCCAGGGTGATTTTATGGTTGGAGATGCTTTTCAAGAGACTCACGATTTTTTCTATTTCATGGTGGGTCCCGTAGGCCTCTTCCTCATCCTTTATTAATGGAGCAGGTTCCTGAGGGGTCTTACCCCCTGGCAGCAGGGAAGATATGCTCACATTCAGGGCATCAGCGATCTGGAACAGACGTTCCACGGAAACACTACTCTTTCCCATCTCGTATTTCTGTATCTGCTGGTATGTAATGCCCAGTTTATCAGCAAGCTGCATCTGGGTCAGTCCTGCACGAACTCTCTCTTTTTTAATAATCCTGCCAAGCTCTTTCTTGATGTCAAAATCCATATCATTCAGTTTTCTCAATTTTGTCCAGCCCTGTCTACAATCTCAGGGTTGTAACTATTGAAAAATGCAACTAATATGATATATAATTTGTTAAAATCCAGGAGGTGAGTCATGTCACAAACAGGAGGGAGCAGTACACGGAGAGGGAGGATCCTCCTTGTAGATGATAACAGGCTGATACATAACCTCTTACGTGACTTTTTAACAGAGAGGGGCTTTTCATTGCAGGCCGCTTTTTCCGTTTCAGAGGCAAAGAAACGATTGGTATCAGAGAGCTTTGATATGGTTATAACTGACTACAATCTGCCCGATGGCAGCGGCACAGATGTGGTGGAATTTATAAGACAGAACAGGGCGGGTACAAAGATTATCGGTATCAGCGGTAACGAGGATGGGGAAATATTCTATGCCGCTGGTGCTGATGGTTTTATCGCAAAACCCTTCAAGGTTGTTGCCATCTTTCAGCTCATAAACAACCTGTTAGAGGAGAGGTTGAAGGAGGTACAAGGGTAGCATCAATCAGGCACTTTTGTGAGTAAAATAACACAGATGTTGTGTCATATCCCGCAACCGGGCCTTTTCCATAATGAACATTCCTGGCGTTGAATGGACAGCGAGCCTATTCCCCGTGGTCTCTGCCGCGGGAAGATCAATCTTGACAGCCAATGTTACACTGTGACAGAATAATCTTACATATCCCTTTTTTTCAAGATCAGGCCTTTGAAAAGATCTGCCGAAGTGGTGGAATTGGTAGACACGCAAGATTCAGGATCTTGTGGGGGCAACCCCGTGGGGGTTCGAATCCCCCCTTCGGCACCATTCTTACAAGAGACCTTTCATTGACAAAGCGCTGGCGCTTTAGAGTAAAATAAATAGGCTTCCCCGGTAGCTCAGTTGGCAGAGCGGGTGGCTGTTAACCACTAGGTCGCTGGTTCGAGTCCGGCCCGGGGAGCCATTTTGAATATTGGCTAACCAATCAGTATAGAGGATTTCCTGAAGAGATAAGCCTGTGTGGGATAAATCCCAGCGGCTTATTTTTATTTTGTTCCCATAGAAGACAACCTCTCTTAAAAGAACCTGAAGAAGCCTCTGCTGGTCAATTGGTTTAAGGCGGTCAAAAAGAAAATCAATTCATCTCTTTGGTTTCATTTCAGTTTACTTCTGAGTTCCTCTAAGGTACCGTATTTTTGCTGTAGTTCCACATACCTTGCACGGGCCTGTTTGAGTTCATCGGCAATACGACGCAGGTTTTCCATTAAATCCGAAACATCTCTGCCCTCGGCCCTCTTTTTATCAATAAAATCACTCAAAAACTTCCACTGTCTTCTTAAACTATCGTACTGCTGTTTTGCTTTTTCTAATTCCTGAATGCGCTTTTTTATCTTCTCTTTTTCTTTAAGGGTAGAAGCCAACTTTTTCTTGGCTCTTTGAGTCTGAGATGGTTTGGCGGCTATCTTAAAGGAAAGAGGATAACCCATTCCGCCTCTCACTACCACATTGAGTTTAGCCCCTTTAGAATAGGTGATCTTTATAGGTTGCTCTGGACCTATATAGATTCCGCTATCAGGATCGGTTTCTTTAAGCCATATTGTTGACTGTCTGCCACTTAGCCAGAGTCTTCCATCCATTACCTCCTCAATTCCTGGACAGTGATTTTCTCCTCTAGCTCTAACCTGCACCAGAGTGCCGGGGGCCAAGGGTGAGGAGAGAATATCTCCCTGGGGAGAGATTATCTTCAGTTCCTGGGTATTTAGCCCATGAATCAAAGAAGGATAGGCAGAGAGTTCATGTTCATCAAAAAAATCTACTAAATCAGTATCTTCAACACCTATAAAATCAACCTCATTAAATACAAATACACCTTTATCCGTAGCAATACGGGCCTCTCTTTTATTATGACAGTAGGGATAATTAGAGGAAACTGTGCGCAACTGAGAATAGTTCTCCCAGCAGGCTTCAAGGAGGTGTCTAATACCTGCCTTATCCTCTACCAGGTTAAACCATTTGGTTAGAGAGGATTTTTCTGGAATAATCCTGTATTCGTCGTACTGACCCCACTGCAGATCCTCTTCATTACCACACCTTAAGGTAAGGTCTTTACTTTCCGAATCCTCATGAATTTTACAGGTCTTTTTTTCTTTTTCCAGAAATGTTTTTTCTCTAACCTGAAACGTTTCTCTCCCCAATAACTCTCTGAAGTCATCCCTCCCTTCAAATTGATAGGTGATTTTAATAAGGGTTTTTTTGAAATCTTCTGGTATCTTGCCAAAGAAAGGTTTAAGTTCAGATTGACTCCTCTCCATCTCCATACCCAGGGGCAAAATCCTCTTGCTCTCTTTAAGAACAATGCGGGCCTTGCCCTCAGGATATACCTCCAGCGCTACACGAGCAGGTGCGCCTGCCTTATAACAGCCTGAAACTTCGGGCATAGAAACAACCTTTTGGGGTGTCTTCTCAATATCTATCTCGATTAAAAACCTCCCCACAGAGGGAACCCTGTCCTGACGCTCAAAACACACCTGATGTAAACCTTTAAGAGAAAGGAGTTCTTGGGGCAGTTTAAGGGATACTGTGTTGTCTGAAAGAGATGTTATGAGAAGTTCTCTTTTTTTGTCGGGTTTATCGCAGTCAATCCAGACCCTCGCCTTTCCTTCTCCCTTACTCAAATTCTCTCCTTTTATTTCAAATCTCCCCTCCTCATCTTTAACTACCGCCACGATGTCTCGGTTCTTTTTGTCCTTATCTGGCATTAGATGAAAAACCGGTATTTTTTTACACCAGTTCTCCACACTGTTGTAGGTGAGATTGCTGGCCGAACGACGGTAGGGTCTTTTGACATAACCTGGAGGCAGATAGAGAGGCACCTTTTTGTCCTTTGAATATTTAAAACCCAGAAGAGAGCAGAAAGAGTTTAACCCTTTACCCTGGGGGCTGTGGTCTACAGTACGCCGTTCTCTCTGCTGACCTGAGTACTCAGGGTCTGTTCCCTGATATACATGGTCAGATAGATATTCGCACACTGCCTGATCTTTCCTGTCTTCACCTCCTCTTAATTGGGGTAGAATTTCTGGCAACTTCCTGCACCAGAAATAAGCCCCTGCCCTGCTGAAAAAACCGTAAACTGTCTCCAGGTCCCTTCCCCGCCAATTATTTTTATCCTTATAGGGGAAGCCATAGATATCATCGGGAGGAAGGTACGAGGCTATCTGATAATCCCTGCCCGGAAGAATGGAGGTGTATTTTTCTTCTGTTAACCAGGTCCTCTTGCGGGGTTTAAGCACAATCTCACCCAGCCCTCCTTCTGCCATATCAAGACCTTCAGGATTCTTTTTAGAACTCTCCCACAGACGCACACTTATTCTCACCATTAATTTTGACAGTCGTCGCAGAGTTGGTACATTTTCCTTACCCACAATCTGCTCGCTCAGTTGCTCCAGATCAATCATTACAGGGCGTTGAGGGGTTAACTTCATCAGTTCTTTTCCGGTCTTCACAATATAAGGGCCTACTTCCAGCATCGCCCTCCCCAGTTTTGACCAGAAGGTGGGACGACTGAATGGCCAGGCCCTTGCCATAGATTGATTATTTACATAGGGATCAAAGCAGTTATAACCCAGAGTCTTGAAGGAAGGGGCATCCTTGTTCAGGGGTATCTTCTGGATTCCGTAGCCACCTTCAGGGTTTTTGCCCAATGCCCTTATCACCTCGGCCCAGCCGGCTTTAAGACAGCCCATCATCTCTTTTTGCTGGAATGGAACATTCAGGGGAAGTGAATTGATGAATCCATAACGCCTTCCGACCTTTCCATCAGTCATGTCTTTTAAAAAGTGGTCTCCTATGACAAACTTAACCGCAGCTCCTTTATTCTGTGATGCATGTTTGTAGGCTACAGGCTCCATCTCCTTTAATTCCACCCTGGGGGTTTCCCCTTTGATCCACCACCGCAGGGAACTCTGGAGGATGTTCTCCTGGTATTCCGTACCTATCCATGGACCGCATAGAGGGTCAACCCAGAAGGTTTGGGGGGCGAGTCGCTTTTCAATATAGGGAATTTTCGTAGTATGCATAAACGACTCCCAGCCATGGATTATTCCCGAGATTCCCGCAACGGCAAAATTAGGGAAGAATCTCGTGTCTGACAGCTGTTCGTGATCAGGAGAGTTCCACCTCTCCCACATATGGCCCGAAGACCATCTATCCTGAAGAAAGTGCTGGGCAAACCCCTCATAGGCCAGGGCCATCCATTCTCCCTCACGGACAAAATCAGAGTAAGCCTCAAGGGCATCTTTATCTTTAGAAAGGCTGCCGCGTATGTCTCTGGTGAGTTCAGCGATACTCAAGGCAAGTCTGTGCAGGTGTTGATAGGTCAAACTCGCCTGAGTCCCGAAATGGGAAGAGTTAAGTGCTCCCAGCCAGCCAAAGAACCTGTGACAGCTATTTCTGCTGTCTGCACCAGGGGGAACAGTCGGACATAAGGCATTTTTGTTAATCCAGTCGTAGATGGTAAAACTGAAGTCAGGCAGGCCGGAGAATTGAGGCGGAGGGGGAAGGAGTCTTCTTTCCAGACCATCTTCAGGAGTGTACACAGGGGCATAACTGTCTTTATCCTCCAGCAAGGAGCGTTTGAAATAACTGGCGTTGAGGTCAACAACTATCGGCAGGTCTCTACCTGTCAGAAGTTTGCCTGCCCCGATCTCTAAAAGGGCCTGTGCAGAGAGTTCAGCGTGTTCATTGCCCAGATGAGGAATTGTACCCTGCTGATCCAGAATGGCCTGACCCTCATAGATGGAGCGCCAGTCCGCCCCATCAGGAGACTCTTTCACCATGGTTTCCCACGCAAAGGAGGAAGATGACAGAGGGTTTAAACACAGAAGGAGGAAAAGTGACAAAAGGCATATCTTACGGCACACACCCTCCTCCTTCAGCCACAAAATACTCATCAAAGTTCTGCCATAAATCTTCTGTGCTGTTGACTTTCATTACTCTTTGCTCAAACCCTTCTTTGCACCTCTGAGGACAGAGACTCTTGCCCACACAATCCAGAAGGACTTCCTTAGAAAACTCCGTGTTTTTTTCCACACAGAGGCCGATTGAACTCAGACAATCCGACCACTGGGCTATCTCATCGTCAACCTCTCTGTCTACAAGGATGGAGAAAGACATCCCTTTATTTTGTGGCAGTGGCAGGTTTAACATCTCCTCGCACTTTCCCTTCAAACAGCGTTCAGGATTAAAGGGGTTGCGGGTGGGTTCCCATATGGAAGGTTTTTCTTTAGATGTTTTCCAGAACGAAAAAACGATGACAATAAGAAAGAAGACAAGAAAGACTACCAGATGTCCTTTTTTTATCTGCATCCTATCTTAAATGCGGATGACTGAATCTGATCAACCTGTCCCAAGACCTCTGCTTTAAGCAGTGAACTTTCTGTGCATACAGAGATGCCTCACTAATCAATACAACCACCTCACTTTAGCTTCCTTATCCTGAAATAATCAAATTCAGTAACGGTTTCAGTGGCATTGTTTCCACGCCAGGCGGCTATTCCAGGCCTTAACCCCTTACCAAGATAGGTGTAAGAGCCGACCTCAAGCCACTTTTTACCGTCTTTACTTACAAAGGCAGTGTATTTGAACTTCTCCTTCCTTATTTTGAAATAAAAGGTCTTTTTGACATCGCCGGGTTTCTGGAGGCTCCGAAAGAGATATAAATTCGCTTTTACGGGAGGAGTACTTTTCCCCTTCTGAAATTTGACAAATAAGCCCTGGATAGTCCACGGAATTGGAGGATCGGTAACATAATCTGTAACAGTAACAAGAGACATCAAGTTTTGAGGGTCTTTCAAAAGCACCAGTCCTGACCACTGTTGGCCTTCATTCAATGAGTCCCAGTCAGTGAGTTCAACCCTGAAGGCAGTGACAAACTCATAGTTTTTTGGTAGGTCTCCTCTGTAGATGAGCAGGTTCTTTATATTGGGCTTCTTTGATTTTGGTGAGTTGAAGAATGAACCAGGCTGGTTGATTACCATCAAAAATCCCTCATCTAAAACCATGTTGTCAGGGTCCTCATTTATAACCTCCCAGTTTTCGGAAAGTGTATCACCCTCAAAGTCATCGTAGAAGATGTCACCTCCAGCCTTGAATTCCTTCCTCTTCTTTATTGCCTTCTCTGCAACCTCCTGCTTTATCTTTACCAGACTCTCTTTTAGTTGCTGTACACTATCAGCAGGGTAGTAATTGCCTCCACCTGCACTGGCTATGCTGGATAACTGCTTTTGACCCTTTCCCTTAACATCAAAACCAATAACATGGATAACCACGCTAACTCCGAGTTCCTTTTTTATTGCCTGTGCTGTCTTAACAGGGTCTCCTCCACAGGTTTCTTCTCCGTCCGAGATCAGGACCACAGTTTTATCTCCTTTAGAGGCTTTTATGACCTCTGCGCCTTTTTCCAGTGCACTGGCAATAGGAGTTTTACCCTGAGCCTTGATGGAGGCGAGTTTCTCTTTTATGGTGGCCTGATTGTTGGTCTGTAACGGAGCGATTAACTCAATATTTTTACAGCCGTTCTGACTTCCTGCGTGGCCGTAGACCATTAGCCCTGTTTTTACCTCCCCTGGCAGGTCTTCTACCAGAGGCCCAAGGATCTCCTTGGCAATGTCTATCTTCCTCTTACCTTCGATTTTTTGATTCATACTACCTGAGGCATCAAGGATAAACAGGATACCATCTCCATCTTCTGCATGCAGAAAAGATGGCGGAAGTATGAAGCATACTACAAAAACCAGAAAAGCGATAAGCTTAAACTTCATATTGAGACCTCCTTGCAGAGCGAGGTTAAAAAACTTTGTTAATTGAAATATTTATTTTAACTAAATAAAATAAAATGTATCAAAAGCTTATAAAATATGTCAAGGTTATGATTTCACTTGATATTGGCGATAGAAAAAATATCCAAACAAATAAGGGAAGGGGCTGTGGCATTAAAGAGGTGACAGTTTTAGAGAAGATCGCCTCGGGCCTTAGCAGATCACCCTTTGCTTTAATTGAACCGGAAAGGTGGTTCATAAGAATGAATGAAAAGCTTACATAAGGGGAGTGCGATTTTCTGGCTATCCCCCTATCCTATCTGTCGCTGCGAAAGGAGAGCCATTCCATGAAGTCAGGAAACATTCTCATGATCTCAACCTCCAGCCAGTGTCTTTCCTTCTCCGTGAGATAGGCCCACTTTTCCTTCAGAAAGGTCAGGATGATGTCTATGTATGTATCCTTTTCTGATTCAGCATCCCTTTTGTGGATCGGCCCTTTGCCAAGGAGGAGCCACTCTTCCCTTATAGC
>Ga0256830_1000705_pt1 | contig 25196 bp, 14 predicted proteins | sample 128326metaG_FD_190537 | JGI IMG/M metagenome (GOLD analysis project Ga0256830, IMG submission 190537) | Hydrothermal vent microbial communities from Lau Basin, Pacific Ocean - 128-326 | ecosystem: Environmental > Aquatic > Marine > Hydrothermal vents | place: Pacific Ocean: Lau Basin | collected... | reverse complement strand
AGGGCGCGCCGGCCGGGGCCCTGGCCCGAGGCGACCTGTACCTGGTGCGGCTGGGGATGGAGTTTGACGTGCTCCCGGAGGGGCGGGAGGCGGGGTGGGCCTACACCGCCGCCTGGTGCCGCGCCTATCTCTTCGCGCCGGGAAGCCGGGTCCAGCCCCAGGTGTTGGCCCTCTACCCGGAACGCCTCTACGAGGGGAAACCGACCGCCGTCCGGGTGGAGGTCGGCCTGGGGCTGAAGGCCGGACCGGTGGAGGCGACGCCGGGGAAGTTGAGCGCCGACCTCCATCTGGGGCAGGTGACACCGGTCACGCTGGGCTTCTTCGGGGAGGAGGAGCGGGCCCCCTACTGGGAGCTACGGGCCAAGGAGAAGCCCATCCTAGGGGTGTACCACTTCTGGCTGGTGGTGGAGCGGCCGCCGGGCTGCGACAAGGTGCGCCTGACCGCGCTGGGCGAGGGAGACCTGCGCACGCGGCTCTTCACCATCCCGGTGGGGCCCAAGGAGCGGGCCTGGAGCTCACGGCGCAGCATCGTCCTGTCTGCTTAATCCGCTCCCCCGATCCGCTGACGGCCGTCCGCTTGAGAACGGATAGCTGTCGGCGGATTTGAAGGAACGGATTGAGCGGATGGGGGGCATCAGTTCCGTTCCATCCGCTCCCCGAATCCGTTGACAGCAATCCGCTTGAGAACAGATAGCTGTCAGCGGATTTGAGAACGGATTGAACGGATGGGGGGACATCAGTTCCGTTCCATCCGCTCCCCGAATCCGTTGACGGCAGTCCGCTTGAGAACGGATAGCTGTCAGCGGATTTGAGAACGGATTGAACGGATGGGGGGCATCAGTTCCGTTCAATCCGCTCCCCGAATCCGTTGACAGCAGTCCGCTTGAGAACGGATAGCTGTCAGCGGATTTGAGAACGGATTGAACGGATGGGGGATGACCGTTCCGTTCCATCCGCCCCCTGAATCCGTTGACGGCAGTCCGCTTTGGGGTGAGAGGCTGTCAACGGATTTGAAGGAACGGATTGAGCGGATGGGGGATGACCGTTCCGTTCCATCCGCTCCCTGAATCCGTTGACGGCAGTCCGCTTTGGGGTGAGAGGCTGTCAACGGATTTGAAGGAACGGATTGAACGGATGGGGGGCATCAGTTCCGCTCAATCCGCTCCCCGAATCCGTTGACAGCAGTCCGCCTTGGGGTGAGAGGCTGTCAACGGATTTGAAGGAACGGATTGAACGGATGGGGGGCATCAGTTCCGCTCAATCCGCTCCCCGAATCCGTTGACAGCAATCCGCTTAAGAACGGATAGCTGTCAGCGGATTTGAGAACGGATTGAGCGGATGGGGGATGACCGTTCCGCTCAATCCGCTCCCCGAATCCGTTGACAGCAATCCGCTTAAGAACGGATAGCTGTCAGCGGATTTGAGAACGGATTGAACGGATAGGGAACGGCAGCTCTCCGTAGGCGGTCCGTCGAAGTTCGCCTGAGGGGGTGCCGGTGCTTCGTCAGGGGTTCTGGTCGGTTGGAATGCCTTCTTGGGAGCACACCTTTCCGTTCAATCCGCTCCCCGAATCCGTTGACAGCAATCCGCTTGAGAACGGATAGCTGTCAGCGGATTTTAAGGAACGGATTGAACGGATGGGGAGGCATCAGTTCCGCTCAATCCGCTCCCCGAATCCGTTGACAGCAATCCGCTTAAGAACGGATAGCTGTCAGCGGATTTGAGAACGGATTGAACGGATAGGGAACGGCAGCTCTCCGTAGGCGGTCCGTCGAAGTTCGCCTGAGGGGGTGCCGGTGCTTCGTCAGGGGTTCTGGTCGGTTGGAATGCCTTCTTGGGAGCACACCTTTCCGTTCAATCCGCTCCCCGAATCCGTTGACAGCAATCCGCTCCCCGAATCCGTTGACGGCAGTCCGCTCGAGAACGGATAGCTGTCAGCGGATTTTAAGGAACGGATTGAACGGATGGGGGGCATCAGTTCCGTTCAATCCGCTCCCCGAATCCGTTGACGGCAGTCCGCTCGAGAACGGATAGCTGTCAGCGGATTTTAAGGAACGGATTGAACGGATGGGGAGGCATCAGTTCCGTTCAATCCGCTCCCCGAATCCGTTGACAGCAATCCGCTCGAGAACGGATAGCTGTCAGCGGATTTTAAGGAACGGATTGAACGGATGGGGGGCATCAGTTCCGTTCAATCCGCTCCCCGAATCCGTTGACAGCAGTCCGCTTGAGAACGGATAGCTGTCAGCGGATTTTAAGGAACGGATTGAACGGATGGGGAGGCATCAGTTCCGTTCAATCCGCTCCCCGAATCCGTTGACAGCAATCCGCTTAAGAACGGATAGCTGTCAGCGGATTTGAGAACGGATTGAACGGATGGGGGGACATCAGTTCCGTTCCATCCGCTCCCCTAATCCGTTGACAGCAATCCGCTTGAGAACGGATAGCTGTCAGCGGATTTGAGAACGGATTGAGCGGATGGGGAGGCATCAGTTCCGTTCAATCCGCTCCCCGAATCCGTTGACAGCAATCCGCTTAAGAACGGATAGCTGTCAGCGGATTTGAGAACGGATTGAACGGATGGGGGGACATCAGTTCCGTTCCATCCGCTCCCCTAATCCGTTGACAGCAATCCGCTCCCCGAATCCGTTGACAGCAATCCGCTTGAGAACGGATAGCTGTCAGCGGATTTGAGAACGGATTGAGCGGATGGGGGGGCATCAGTTCCGTTCAATCCGCTCCCCTAATCCGTTGACAGCAATCCGCTTAAGAACGGATTGAGCAGATGGGAGACGATTGCCCCGCAAGCGCTTCGGTGCGGTGATTACCCACAAGTGAGCGAGAGAGTGGTCCATAGCAGGCCGTCCACGAATTTCTCGCAAATGCACGAATGAGGCGGTCCTTAATTCGTGTATTCGTGCTCCATTCGTGGCCGGCTCGTCTCCCTATCTCCAAAGATATGGGTAACCACCGCTGTTCCGGCGCTTGACAGGCTGTGCACCCTATGGCATAATACTCCCCACCTGACATAGCCAAAGGCGATGATGGAGACGAGTAGGCGGGAGGTAGCGCCCCAGAGAGTCCGGGAAGGTGGGAGCCGGACGCGCGAGCCCCGTCGAAAATCCCTCCGGAGCCGCTGCCCGAACGGTCGGGGGCGCTCCCCGGCCCAGTAGACGCAGCCGGCCTCGTCCCCCGTTACCGGGACGCGGTGATCAAGGGCTCCGACCGCTTCAGGCACCGGGAAGCCCGGCGTCGCCGACAGAGAGCCCCACACTGTGGGGAAGAAGGGTGGTACCGCGGGAGCGCTGTCCGGCTCTCGTCCCTTTGGGACGGGAGCCGGTTTGCTTCACCCCCTCTCGCCTACGACGCAAGGAGGAGCGATGACCGACCTGCTCTACCAGACCGACAGCTATCTGCGCGAGTTCGAGGCCACGGTGACGGCGGTGGACCCGGAGGCGAGGGCCGTGGCGCTGGACCGGACCGCCTTCTACCCCGGCGGCGGCGGTCAGCCCCACGACACCGGAACGCTCCAGGCCGGCGAGCAGACCTGGCCGGTCACCCGGGTCAAGAAGCAGGGCGACACCGTCTGGCACACGGTGGACGGGGATCCGCCGCCCGTGGGCACCCGGGTCGTGGGCCGGCTGGACTGGGAGCGCCGCTACAAGCTCATGCGCACCCACACCGCCCTCCACATCCTCTCCGGCGTCATCTGGCGGGACTACGGCGCTCAGGTCACCGGCGGCAACATGCAGCCGGGCCGAGCCCGGATGGACTTTGAGTTTGAGCGGATGCGCAAGGAGTTGGTACAGGAGATCGAGGAGAAGGTCAACGCCGAGGTGGCCGCCGCCCGCCCCGTCAAGATCGCCATCCTCCCCCGCGAAGAGGCCTTCCAGATCCCCGACCTGATCCGCACCAAGATCAACCTCCTGCCGCCGCAGATCACCCAGGTGCGGACGGTGGAGATCGAGGGGCTGGACCTCCAGGCCGATGGGGGCACCCACGTGGCCAACACCTCCGAGGTGGGGCGCATCCGCATCGTGGACTACAAGAGCAAGGGGCGGATCAACAAACGGTTGGTCATCGAGCTCGAGGACTGAGGCGGGTGGACGACCTGGCCCAGGTGCTGGAACGGGTAAGCGCCAAGAAGGCTCGGCTGGACGCCCTGCGCCCTCTGTCGCCTTCGGTGTTGAACCGGCTGCGGGAGCAGTTCGAGGTGGAGTGGACCTACCACTCCAACGCTATCGAGGGGAGCACCCTGACCCTGCGGGAGACCCAGTTGGTGCTCCAGCACGGGTTGACGGTAGGGGGCAAGTCGCTGCGGGAGCACCTGGAGGCCATCAACCACCAGCACGCCATCCGATTCGTCGAGACGCTGGCCGGCAGCGACGAGCCGATCACCAAGCACACCCTGCGGAGCATCCACGCCCTGGTGCTGCGGACCATTGACGACGAAGAGGCGGGGCGTTACCGCCGTGGGCAAGTGCGCATCACCGGCTCGGAGTACCTACCGCCGGAGCCCATCGCGGTGCCCGGGCTGATGGCCGAATTGGTCGCCTGGCTGAACGCCGAGGAGACGGCCTCCCTGCATCCGGTCGTGCGGGCAGCGCTGGCCCACTTCCGGCTGGTGCACATTCATCCTTTCACCGACGGCAACGGTCGCACGGCGCGGCTGCTGATGAACCTGATCCTGATGCGGGAGGGATACCCGCCGGCCATCATCCGGGTGGAGGATCGTCCCGTCTACTACGATGCCCTCGACGCAGCCCACGCGGGGGACCCCGACCCCTTCATCCGACTGGTGGCCGAGGCGACGGAGCGCTCTCTGGACACCTGGCTGGCAGCGGCCGGGGAGCCGGCGTCCCCCCGTTAGGCGGTTTCACACCCCCCCGCAGGTTAGGCGCGTTTCCGATGCGAAACCGTGCTTCAAATAGCCCATCGGGGCTGAAAGCGCCCTCGACCGGTGACCTGCGGGAGGGTAGGCTGAATAGATACCGGAGATCAACGAACTCTGGGAGCGTGGGAGGAGAAGATGTTCAAACCGGTGCCCAATCCTGTGGATTTCATCGCCCAAGAGCACGAGGTCTTGGCTTTCTGGAAGGAGAGCCGGGCTTTTCAGAAGCTGGTGGAGTTGCGCAAGGACGGCCCTCGGTGGTCCTTCATTGACGGCCCCATCACCGCCAACAACCCGATGGGCGTCCACCACGGGTGGGGCCGCACCTACAAGGACTTCTACCATCGCTACAAGGCGATGCGGGGGTATCGCACCCGCTACCAGAACGGCTTCGACTGCCAAGGGCTGTGGGTTGAGGTCGAGGTGGAGAAGGATATGGGCTTTCGCTCCAAGCGGGAGATCGAGGCCTACGGCCTGGCCGAGTTCGTCAAGCGCTGCAAGGAGCGGGTCCTGCGCTACGCCGCCATCCAGACCGAGCAGTCCATCCGGCTGGGCTACTGGATGGACTGGAACGACCCCGACTTCCTCCGCTGGCTGGCCGAGAAGATGCACGAGGACGACCAGCAGGTGATCACCATCCAGGGAACCGAGGGGCCGGTCACGGGAACCGTGGAGCAGATCGTCGGGGAGCTGGGGATGCCCCACATCGGCGGCTCCTACTTCACCTTCTCCAACGAGAACAACTACATGATCTGGACCTTCCTCAAGCGCTGCTGGGAGCGGGGCTGGCTTTACAAGGGCACCGACGTGATGCCTTGGTGCCCCCGCTGCGCCACCGGCATCTCCCAGCACGAGATCGTGACCGAGGGCTACCGGGAGCTGACCCACCCCGGCGTCACCCTCCGCTTCCCCCTGCGCGGTCGGGAGAAGGAGTCGCTCCTGGTCTGGACGACGACCCCCTGGACGCTGACCAGCAACGTGGCCGCCGCCGTCGGCCCCGACCTCACCTACGTCCGGGTGCGCCAGGGCGACGAAATCTTCTACCTGAGCCGGGGCACCCTCCCGATGCTGCGGGGGGAGTACGAGGTCTTGGGCGAGCTCCGGGGCGAGGAGATGGTGGGGTGGACCTACGACGGCCCCTTCGACGAATTGCCGGCCCAGCAGGAGGCCGGCGGCCCTGCCGCCCACCGCATCATCCCCTGGGACGAGGTGAGCGAGGAAGAGGGCACCGGCATCGTCCACAGCGCCCCCGGCTGTGGGGCCGAGGACTTCCAGTTGAGCAAGGAGCACGGCCTGCCCGCCATCGCCCCCCTGAACGACGAGGGCATCTTCGTCGAGGGCTTCGGCTGGCTCACCGGGATGTCGGTGGACGAGGTGGCCGAGCCCATCTTCCGGGACCTGGAGCGCAAGGGGCTCCTCTACCACGTCGAGGACTACACCCACCGCTACCCCGTCTGCTGGCGCTGCGGCACCGAGCTCGTCTTCCGGCTGGTGGACGAGTGGTTCATCAGTATGGGGCCGGTCTACGACAAGCCGCGCGAAGAGCTGACCGAGGAGGAGAAGGCCCGCAGCCTCCGCTACCAGATCATGGACGTGGTGGATCAGATCCGCTGGATCCCCGAGTTCGGACACGCGCGGGAGATGGACTGGCTGCGCAACATGCACGACTGGATGATCAGCAAGAAGCGCTACTGGGGGCTGGCCCTGCCCATCTACGAGTGCCAAGCCTGCGGCCACGTCCACGTCGTCGGCGACGAGCACGAGCTCCGGGAGCGGGCCGTCGAGGGCTGGGAGACCTTCGAGGGGCACACGCCCCACCGCCCTTACGTGGACGCCGTCAAGATCGCCTGCCCCAACTGCGGGGCCCCCGTCTCCCGCATCCCCGACGTGGGCAACCCCTGGCTGGACGCCGGCATCGTCCCCTTCTCCACCCTCCGCTACCGGACCGACCCCGACTACTGGCGGACCTGGTATCCGGCCGACTGGATCAGCGAGTCCTTCCCCGGCCAGTTCCGCAACTGGTTCTACAGCCTCCTGGCGATGGCGACGGTGATGGACAACAGCCCCCCCTTCCTCACCTGCTTCGGCTACGCCACCCTCCTGGGCGAGGATGGCCGGGAGATGCACAAGAGCTGGGGGAACGCCATCGAGTTCAACGAGGCCGCCGACCGGATGGGCGTGGACGTGATGCGCTGGCTCTACCTGCGCCAGAAGCCGGAGCAGGACCTCCTCTTCGGCTACCACCGGGCCGATGAGGTGCGCCGCCAGTTCCTCATCCCCCTCTGGAACGTCTACAGCTTCTTCGTCACCTACGCCAACATTGACGGGTGGGAGCCCTCGCCGGAGCTGGTGCGCTCAGGCCCCCGGGCCGCGTCGTTCCGGGGGTCGGCCCTGGACCGCTGGATCCTGGCCCGCCTCCACCAGGTCATCGCCCGGGTGACGGACCGGCTGGACGAGTACGACGCCTACGGGGCGACGATGGCCATCGAGCCTTTCCTGGACGACCTGACCAACTGGTACGTCCGGCGCTCCCGCCGCCGCTTCTGGGCCAAGGCCGGCCTCAGCGAGGCCAGTGACGCCGACAAGAACGCCGCCTACACCACCCTCTACCACGTCCTGACGACGCTGACCCGGCTGCTGGCCCCCTTCGTCCCCTTCGTCACCGAGGTGATCTACCAGAACCTGGTCCGCTCGGTGGACCCGGAGGCGCCGGAGAGCGTCCACCACACCCGCTGGCCGGAGGCCGACGGGGCCTGGGTGGACCGGGCGCTGCTGGACCGGATGGCGTTGGTCCGCCAGGTGGTGACGCTGGGCCACTCGGCCCGGGCCGGCGCCGGCATCAAGGTGCGCCAGCCCCTGGCCCGCGCCGTCGTCCACGGGGCCGAGGCCCTGCGGGAGGACGGGGAGATGCTGCGCCTCATCGCCGACGAGCTCAACGTCAAGGAGGTCGCCTTCGTCGCCCAGGAGCGCGACCTGGTGACCTACCGGCTGCTGCCGGACAACCGGAAGCTGGGGCCCAAGTTCGGCCCGCGCTTCCCCCAGGTGCGGGCGGCCCTGGCGGCGATCGACCCCTCGGAGGCGGTGCGGACGCTGCGGGCCGGCAACCCGCTGCGCCTCACGCTGGAGGGCGAGACGGTGGAGCTGGCCCCCGACGAGGTGCTGATCCAGACCCAACCCCGGTCCGGGCTGGCGGTGGCCGCCGAGCGGGGGGTGACGGTGGCCGTGGAGACGACGCTGACGCCGGAACTGGAGGCCGAGGGGCTGGCCCGCGAGGTCGTCCGGCGGGTCCAGACGCTGCGCAAGGAGGCCGGCCTGAACCTGGACGACCGGATCGTCACCCTCTACGAGGCCGACGACCGGCTGGCTGCCGTCATCGGGGAGTGGCGCGACTACATCCAGGGGGAGACGCTGAGCGTCGAGTTGGTGAGCGACGCCGTGCCGGCGGAGCTCCCCGCCGAGGGGGCGGCCCGGGGCGAGTACACCGTCAACGGCCACCGGCTCGTCCTCGCCATCCGCAAGGCGTGAGGGGGAGGGCGATGCCCATCTACGAGTACCGGTGCGAGGGGTGTGGGGAGCGCTTTGCCCGCCTCTTCGCCTCCCGCCGGGCGGCGGCCGAGGCGGTGGTGACCTGCCCGGCCTGCGGCAGCGACGCGGTGCGCCGCCTCTTCTCCCCCGTCGCCGTCCACGGCGGCGGCCGGCCCCGGGGCGAAGGGGAGCAGGAGGAGCGCAAGCCCCGGATCAAGGAGCTCTTCGGGCGCAAGGAGCTGCAGGAGGCCCTCAAGCGGCGGGGGTATTGAGGTTCGCCGTCCCCGGCCCGCCGTCCTCGGTCCATAGTCCGCCGTCCGCAGCCGGCCATCCGTTAACCACCTCCCCCGGCCGCGGCCAGCGCTTCCAGCAGCGCCCGGCCCTCTTCCCCCTCCAGGGCGGCCAGGGTGAGAACCAGGGCCTGCCTATCCACCGGGTCCAGCCCCTGGGCGAGGGCCTGGGGGTCTCGCTCACCCTCCAGGAGGCGCCGGAGGGCACGGGCCAGGGCGGCCCGCTCCTTGGTCCGGTCCATCTCAAACAACGACAAAGGAACGCCCCAATGGGCGGAATTCGTCTACCTCTTCCTGCTCCAACTTGGCCCGAATTTGCTCAAAACGCCTGATTGTTTCCGGCGAGTAAAGACGCTCCCCGCAGTGAAGACATACCTCCGCCCGCACCCTGACCACAGCAGTATGAATACCCCCTCGCAGTAGCTTCTCCACGTCTTTCTCCACCACTTCACCACCACATACAGGGCATTTATCAAATGGCAGCATCTCTTGGCCTCCTCTTTCGCCAGTTGATCCATCGCTTCGGATCAGGACGATAAACCGTGATCAGCACCGCCCATCGGTTAGCCCGATTATAGGCCCAAACACTGTGCACAGGCTCACCGAGGAAAGTGTTGCCATAAACAAGACAGCTGGGGTATGGCTTGTCTTCGGGATACTCCTCGATGATTTCGCCTTGGAAGACGCTGAAGAAAATCTCGTCAAAGGAAAGGTTGTCTGCTTGGGCTTCTTCGTATGCGTGATCGGTAATTCGCACGCGATTAGCACGTATCGCCTCGATAATGTCCTCAAGCCTCACGGGAAGCTCTCCAATTCATCGGTGAACAGTTACACCCCAAGGATACCACAAAGGGGCCGATGGCACAAGCCGAAAACAACCGGTGATTACCCACAAGTGAGCGAGAGCGTGGTCCGTAGCAGGCCGTCCACGAATTTCTCACAAATGCACGAATGAGGCGGTCCTTCATTCGTGTATTCGTGCCCCATTCGTGGACGGCTGGTCTCCCTATCTCCGAAGATATGGGTAATCACCGCGAAAACGAAGGTGCGACGCCCTTCGGAAGGGCGTCGCACCTGGCGCTACGGAGCCGAACCGGCCTACCGGAGGGGCCGGGGCCGGGGGATCCGGGGCATCCCCGCCTGGTAGACCCAGCGGAAGCCCAGCACCCGGAACGTCACCGTCGTCTCCCCGGCCACCAGGTCGGCCAGCCCCGGCGTCGTCACAGGGAACTGGATGCCGAAGGTCGCCTCGGCCGGATGGGTCCACCAGCCCGTCCCCGGCAGGTTGAACCGCCCCATCAACTGGACCACGGGCGCTTTCCGGTCGTTGCGCCAGAAAATGACCACGTGGCTCAGGTCCAGGCCGTCCCCCTCGCCGTCGCCGTGCCGGCGGTGGTAGCGCCAAATCCGCCGCCGCTTGATCAGGTGCACCGTGTCGCTCCCCGTCCGGCCGCCGATGGTCAGCTCCAGCGTCATCTCACCGCTCAGGTCCTCGCGCCGATAGTCCGGCGGGAGCTCCAGCCGGGCCAGGGCGACGAAGCCGCCCTGCCCATCGCGCAGCGGGAACCACTGGATGACGGCGGCGCGGACCTGCCACTCCTCCAGCGGTTCCACCAGGGGGAGCACGGTGATCACCGCCTGGGCCTGGTCGGTCCCCAGGGGGTTGCTCACCGTCAGCGTCACCGTGTAGACGCCGGGACGCCGGTAGACGTGGGTGGGGCTCTCCTCGTCGCTGAACTCGCCGTCGCCGAAGTCCCACCGGTAGCTCAGCGGCGGCGAGCCGCTGCTCTCGTTGGTGAAGGTGATGGGATCGCCGCGCACCACCTCCGTGGCGCTGGGGGTGAAGGCGGCCTCCGGCGGGGCGTAGGGGAAGGGCTCCCCACCCGCCGCCAGCCAGTCGTGGTGGAAGACGTCGGCGTAGTAGACGTAGGCCTCGGTGGAGCCGATCTGGAGGGCCACCTCCCGGTTGTACCGGCTGGCGTTCTCGGAGCCGTTGATGCTCCCCACGTGGACCCAGCCGCCGCTCTCCCCGTCGTAGACCAGCACCATCTTGTTGTGGATGGGCTTGGTGATCGTCTCCGTGCCGGAGATGCCGCTGGTGGGCGTCCCCAGCCGGGCCTCCAGGTCCAGCCCCTCGGCGGCCGCCAGGTCGTTCAAGTAGTCCCGCGTCTCGATGTTCCGCTCCAGACCGTAGGCCCCGTTGAGGAGCACGCGGACGGTGGCCCCGCGCCGGGCCGCTTCGATGTAGGCGTTCAGGCGGGGGTTGGTCATCTCCGCCCCCTCCGGCCCCCAGGTCAGGTACTCGTACTGCTGCTCCACCAGCACCACGTCGCCCGCATCGGCCCGGGCCACCATCCCCAGCAGCGCGTCGGAGGTGCGCAGGCTGCTCTCGGGCGACTGGACGACCTCGAAGGTGGCCTCGCCCTCCAGCGTCAGCGGCTCCGGCTTGACGGGCGTGTACCCCTCCCGGTCGCCCTCGTACTCGGGCACGTACCCCTCCGGCGGCGCGTCCCCGTCGGGGTAGGGGGCCGGGTTGTGGGGCACCACGTCGCCGTGGTGGTCGGGGTCCAGGTCGGCGGCGAAGACCTCCTGCAACCGCTGGACGACGACGGGCGCGTTGGTGATGATGGCCGCCCCCCGGTTGCCGTAGGTGCCGTTCCCCTTGTCGTCGGCCGGCATCGAGCCCTGGGTCAGGTTCTCGCTGCTGATGAAGGCCCAGGTGCCGTCCACGATGAGGAACTTCTGGTGGACGTTGTTGTAGCGGTCGGGGTGACCGTCGGGAGCGTCCCGCCACCAGTAGACCTCACCGCCCCGCTCGTAGATCCCCTGGGCCACCCAGCGGACGTCGTCGTAGGTGCCGCCCGGCGCGCCGTAGACCTCGCCCTCGAAGAGGGCCCGCACCTGGACCCCTCGGTCCATCGCCGCGAAGAGGTGGTCGGCCAGGTAGGGGTTGGTGAAGAGGTAGAGCTCGATGTCAATGGTGGACTGGGCGTTGTCTATCAGCTCGGCCACGCCTTCGTAGATGTTGTCGGGGGCGACCAGGAGCTTCGTTGTCGCCGCCTGTTCGGCCTGGGCCGGGAAGAAGAACTGCTCCAGGTCCCAGCCGGGGTAGCGGACGTGGCGGCCCAGCGTCGGATCGTTGGGGTCCTGGGCCCAGTCGGCCGCCGTGTCCGTGTCGGGCACGGGCAGGCCGGTCGCCTCGTCCAGCTTGCGGTAGAGGACCTGGCCGTCGTCGGGAACGTAGCTGGCGAAGAGGTAGGGGGAGACACCGTGGTCGTCGGCCCAGCCGCTCTGCTCCAGGGCGCAGCCGTCCTCGATGACCAGCGCGTCCACGACGGCCCCCGTCCCGTCCAGCAGGACCACCTCATCGGCCACGTTGTCCAACTGGAGCGTGCCGCTGACGGTCATCTCGGCGTAGGTCAGGTCGGGGGCGAAGCCGAAGCTGGCAGTGAAGTCGTCCCCGTCCTTCGCCACCCAGAGGGTGCCCTGGGCCGGGATGGTGGTGCCGGCGGGGAAGGTCGCCGTCCCCTCATTGTCCGTCAGCGCCCAGCCGGAGAGGTCCACCTCGGCGTCGTTGGGGTTCCAGAGCTGGACCGCCTCGCCCACCTCCTCGTGGCCGTGCTCCCAGGTGTCGTAGAGGACCTGGTTGATGAGGACGGTCGGCTCGGTGGAGAGGGGGGCCGGGGCCGGGCAGTCGCCCTGGTAGACGGGCACCACGGTGAAGGTCAGGTCCTCCTGGAAGCGGGGCATCACCTGGTAGCCGCTGTCGTAGGGGGCGGAGGGGTCGTACTGGCTGCTGAAGCCGACGACCTCGGCGAAGGTGCCCGGCTCCAGGTCGGTGATCTCGATGCCCGTGTCGGAGTCAATGTAGACGGTGGCCGGGCCGGAGCCGTCGTCCACGGTGAAGCTGCTGTCGGAGACGCTGGTCACGGTGCCGCTGATCACCACCAGCCAGCCCTCCGTCGCCTCGGAGATCTCGCCGGTGTGGTAGGGCCGGGGGTCGGGGACCGGGGCGCTGCCCACCAGGGTGACGTCGGCCTCGGCCGGCGTGATCTCCAGCAGCCCCCGGTACTCGGTCAGCGGCCCCTTCACCCGCAGGACGTCGCCCAGGCCGTAGGGGAGCAGGCCGCCGTCGTTGTAGACGTAGATGCCGCCCGTCTCGTCCTGGATGGCGAAGCCCTTGTTGTAGGTGCCGGGCGGGACGGTGACCGTCCCCTCGACGATCACCTCGCTGCCCAAGGGGCGGGTGCGGGCCTCGCCGATGGGGATGACCAGCGAGGGGGTGGAGGGGCTGTCGGTGTTCTGGGGGTTGGGCGGGTCAATGACCTGGAAGTCGGCGCTGTTGTCGTCGGTGTCCTGCCCATTGCCCTCGTCGCCGCCGGGCAGCCGCTCGATGCTCTGGTCGGCCGGCGGGGCCGGCGCCGGGCTCCCCTCGACAAAGTCGTTGCTGGCCGTCCCCCAGCCCACCGAGTCCACGATCTCCCCGTCGGGGTTGCGCAGGGCCAGGCCGCCGCCCGTGCCCGAGAGCCCCTGGCTGTAGGTGGCGTCGCCGGGCACGTCGCCGTCGTAGCCGCTCTCGTTGACCAGCAGGTAGTGGCCGTAGGGCGAGATGAAGGTATCCTCCGTCCACTCGTAGCGCAGGTAGTCGGTGGTGCCCGAGGCGGAGCGGTAGACCAGGCGGTAGCCCTTCAGGTTGAAGGATTCGCTGTCGGAGGGGTTGTAGAGCTCGATGAACTCGTCGCTGCCGGTGGCCCCGCCCGTCTGGATCTCGGAGATGAGGACGGGGGCCGGACCGGCCGGCAGCACGATGTCGGCGTCGTCCCGGGGCTGGATCTTGAAGGCCCCGTGGTGGTAGTCCAGCGGCCCGGTGATGGAGCGGAGTTCGTCGCCCTCGGTGGGCGTGTAGGTGTAGTCCCCCTTGTCGTCAATGATCACCTCACCGGAGCCGTCGTCCACCGACCACTCGCCGTAGCCCAGGTCGGCGTTGACCACGGTGACGTTCTCGACGCGGACCAGGACCCCCTCCCACTGCTCCTGGGAGACATCGCCGGTGGGGAGCACGACGGGGTCGGGCAGGGGGTTACCGCTGGACTCGACCTCGTAGGCGGTCAGGTTGTCCAGCTCGGTGAGGCCGTAGTACTCGGCCACCTCACCGGTGATGCGCACCCGATCCCCCCGGTCGGGGGTGTTGGTCGTGTCGTGGACCCAGAGACCGTTCCAGGCCCCGCCCGCCGGGTCCTCGATGAAGTAGCCGTACCGGAAGCGGGCGGTGACGATGCCCTCGGTGGTGACCACCTGGCCCACCAGGGGGGAGTCGCCGCCGGGGTCGGTGGTGTACTGAATGTCGTAGATGGGGGTGTAGTCCAGCGGGCAGCCGTCGTTGGGGCAGCCGGGGGTCCCCCGGTCGCCGTCGCCGTAGGTCAGGTCGGGGGGAGTCTCCTGCCAGTTGGCCCCCACGTTGTTGTCCAGGGCCAGGTCCTTGAGCATCATCGAAGCGCCGTTGGGGTCGGGCCACTCGGGGCCGCCGTCGTACTCGACGCGGTCCACCTCCCGTCCGTCGGCGTCCTCGATGATAATCTCGTCGGCCCCGTTGCTCAGGGCCATATCGCTGCCGTAGACGTAGTCCAGGGTCACGCCACCGTTCTGGCCGGGATCCCCGTTGCGGCCCAGCACCAGGTAGTCGCCGGGGGCAATGGGCAGCGAGCCGACGATGACGAAGCTGTCGGTGTCGGCATCGCGGAAGGTCCACCCCTCCAGGTCCACGGTGGTGTCGCCGGCGTTGTAGATCTCGAACCACTCACCGTTGGAGTCGCTGACCGCCCTGGGGTTCTGCATGATCTCGGTGATGAGGACCTCGGCAAGGGGCGGAGCAGGGGTGGGCGTCGGCGTGGGCGTCGGCGTAGGCGTCGGTGTGGGTGCAGGCGACGTCGGCGTGGGTGTGGGAGCAGCCGGGACGGTGCCCGGGCTGGGCGATGGCTGGTCTCGCCAGTCATCGGCCGTGTCGGTATCCTGGTAGGGGGGATACCGCTCCAGGGAATGGCCTTCGGCGACCACCGGGGCCGGGGAGTCGCCGAAAGCGTAGTCGGAGTCCCCCCAGGAGAGGGCATCCACGACGTTGTCCGCCCTGTCCAGAAGCAGGACCTCGTCCCCGGCGTTGCGCAGGTTGACATCCCCGTTGCTCCAAGCCAGGTACTGGATCATGTCGGGGACGTTGGGGTCGGAGTCGTACATCTCGTAGTCGGGGTTGAAGCCGTAGAGGTTGAAGAAGGCCGTAGCCTTGTTGGCGACGACGACCGCCTCTCCCGGATCGAGGGTGGCTCCGGCGGGAAACTGCATCATCCCCTCGGCCCCGCCGCGCACCTTCTCGTCGTCACCCACCTTGTAGTCGTGGAGGTCCACGGTGGTGTCACCACGGTTGTAGACCTCGATCCACTCCCCATCCGGCTCAGGGCCGGGGGGATCGTAGAGGACTTCGCTGATGAGAAGCGGGGTGGCACCGTCGGCCTGAGCCGGAACGTGAGCCAAGCGCAGGAGAACGAGGCCCAGGCCCACGATCAGGATGAGCAGAAGACGTACCAATCGCTTCATTCCAAATCCTCCTTCAACAGTTTCAGATGCGGAGGTGGGGAGACCATAGCCTTCAGATCCACGGGCCTGTTCACCGAATCCAGGTCCTGATCCCCGATGAACGGCAAAGCCCATAGCTTTCGAGCAGGAAGAAGTAGGGCGAAGGAGGCAGACGGGAAGAGGAAGGAAGGGCAACCATAGCCCGCCTCCAGTAAGAGCTAGGGAGAGCCACCACGTCTCGCCCTGGGCGGGAATGGAGACAGGGAAGAGTGATCACTGCGCCTGTGCAGAAGCGTCCCGGCAAGCAGAGGGATCGGGCAAGCCCTGCCCATTATAGCATCACTCTTCCTGAAAAAGTGGTTAGAAATTGGTAAGAAAGCGGGGCCGTTCCGGGTTCGCCCTCCGTTGACGTCGGTCCGGCCCCCGTGGTATAATCCGGGCGCTGAAGAGGCAAACCCTGATCCCACGAGGCCCGATGGTCTCATCGCCTTCTACCTCTCAACAACGGCTGTCCCACCTGCTGCAAGCTGTGCCCGGCCTCCTGGCCCGGCCGGCCGAGGACCCCTGGATCACCGGGGTGGTGGCCGACTCCCGCCGGGTCAGGCCCGGCCACCTCTTCGTAGCCACGGTGGGAGGCACCTACGACGCCCACGCCTTCATCCCCCAGGCGGTGGCCCGGGGGGCGCGGGCCGTGGTGGGCGAGCGCCCTGCCGAAGCGCTGCCCGCCGACCTGCGGGGCCGCCTGCCCTACGCCCAAGTGCGGGACGGGCGGGAGGCGTTGGCCTGGCTCAGCGCGGCTTGGCACGGCTTCCCGGCCCGCCGGATGACGATGATCGGCGTCACCGGAACCGACGGCAAGACGACGACGGTAAACCTGATCTACGCCATCCTGCGGGCCGCCGGCCACAGGGTGGGGATGATCAGCACCGTCAACGCCGTCATCGGTGAGGCCCGCTACGAGACGGGGCTGCACACGACGACGCCCGACGCCCCCGAGGTGCAGCGCTACCTGGCCCAGATGGTTGCAGCCGGGACGACCCACGCGGTGTTGGAGACCACCTCTCACGGCCTGGCCCAGCACCGGGTGACCGGCTGCGAGTTCGACGTGGCCGTCGTCACCAACGTCACCCACGAGCACCTGGACTACCACGGCGACTGGGAACACTACCTGGAAGCCAAGGCCCGGCTCTTCACCGGCCTGACCACCGCTGCCCGCAAGCCGGGCGTCCCCAAGGTGGCGGTCCTGAACGCCGACGACGCCAGCTTCCGGCGGCTGCAGCAGGTGGAGGCGGACCGACGGCTCTCCTACGGGCTGAGGGAGCCGGCCGACGTGACCGCCCGCCGGATCACCCACGGGGCCGGCGTCACCCGTTTCACCATCGAGGGGCCGGCGGGAACCTTCCCCGTGGAGACCCCCCTGCTGGGGGATTACAACGTCGCCAACGTGCTGGCCGCCGCCACCGCCGCCCTGGCCCTGGAAGTTCCCGTGGCGGCCATCCAGGAAGGGGTCGCCGCCGTGAAGGGCATCCCGGGCCGGATGGAGCGGATCGAGGCGGGACAGGAGTTCCTGGCCCTGGTGGACTTCGCCCACACGCCCAACGCGCTGCAGCGGGCGCTGGAGACGGCCCGGAGGCTGATCGGGCCGGCGGGTCGGGTGATCGTCGTCTTCGGCAGCGCAGGGCTGCGAGATCGGGCCAAGCGGCGGTTGATGGGGGAGGTGGCCGGACGGATGGCCGACCTCATCGTCATCACGGCGGAGGACCCCCGCACGGAATCCCTGGAGGCGATCATGGCGGAGATCGCCGCTGCCTGCGCCCGGCAGGGCCGGCAGGAGGGCGTGGACTTCTGGCGGGTGGCCGACCGGGGGGAGGCGATCCGCTTCGCCGTGGAGATGGCCCGCCCCGGCGACGTGGTGCTGGTCTGCGGCAAGGGGCACGAGCAGTCCATGTGCTTCGGCACGACGGAGTACCCCTGGGACGACCGGGAGGCGCTGCGCCTGGCGTTGCGGGGGGAGACGTTGAAGACGCTGCCCACAGCTTGACAGCTTTCCGCTCCCGTGGTATACTTGGGATGCATCTATTCAGTCTACCCTCCCGCAGGTCACCGGTCGAGGGCGCTTTCAGCCCCAATGGGCTATTTGAAGCATGGTTTCACGTCGGAAACGCGCCTAACCTGCGGGAGGGTGAACGGTTACCTTGGAACATCCTGGGCAGGAAATCGCCGGGCAAGACGCGAAAAACCGCATACGCCCAAAGACGATGATCAGGAAGAGTAGGCGTCGAAGCGGGGTGACAGAGAGTCGGGTCTGAGGCTGGAAGCCCGATACCAGCGCCGGCGCTGAATGGACCTGGGAGTCGCCCGCCGAAAGGGTGGGGGAACTTTGAGGGAGAACGTTGATGAGAAACACCCCCGCCTGAGTAGTCCGGGCCGGAGCCGCCACCGTTATCAGGGCTGAGGGTATCGGAGGCATCCTCTGCCTCCTGTACCTGCGAACGAGTGAGGCTGGCTCACTTTCCTCCGCCGTCACCGGCGGTTTTTTTGTCCTCCGAGCCGCCTAAGTGGGGTGGCACCGCGAGCGCGAGAGCGCCCGTCCCCTCGGGGATGGGCGTTTTTGTTTACCCGCCTCCCAACCTGCGGGAGGGTGAACAGTTACCAGCTATGTCCATCACGGAACGGAGGTGAGAGATGACGACGACCCAACGCATCCTCACAGGAGATCGGCCCACGGGCAAGCTGCACCTGGGCCATTACGTGGGCAGTCTGAAGAACCGGGTCGCCCTCCAGGACCAGTACGAGTGCTTCTTCATCATCGCCGACCTGCACACCCTGACCACCCGACCGGATAAGGCTCACATCGAAGAGCTCCGGCAGAACATCCACGAGATGGTACTGGACTACCTGGCCGTGGGGATTGACCCGGAGCGCAGCACCATCTTCGTCCAGTCGGCCATCCCGGAGACCTACGAACTCAACCTGATCTTCGAGATGCTGGTCACCCTGCCCCGGGTGGCCCGACTGCCCAGCATCAAGGAGATGGCCCGCGCCGCCCAGATAGACGAGGAGGCGGTCCCCTTCGGGCTGATCGGCTACCCGGTGCTCCAGGCCGCCGACATCCTCCTCCCCCGCGCCCACCTGGTCCCCGTGGGCAAGGACAACGAGGCCCACGTGGAGGTGACGCGGGAGATCGCCCGCCGCTTCAACCGGCTCTACGGGGAGGTCTTCCCCATCCCCAGGGCCCTCATCGGCGAGGTACCCACGCTGGTGGGGATTGACGGCAAGGCCAAGATGAGCAAGTCGCTGAACAACGCCATCTTCCTCTCCGACGATCCCCAGACGGTCAACGAGAAGGTGCGGCGGATGTACACGGACCCTAAGCGCATCCGGGCCGACATCCCCGGCACCGTGGAGGGGAACCCCGTCTTCATCTACCACGACATCTTCAACCCCGATGTGGACGAGGTGAACGACCTGAAGGAGCGGTATCGGAAGGGCCGGGTGGGGGACGTGGAGGTGAAGAAGAAGCTGGCCCGGGCGCTGAACAACTTCCTGGACCCGATCCGGGAGCGTCGCGCCCGGTACGCGGCCCAACCCGGCCTGGTCGAGGAGATCCTGGTCGAGGGCACGCGACGAATGCAGGAAGAAGCCCGGGAGACGATGGCCCTGGTCTATGAGGCGATGGGGATGTACGGGATTCAGATTCGCCGGCGGGTTCAGGAGGCCACACCGCCGAAGGTGGTGCCGGCGTGAGCCGATGGGCGGCTAAGGGAGGCACCGAGGGCTAAGGGCCGAGGCACCGAGGGCCGAAGACTGAGGACTGAGGACCGAGGACTGAGGACTGAGGACGGCGTAGCCGACCGCCGACCGCCGAGCAAGGGGGGCACTGAGGGCCGAGGCACCGAGGGCTGAGGACGGCGTAACCGACCGCCGACCACGCGACCACCTGACCACTCGACCAACGGGCCAAGGGGCAAGAGGCAAGGGGCAAGGGGCAAGAGGCAAGGGGCGAGGACCGAGGACTACCTGCCCCATTGACCATAAAGACCAAGAGGAAGGAGGAAACGATGAACCACAACACCCGTTTTCTGCTCGATGAGAAGGACATGCCCACAGCCTGGTACAACATCGTGCCGGACATGCCGGTCCCGTTGCCGCCGGTGCTGCATCCGGCCACCGGCCAGCCCGTCGGGCCGGACGACTTGGCCCCCCTCTTCCCGATGGCCCTCATTATGCAGGAGGTGACCCCGGAGTCCTACGTGGAGATCCCGGAGCCGGTGCGGGAGGTCTATCGGCTCTGGCGGCCCACGCCCCTCATCCGGGCCCGACGGTTGGAGAAGGCGCTGGGAACGCCGGCCCGCATCTACTACAAGTACGAAGGGGTCAGCCCGGTGGGCAGCCACAAGCCCAACACCGCCGTTGCCCAAGCCTACTACAACCAGCAGGAGGGAGTGCGCCGGCTGACGACGGAGACGGGGGCCGGTCAGTGGGGAAGCGCCCTGGCGATGGCCGGTGCCTTCTTCGACATCGAAGTCCAGGTCTTCATGGTGAAGGTGAGCTACCACCAGAAGCCCTACCGGCGCATCCTGATGGAGAGCTTTGGCGCCCGCGTCACGCCCAGCCCCTCGGAGGAGACGGAAGCGGGTCGCAAAGTACTGGCCGAGAACCCCGATTCGCCGGGCAGCTTGGGCATCGCCATCAGTGAGGCGGTGGAGGCCGCCGTCACCGACCCCGAGACCAAGTACTCCCTGGGCAGCGTTCTCAACCACGTCCTGATGCACCAGACGATCATCGGGGAGGAGGCGCTGAAGCAGTTCGCCCTGGCCGAGGACTACCCCGACGTGGTGATCGGCTGCGCCGGAGGGGGGAGCAACTTCGCCGGCCTCGCCTTCCCCTTCATCCGGGAACGGCTGAAGAACGGCCGGGAGACCCGCTTCCTGGCCGTGGAGCCGGAGGCCTGCCCCAGCATGACCCGGGGGGTCTACGCCTACGACCTGGGGGACACGGTGGGGATGACACCCCTGGTGAAGATGTACACACTGGGGCACACCTTCACGCCGCCGGGCATCCACGCCGGCGGGCTGCGCTACCACGGGATGGCCCCCACCGTCTCAGCCCTGCACGAGGCCGGCATCATCGAAGCCGTGGCCTACCACCAAAACCCCGTCTTCGAAGCGGCCGTCACCTTCACCCGGGCGGAGGGGATCATCCCTGCGCCGGAGTCGGCCCACGCCGTGCGAGCGGCCATAGACCAGGCCCTGGAGGCCAAGGAGACCGGCGAGGAGCGGGTGATCCTCTTCAACCTGAGCGGCCACGGCCATTTCGACCTGTCGGCCTACGATGAGTACCTGGCCGGCCATCTGGAGGACTACGCCTACCCGTCCGAAGCGGTGGCGGAGGCGATCCAGCACCTGCCCCGGGTGAACGCGCCGGCTTCGTGACCCCTCCGAAGGACTGTAACGACCAAGAGGCCGGACCTTCGGGTCCGGCCTGCAACTCCCTCTCCCCACCTCTACAGCTCCACCGCCTTCTGGGCCTCGGCGATGACCCGTTGCAAGGGCACCTTGGCCGCCTCGGCCAGCCGGCGGCACGCCTCGTACTCCGGTTTCGCCCGCCGGCTCCCATCGGGCAACGTGGCAACCTTGACCTTCACCGGTCCGTAGGGCGTCTCGACGGTCTCAAAGGTGCGTGCCAGGGCGTAACGGTCCACCAGCAGGCGGCGCACCCCTAGCGTTGTCGTCTCGGCGAAGAGCAGACCGATGAGGGAATCGGCCTGCTCGGGACGGGTCAGCACGGAGAGCAGGACACCGGGACGGTGCTTCTTCATCTGGACGGGGGTCAGGTAGACGTCCAGGGCTCCGGCGGCGAAGAGGCGGTCGGCGACGTGCTCGTAGAGCTGGGGGTCCATATCGTCAATGTTGGTCTCCAGCAGAACGAGGGGCTCCCGCAGAGGTGCAGGGCTGCCGGTGCCGTGGACGGCGGGTGACGTCTCGCCCAGCCAGAGGCGCAGGACGTTGGGGACGATCAACCGCTTCTGTCCGGCTCCGTACCCCACCCGCTGGAGCGTCATCGGGGGCGGCGGGCCAAAGGCGGCCGCCACGTGGGTGAGCAGCACAGCGCCTGTGGGGGTGACCAACTCCACGCCCTCCACGGGGGCAGGGACCAGGGGCACCCCCTGCAGGAGGGCCAAAGTGGCAGGCGCCGGCAGGGGCAGCGGACCGTGCTGGCTGGTGATCCAGCCCCGGGCGGCCGGCAGCGGCGAGGCGTAGACCATCGTGATCCCCAGGTGGTGCAGCCCCCACAACGCCCCGACCACATCCACCATCGTGTCCACCCCCCCCAGCTCGTGGAAGTGGACCTCCTCGGGATCGGTGCCGTGGAGGCCGGCCTCCACCCGGGCCAGCCGCCGGAAGATGGCCAGGGCTCCCGCCCGCACCGGATCGGGGAGGTCAGCGGCCTCCAGTACCGCTTCAATCTCGGCCAGGTGACGCTCCGGCTGCCGTTGGGTGACGGTGACGGTGACCTGGGTGGCGGCCAGAGGTCCCTTGCGCACGCGCTCCCAACGGAGCTCATAGCCGGAGATGGGCAGGCCGGCCAGGGCCTCCCGCAAGCGTTCCCCCTCCAGCCCAGCGTCTATGAGGGCCCCTAAGATCATATCGCCGCTGACCCCGCTGGGGCAGTCGAAGTAGGCGATTTGTGTCATCGTCAGGTCTGCCCCGCCTCGTTCATGCTGCCGGAGCGGAAGCCGGCCAAGTCCATCGTGACATAGGTGTAGCCCAGGGCCTCCAGCCGGGCAACGATCTCCTCCCGGTGAACCAGGAGCACAGGGAAATCATCGGGCTCCACCTCGATACGGGCGATGGGGCCGTGGTGGCGCACCCGCAACTGGCGAAGCCCCAGCCGCCGCAGGAACTGCTCCGCCTGCTCGATGCGGGAGAGCAGCGTTTCGGTGACCGGGATCCCGTAGGCGATCCGGGAGGAGAGACAGGCCATTGAAGGCTTATCCCACGTGGGCAAGCCCATCTGGCGGGAGAGGGCCCGTATCTCTACCTTGGTCAACCCTACTTCCAGAAGGGGGCTGCGCACCCCTTTCTCCCGAGCCGCCTGGCGCCCCGGTCGGTAATCATCGGCATCGTCGGCGATGGCTCCATCCACCACAGCCGCGTACCCTTCTCGTCGGGCGAACGCCGTCATCAAGCTGTAAGTCTCCTGGCGGCAGAAGTAGCAGCGCATCGGCGTGTTCTCCCGATAGCGCTCGTTCTCCACCTCATGGCTCCTCAGGAGCACGTGGCGACTGCCGATCCGTCGGGCCAACTCCTTGGCCTCCTCCAACTCCGAAGCGGGGACGCTGGGCGAGACGGTGGTGACCGCCACCGCCTTGTCCCCCAACGTCTCGTGGGCAACTTGGAGCAGGAAGGTGCTATCCACGCCGCCGGAGAAAGCGACGACCACGCTCCCCAAATCGCGGAGGACCTGGCGCAGGTGGGCCAGCTTCCTCTCCAGCACCGCAGAGTCCACGGTTGTCGTCTCCCGGCCGTTCCCTCCCTCGGCCGTCTTCAAAGGGATGACCATCGGCTGACCTCTCCCAGAGCTGCGTACCTGACGTTCCACGCGCTACACCTCCCTCTCTTGTCCTTCGCGCACTGTTGTTGCGATCACCCGGACCGCGCCGGCGGCCGCCAGCGCGGAGGCTACCTCTTTTTCCGTCTCTTTATCCACCAGGGCGACGACGTTCCCCCCCCGGCCGGCCCCGGAGAGCTTGACTCCCAGGGCACCGGCCTCTTTCGCCGCCCGGATCAGCGCCTCCAAGCGGGGGTGGGAGACGCCCATCTCCCGCAGCAGCTGCTGGTTCCCGCCCATCAGCAGGCCCAGAGCGGCGAGCTCCCCCTGGGCGATGGCCTGGCGGGCCTTCTCGACCATCCACCCGATGGCCCCGAAAAGGAGATCGTACCGCTCTCGGTTTGCCTCCCAGGCTCGTCGGACGTCGCCCACCACCTCGCGGGTCGGGCTGGTGATGCCGCTGTCGGCGATCAGCAGGCGGAAGGGGCGGGCCACGGTGAAGGGCTCGATCCGGGGGGAGCCCTGGGGTTGGCGGACGAAGTAGACGGGCATCTCGTAGGCGATGACGGTGTTGTCTATGCCGCTGGGGGTGCCGTGGTGCAGCTTCTCCACTTCGTAGACCAACCGGCTCACCAGGGCAGGCTCCACCCTTCTACCCAGGAAGCTGGCCAGCGCTCGAACGATGGCTGCGCTGACGGCGGCCCCGCTGCCCAACCCTCCAGCGATGGGGATGGACGAGGTGATGGTGAGGAGAGCGTCCGGCTCCCGTGCCCGGAAGTGCTCCAGGGTCAGCCGGACGATGAGGGCCAGCGGGTCGTCGTCGGGAGCCTGGGCCAGGGGATAGCGCCGCCCCAAGTCCGCCGCCTCCAGCGTCAGGCCGCGGCCGGCGGGCAGCAGGGTGAGCGTCGCCCGGGCCCGGACCTGGCTCACGGGCACCGCGATGGCCGGCTCCCCGTAGACCACCGCGTGTTCTCCTAAGAGGATCACCTTTCCCGGGGCCGTCCCCACCCACGCCTCCGGCGGGCTCCCGGCCTCGTCCCTTCCCTCGTCGCTACCTTTCCCCATTGCCTTATCACCTCGTCGCCTCGTCCCTCGTCCTCCCGTTCCCTCATCGCCTCGTTGCCTCATCCCTCGCCCTCCGTTGTCGCCTCAGCGCTCCCCCCTCCCCCTCACCCCAGATACAGGATCGCCGCCACCGCCAGCCCCCAGAGCAGGACGGTGATCTGGAGGGGGCGATCCTTGAGCAACAGCTCGTCGGGAGGAGCTGTCTCCCCCCTCTGATGGACCAGGTAAAGATAACGGAAGATGCCGTACAGGACGAAGGGGATCGTCAGCATCATCGTATGGTTCTCGGGCAGGTTCGGATTGTGGGGATCAAAGGTGTAGAGGGCATAGGAGAGCACGGTGGTAGCGGTGACGACGCTCATCATCTCGTCGAGCAGGGGCAGGCTGTACTCCTGGAGGATGGCCCGGTGATTGTTGGCGTTCTCCCGCAACAGGATCAGCTCCCCCCGCCGCTTGCTAAAGCCCAGGAAGAGGGCCAGCAGCGTCGTGCAGACGTAGAGCCAGGGGGAGAAGCGCTCCGCCTCCACCAGGGGAACGCCTGCCGCCACCCGCAGGACGAAGCCGGCCGCGATGGTCAGCACATCCAGGATCACCTGATGCTTCAGGTAGAAGGAGTAGCTCAGTTGGAGGATCAGGTAGCCGCTGATGATGGCCCCGAAGATGGGATCCAGCAGGAACCCCAACGGGAGCACCAACAGCGGAAGGATCAGGGCTGCCGCCCGGGCCACGCCGACGGGAAGCTGTCCCGAGGGGATGGGGCGAAGGCGCTTCTTGGGATGCTGGCGATCCTTCTCCACGTCCACCAGATCGTTGATCAAGTAGACCGTCCCGGAAATGAGGCAGAAGAGAAGGAAGCCGGCCACCGTGCGGCTGAGATAAACCGGCATGAGGAGCTTCTTGTCAAAGATCAGGGCCGCGAAGATAAACCCGTTCTTGGTCCACTGTTTGGGGCGCATTGTGCGCAGAAGGCCGACGACGATGCCTGTCCACGATGTACTGGGAACCTGGGTGTGGGGAACAACGCTCTTTTCGCTCATCCACGACTCTCCTTCCGACATAGACGTGCACAACCCGCTCACCCCCTAGGACGCTACAATGCTTTGATGATACCAGAGTTGGCAGGTTTAAGCAAGTCACCCCCACTGGTGATCACCCATAAGTGGGCGAGGGGATGGGCTGCGGTAGGCCGTCCACGAATTTCTCACGAATGCACGAATGGGGCGGTTCCTCATTCGTGTATTCGTGCCCCCTTCGTGGACGGCTCGTCTCCCTATCTCCAAAGATATGGGTAATCACCGGAATGT
>Ga0256830_1000704_pt1 | contig 25206 bp, 17 predicted proteins | sample 128326metaG_FD_190537 | JGI IMG/M metagenome (GOLD analysis project Ga0256830, IMG submission 190537) | Hydrothermal vent microbial communities from Lau Basin, Pacific Ocean - 128-326 | ecosystem: Environmental > Aquatic > Marine > Hydrothermal vents | place: Pacific Ocean: Lau Basin | collected... | reverse complement strand
AGAAATCGTGACCGACAACGCGGTCGACGATCTCGACCCTTCGATCGCCTTTGGTGCGGACGGAAGCTGCAAGGTGTCGTGGTGGCGCCCGGGCTCCGGCGGGGAAGTGTGGTATCGCGACAAAGTGGTCGGCGGGACCTGGGCCGGTGAAGAAAGAGTTTCGGCGCAGGTGGAGGTGGGCTCACGGCCGAGCGTCGTCGAGCACCAACTTTCGACTCGTGTCGCCTACCAGATCGAGAACGGGGGCATCACCGAAATACGCGCTGCGAGCCGGAACGGTGAGTGGCAGAGCGAATTGATCGCGACGACGGCTTACCTCGGCCCGGCCGGGGACGGCGACATCGATGTCGAGGTCCACTCGCGCGGCGATCGTTTGTGGATCGACTGGGTCGATGCCGCAGGCCAACTCGCCTTCACTGTCTACGATGCAGCCGGTGACACGTGGTCGGTTCCCCAGAGCCGAAGCTACAGCGTCCTTCCGGGCGAACGTGAGGTTGACGCCCGCGGTAGAGCACGCGTCTCCATCCGCCTCGAGGTACTCGACTAGAAGGGCTCGGCGCCCGTGCGGGAAAAACGCCGGACGATGGCTTTCCGGTCGGCCCTCTCTCCGCAGCTCTTGCGGGCGGGGTGAGAGCTCTATTGCCTCGAGGCGCGCAGCGATGATCGAAGAGGTGTCGCTCGCAAAGGCGCGAAGGCCGCCAAAAGAGTTTCGGCGGCGATCGACCGTCCATTTCACCTGCGCGGACTTCTAGCCCTCGTTGCACGGCGTTTTTCACTCGTCGCTCGCGCCGCTTCCTTGCGGATTGCGAACGCTCTAGGACGTGGATCGTCACGAGAGAGTCTTCTCGAGCAATGGGGGGCCGGGATGGGTGTCTCGCGCCGCTCCGGTTCATAGGAGCGAAGATACGGACGAGCTGTGGTACGATCATTCGCGCAATGTGGGGGCTCGTCGTGCAGAGACGAACGATCTTATTCGCAAGCGTGCTCGCGGCGATGGCCTTTCAGGCCGTGGCGGGAGATCGCCGTGATCCGAAGGAGGATTCGGAAGGAGCCGGGCCGCGCAGCACGGACTTCGTGGAGCAGGCCGAAACGCGGCTGGTGCTGCTCGACGTGGTGGTCACCGACAAAGATGGACGGCCGATACGCGGGCTGACGAAGGACGACTTTTCGGTGTCGGTCGATTGGCGCTCGTGGCGATTGGTCTCGGTCGACGACTTCTGCGATGGCGCGTTCGAAGGCGGGCCGGCGGATGCCGATACGGCTTCGATCGTCGGCACAGGAAAGCGCAGCGAAACGATCGAGAACGTCGATGCCGGAGAGTCTCTGCTCGAAGGGCGAGAAAGTGCAGCGGCGGGGGAGGAGTCGCATGGATCTCGAGATCGCGTGAGCGAGCCGCGCCGCTTCGTGCTTTTCTTCGACTACAGCCAGATCCTTTCCACCGGACGGAGCCGCACTCGGCAGCAGGCTCTCCGCTGGATTCGCGAAGTGATGGAAGTCGATGATCTCGTCATGGTGGCGGCCTATGCAACCCAAGCCGGGCTCGTTGATCTGGCGGGGTTCACGAGCGACAAGAATGTCCTTTCGGCAGCCGTCGAGCGTGCATATTCCGAAAAGTCGCTGCTTGATCCGTATCCCCAGGAGTTCTTCTATGATCGCTGCGGGTGCTTTCCCGTTTTTCCGGGCTGCCCATTTGTGCAAAACGATCCACAAAACGCGCTCGGGTTGGCGTCAACCCAGGATTTCCTATGCCGGACGAAGGCTCGCATCGAAATGCGTCACGGCCGTCGTGGGCTCCAGGCCTTTGAGTCGCTGCTAGGAGCATTGGAGCGAGTTCCCGGGCGCAAGACACTGCTTCTATTTCATCAGCAGAGCGCCATATTCGTCAACGAGGCCTACGGCGCCGATGAGTTCACCGTTGGCGATCATGTCCGCCGTCTCCAGGAAATCGGCGGCCTAGCGACACTTGCAAGAACGACGGTTTACCCTCTCTTCGTCGGCAATCTAGGCAGTGCGCATAAGGATTTCGCCGTGAACTTCAGCGCCAACCTCGCCGACTATACGGGAGGCGAGTACAACCGCAGTGCCGCCGATCTATCGCGCGTGCTCGATGGTGCGGGGCGCGGTTTCGAGTGCGTCTATCGGCTTGGTTTGGCGTTGCCGGAGGAGCCCGACGGCCGTGCCCATGCCGCGCGCGTCAGTGTGCGAGGGCGCTTGCTGCCGCGTTCTTATCGCGTGATCTTTTTGTCCGCAGAAGAGCGCTGGCAGCGTCGCGCACAGGGCGTGCTGGTTTCGCCGGAGTCCAACCCTGAGATACCGCTTGCCATCGCGTTCACTCCCGTGGCGTTCGATGGGTCGCGTTGGCAGATGGCGGTGGAACTTGCTTTTGATCTCGATTCGCTCGACCTCCTGCCGGATTCTCGCCATCGGCAGCGGGCTCGATGGAGTGCCGGTGCGGCGATCATACGCGGCGAAGCTCGGGAGATTTGGAGTTTGGAGGCGAAGTCGGCGATGGTGCGAGACACGGGAGGCGAGACGACGCCACCGACGATTCTGCACCGGCAGGTGATCGACGACCTTCCGCCGGGCGAGTACCGCCTCACCTCATTCGTCGCCGATCATGAGGCGGAGGTTTTCGGAGGTGCATCGCTCGAGATCGAGCTGCCGAAGCCGAGCGAGCGGAGCACGATCGGTCCGTTCTTGCGCCTCGCGGAGCGAGAAACCGTGCTCTGTCCTCTGCCGCCTACCGGCGAGGGAGATGCCACGCAAGAGACGAACAAGCAGATTTCGCTAGAGGCCGTGCCTTTTGACTCGAAAGCTCTCGTCGGTGAGGGGTCGATCGAGGTGTCGACGTGGCTTTGTCCGGGAAAGCGGGCCGCGGCGGCGGGTCGCATCGCCCGTTATTTGAGCCGTGAAGGACGCGCACTCTTCCGTTTCGAGACGAAGACCGACGCGGAAGAGCAGGGCTGCTTCGAGATCCGAGACGAGATCCCTCTAGGCGATACGAAGCGCATGGGACCCGGCCGCTACGAATATCACCTCATCTGGCGTGGAGCGGAGGGCGAGGCGCCGATTCATCTCGTGGCGCCCTTCGACTTGGGTCTTGCGCAGCCGTAATCGCGTGGTTTTCGCGACAGCGGGGTTCAGGAATGGATGGCGGGGCCTTCCTGCTCGATCTCGAGTACGACGCGGCGGTAGGTCTTGTAACGCTCGAAGACGGCTTGGCTGCGATGGCCGGAAAAGTATTTGTAGTTCAGTTTTTCCAGTTTTCGGCGAAACAGCCGCCTGAGCAAAGGGAAGATGATGCGGTACTTGGTTTCGAGATAGGCGGATACGGTGCCTAGCGCCGGCCGGACCCGTTGCATCAAGATCTCATCCATCATCGCAATCGTGGGCGAAATCCGCTTGGTGATGTCTTCATCGTGCACGATGGCGTAGCCATAGTCCTTCAGCTTCCAATAGAACCTATCGAGAGCGTGGCCTCCGCCGAAACTTCTGTCGCCGGGTCCACCGTCGCCTTCATGTTCCGTCTTGAAGAAGTCGCAAATGATGGCCCTGCCGTCCTTCTTCAGCAGACGCTTCATCAGTGCGAAGCTGTCGTCGAGCGGAATGTACTGATAGCTTTCGCTGTAGAGCACGATGTCGTACTGCTGCCGGCAATCTTCAGCAGGGAAGTCTTCGAAGTTGCACTCGTAGATCTTCGCTTCATGCGAGCACTTCTCGAGACGGTCGATGCGTTCGGTCACCTGCTTCTTGAGATAGGTTGCCGGAACGACGCCGTCGACCTTGTAGCCTTGCGCGAGCAGCTTGGTCAAGATCACGCCGGTGCCGCAGCCGACGTCCAAAATCCTTGCTTGTGCGGGCTCCGGCGAATACTGCGCAATCGTGTCCAGAATCATCTGCGAGTAGCGATTCTGGGCGTTCTTGGCACCCAAGATCGAGGGTTTTTCTCCCTCTTCCCACAAGCCGTAGTGCAGGTCTTCCATCCCGGTCAGTTGCTGGGCTGCAACGAGACCTAGTTCTCGACTGTCCACATCGCCCTCTCAGAACCTCGATGGTCGAGTAGACTTTACCGGCCGCAGCCCTGTTCCACAAAGACCGGGCTCAACCTTCCGGAAGGTCGGATTTCAGCAATCGCAGTCCGTTGAACACCACCAAAAGAGAAGCCCCCATGTCGGCAGCGATGGCCATCCAGAGAGTGGCGAGCTGGAGCAAGGCCAGAGCCATGAAGGCGGCTTTCACACCGAGTGCGAAGGCGATGTTTTGGCGAATGATGCGCATCACATGCCGGGAGTGTCGCACGAGCCAAGGGATCTTGGACAAGTCGTCGGACATCAGCGCGATATCGGCGGTTTCGATGGCCGCATCGGTTCCGGTTCCGCCCATGGCGATGCCGAGGGAAGAAACGGCCATGGCGGGAGCGTCGTTGACGCCGTCACCGATCATCGCCACATGGCCGTAGGTTTCGACGAGGCGTTCGACCGCGGAGACTTTGTCCTCAGGAAGAAGTTCGGCTTGATATTCCTCGAGTCCGATGGCCGCCGCAGCCGCAGCGGCCGTCGTTCGGTTGTCCCCCGTCAGCATGATGACATGTTCGACCCCGGCGTCGTGAATGGCTTTGATCGTCGGCGCGGAGGTCTCGCGAATGCGGTCCGATACGCCAATCAGGCCACAGACGTGGGAATCGGATCCAAGTGCGACGAGAGTGTGCGCGGCATCCTCGATCTCGAGGGCGGCCTCGTGGACTTCGGGACTTTCGGCTCCTTTTTCGTGCATGAAGCGGTGGCTGCCTATCCAGTAGCGCGTCTCTCCAACGAGCCCTTCGGTTCCTTTGCCCTTGATGTCGCGGATGCTTTCGGCGGAAGGGGCGTCCAAGCCGCGACGCGAGGCTTCTCGCAGGATGGCCCGTGCAATGGGATGCCCGCTCTCCGTCTCGAGCGCAGCCGCACAGGAGATCACTTGATCATCCGTATGGTCGCCGAAAGAGATGATGCTTTCGACTTCCGGAGTTCCATAAGTCAGCGTACCGGTCTTATCCATGGCCAATGCGCGCAGCTTCGCGGGCATCTCCAAGAACATCCCGCCCTTGATCAACACCCCCGCCCGGGCCGCCGCAGCGAGGCCAGCGACGATGCTGACCGGTGTGGAGATGACCAAAGCGCAGGGACAGGCGATGACCAGCATGACCAGCGCCTGGTAGAACCATCGGCTCCATGCGCCGTCGATCAGTAGAGGGGGAAGAAGTGCGACGCAGAGCGCGAGCAGCATCATCGCCGGCGTGTAGTAGCGCGCGAAAGTATCGACCCACTGCTCGGAGTGCGAGCGACGGGATTGCGCATCTTCCACCATGTGGATGATGCGCGCCAAGGTCGAATCATCCGCGGTTTTCGTGCTTCGGAATTCGAAGGCTCCGTCACCGTTGATCGTTCCCGCGAAGACATCGTCGCCGTCTTTCTTGGGCACGGGAATCGACTCGCCCGTGATCGGAGCTTGATTGACCGTGGTCTCGCCTTTGGTCACGACGCCATCGAGCGGTATCTTTTCGCCGGGACGAACGAGAACGGTGGAACCGATGGGAACGTGTTCGATGGTTTTCTCGAGAACTTCGCCGCTTTGTGGATCGATGAAGCGAGCGGTCGTAGGCGAGTAGTCCATCAAGGCGCTGATGGCTCGTCGCGCACGTCCGACGCTCCATGACTCGAGGACCAGCGAGACGGAAAAAAGGAAGGTGACGGCAGCCGCCTCGAACCATTCGCCGATGATCGCAGCACCGATGACCGCGACGGTCATCAGCAAGTTGATATCCGGCCGGAGGCGGCGCGCCGAAAGGAAAGCCTTGGGGGCGATAAACCAGGCGCCGGCGACGGCGCCGAGCGCATAAAGCACAATGGATACCGTGGGAAGAGCCTTGTCCTCGCCCCCACCGCTGAGCGCATGCAGCAGGCTTCCGTGCGTAAGCCAGTGCAGCAAGAAACCGCCGCCGGTCAGGCAGCCGCTCGCCGTCGCCATGACGGTGCGACCGTGTCGAGACCAGAAGGTCTCGTTCGACTCCTGTCGGTGGTTCAGCCATGGCAGAGCAGTCATTCCCGTCGTCGCGACTGCGGCGAGCACAGCCTCTTGCATGGCATCGACGATGGCGGCATCTCCACCGTCGGTCGAGCGCACGATCATCTTGCCGCTGAGAACGTCGAATCGAAGCTCAGCGATGCCGGGCACATCGGCCAAGGCTTGCCTGAGAGCAGCGACCTCCTCGCTGCAGTCCATTCCCACGATCTTGTACGATTGCTCGCGCATGGCTCTCTCTCTCGAGAGGGCGGAGTCTTAGGCCGCCGTCTCGCCGCGTTCACCGGTGCTGATGCGCACCGCCTGCTCGATGGCGCTCACGTAGATCTTTCCATCTCCCTTGAGGCCGGTGTGCGCCGACTTTTCGATGGTGGAGACCACCTCGTCGACCAGCGCCTCGCGGCAGACCAATTCGATCTTGACGCCGGGATTGCGTTCGTTTCCGCCGGCCGTACTGCGCCACCCGGCCCCGAAGCCGCTGGAGTTTAGGATGCTGACGCCGCTCAGACCGTCAATCTTGCGCAACGCACTCATCACCGCGTCGAGTTTGTGCTTTTTTATGTAGGCCTTGATTTCTTTCATGGGGATCTCCTTGCTTTAGATTTCCTTCTCGACCTTCACGGCAAACCACTTGTAAAGGGCAGGGACGACGAGAAGTGTCAGAATCGTCGATGTGACCAGTCCGCCGACGACGACCGTTGCCAAAGGCCGCTGAACCTCGCTTCCGGTTCCGCTCGAAAAGAGGAGCGGAATCAGTCCTAGAGCGGTCGTGACGGCTGTCATCAGCACCGGTCTAAGCCGCAGGCAAGCTCCCTGGACCGACGCCTCTTCGAGAGGCACGCCGTCTTGCAAGAGCTGATTCAGGTAGGTGACCAACACCATTCCGTTTTCCAATGCAATTCCGAATAGCGCGATGAAGCCGACCGAGGCAGGGACCGAGAGGTTCTGTCCCGTCAACCACAAGCCGACGATGCCTCCTACCAGAGCCAATGGAATGTTCAGCAGAATGAGAATCGAGTTCTTGAGCGAATTGAAACTGGTGAACAATAGCAGGAACACAACCAGCAAGGTGATGGGTACCACCACGGCGAGTCGCTTGTTGGCTTCCTGCTGCAGCTTGAACTGGCCGCCCCAGGTGACGAGATAGCCGGGTGGAAGTTCGACTTCATCATCGATCGCTTGCCGGGCCTCTTCGACGAAAGATACGATGTCTCGACCCGTCACGTTGCATTGCACGGTGATGAATCGTTGATTGTGCTCTCGAGTGATCTGCCGCGGCCCGACGATCTCTTCGATGAGTGCGAGCTGATCGAGCGGAACCTTGGCCCCGCCCGGAGCGGTGATCAGGAGATGGCGAACCGCATCGATATTGTCTCGGGCCTTTTCGATGAAGCGTACGTAGATGTCGAAGCGCCTGATGCCTTCGAAGATCTGCCCGGCGGTTTCGCCGCCTACCGCGGTGCGAATGACGCTCTGAACATCTTCGACATTGATGCCATAGCGCGCGATGGCTTGGCGGTCGACGGTGATGCGTAACTGCGGTGTACCGCTGACTTGGTCGGCTTGGACATCGGCCGCGCCATCGACCTCGCGCACGACCGCAGCGATTTCGTCGGCTTTGGTCTTGAGAGTATCGAGATCGTCTCCGAAGAGCTTGATGGCCAACTCCGCACGAACGCCTTCGAGCAGTTCATCGACCGTCATGGCGATGGGTTGAGTGAAGTTGGGTAGAATGCCGGGAATCTCGCCGAGCGCCTCGCGAATGACTTCCTGCAGCTCTTCCTGTGTTTCCGCACTGCGCCACTCGTCTCGCGGCTTGAGCAGAATGTACATCTCGGCGCTGTTGACGGGGTCGGTATGGGCTCCGACTTCTCCGCGGCCGATACGCGTCACGGCGCCGGTGACTTCCGGAATGCTGGTCAGTCGTTTTTCGACCAGCATGGTGACCCTGGTACTTTCCCTAAGAGAAATGGAAGGCGCCATCGTCAAGCGAAGGACCATGGTCCCTTCCTGAAGGGTCGGCGTAAACTCCGCGCCGAGTTGGGGAAAGATCACGGCGCCGCAGATCATCAAGACGACGGCCAGAATGACGGCGAGATATCGACGTTGGACAAAGAGCTTCACGAGCGGCCTATACGGCTTCATCAGCCACCGCACGACGAAAACATCGCCGCTTTCGTCCTTCTTCGCCGATGCGCTAGGCCGTTTCATGACGAGAGATGAGATGACCGGAGCGAGGAAGATCGCGAAAAGCAACGATCCAAGCATGGCCAGTGCGACGGTGTACGCCAGGGGGCGGAAAGTTTTCCCCTCGACGCCCTGAAGGGTGAAGAGCGGGAGGAAGACGATGATGATGATGGAAATGGCGAAGAGGATCGGTCGGCCGACCTCGGCACAAGCCCGCGCGATGATGCTGAGAGAGCGTTGATGCGGTTCGGATTTTCTCAGCCACCGGTCGATGTTTTCGACGATGACGATCGTGCCGTCCACCATCATCCCGATCGCAATAGCCAACCCGCCGAGCGACATCAGGTTTGCGGAGATGCCGAAGTAGAACATGCTGAGCGTGGCGAAGAGAACCGAAAACGGGATGGACAGGGCGACGACGATGCTTGGGCGGAACCCGCCCATGAAGACCATGAGAACGACGATCACCAAGCCGATTCCCTGCAAGAGCGCGTCGGTAACGGTCTTGACGCACGCTTCGATGAGCGTCTTCTGCTCGTAGTAGGGGACGACTTTGATCCCCTCGGGGAGAATCTTGTTGATCTCGGCAAGCTTGTCTTCCACGCGGCCGATCACCGTGGAAGAGTTCGTGCCGAAGAGCTTGATGACCATACCCGCAATGACTTCTTCCACGCCATTACGTGTTTGCACGCCGCGACGAACGGCGCCGCCGATTTCGATGTCGGCGAGCTGGCTGAGGAAGACGGGCGTGCCGTCGAGCGTCTTGATGACGATATTTCGCATATCGTCCATGTTGGAGGTGAGGCCCACGGAACGTACGATGAATTCCTCGGCGTCCTTTTCGATGAACTGCGCGCCCACGTTTAGATTGTTGGCGCGGATGGTTTCGACGATCTGATTGATGGTGACATCGAATCGCAGCAAGGCAGACGGATCGACGTTGACATGGTATTGCTTTTCCCAACCGCCGATCCCGAGGATCTCCGTCACGCCCGGTACGGTCTGAAGGTGGAACTTGACCAGCCAATCCTGAATCGTTCGCAATTCTTCGAGCGAGTACTTTCCGCTTTCGTCTTCCAAGTAATAAAAGAGAACGAGGCCCATCCCGGTGGAAATCGGGCCCATGACCGGCTCTCCGAAGCCGGCAGGAATCTGATCCTTCGCTTCTTGCAGCCGCTCATTGAGGACTTGTCTGGCGAAGTAGATATCGGTGCCGTCGTCGAAATAGACGTTTACGACGGACAACCCGAAATTGGAGACGGAACGGATCTTCGCCAAATTCGGCAGCCCGTTCATGGCCGTCTCGATAGGGTAGGTGACGTATTTTTCGACGTCCTCCGGCGACAGCCCTTCCGTCTCGGTGAAGACTTGTACGAGTGACGGAGAGACGTCGGGGAATGCGTCGACAGGGAGCTGCTTGTAGCTATAGAAGCCGGCGGCGATGACCAGCACGCCGAGCACGCTCATCAGTAGACGATTGTGCAGTACGAAGTGAGTCACTCTTTCCATCTCTGCCTCCTTCTCTAGTGGCTGTGCCCATCGACGAAGGCGCCTTTGGAAAGTTGTGCCTTGAGAGTGAACGCACCCCGGCTCACGTAGGCCTGACCGGGTAGCAATCCGGAGACGATCTCAACGTAGTCGTGACTCGTTCGCTTCGTTTCAACCGGTCGCGGCTCGAATCCTTCATCCGTTTGCACGAAGATCAGCGTTCGGCCGTCGATCGTCTGCAGTGCGTTTTTCGGGACGCGTACCTCTACCGGAATGCTGGCCACGGCCACCTTTGCGGTGACGAACTGTCCCGGGCGAAGTTCGCCCTTCGGATTCGGCAGAATCATTCGCGCCTTGGCCGTACGGGTCATTTCTCCTACCAAAGGTCCGACCCAGATGATTTTTCCGGAAACAGAGGGGAAACCATGGCCGATTTCGATCACGGCGGTCTGACCTTGTCGCACCTCGGCCAAATCTTTCTGATAGACGTTGATATCGACCCAGACGGTGGAGAGATCGGCGATGGTGAATGCCGCGGTATCCATCTCGAGAGTCTCTCCAAGCGTAATGTGTTTCTCGATGATCGTTCCGGAGAAGGGTGCCCGGATTTCGAAGTACGTAAAAGAGGGATCGGGATGATCCTTCAGCTTCTTGACGAGATCGGAGAATCCCAGAGCATGCAGCTTTTGCTCCGCGGACTTGATGGCGATCTCCGCTTCGGTCAAGGCTCTCTTGGCTTCGAGGTAGTCCTTTTCTGCGGAGATCTTCTTTTTCCAAAGCATCTCTTCTCGCTCGAGCGAGGCTTGAGCGAGCGCGAGACGGGCCCTTGCGGCGAGAAACTCAGACTTGGCGTCCGCCAAGTCTCGGCTTTCGATGACGGCAAGCGTTTCTCCGGTTTCGACGTAGTCGCCGAGACTCTTGAAGACTTCTCGAACGATGCCCGACAACCTCGGCGGCACATGGGCCAGCCGGTCCGCATTGAGAACGATCTCTCCCGGCAATTCAATGTATTGATCGATGCGGCCCGGTCCGGCGACCTGAATCTCGATCCCGAACTCCTTGATCTCGGCGTCGCTCAAGCGGACGACCTGCTCTTCCTCGCCATGACCTTCGCCCCCTTCTTCGTGGCCGTGACCGTCTTCTTCTTCTCCATGGCCGTGACCATCTTCCTCATGGTCATCTTTGTCATCTCCGTGGGCGTCCGGTTCGGATGCGTGTTCGTCGTGATCGTCTTGCGCCTCAGATGTCGTATCGCGCGCCATGTCATCCGGCGCAGCATTGTTCGGTGTGCAGCCGAGAAGCAGAAGGGCAATGGCGGCCATCGGCAATAGAGAGGCGAAGCGGGCAAATGCGGTGAATAGATGCGATCTCATGATTAGTTCTCCTCTCTCGCGGAAGTCGTGACGGAGTGCAAGGGAGCGCCGATCAGGCGCTCCACATCAGCCTTGGCTTGGTGATAGGCAGCGAGAGCTTCGATGTATTGTCCTTTGACCTCGAAAAGCGTGCGCTGAGCATCCAAGACTTCGAGGAAAGAAAATTTTCCGGCGCGGAAGCCGATGTCGATGGATTCGAAGGCAAGACTCGCAGCCGGGAGGATCTCCTTTTGCAGTGCCTCAGCGGCGGCGAAGGCTGCGCTCAGATTGCGATAAGCGGTTGCCAGATCCGCAGAGACACGGTTTCGCGAGGCCATGCCGGCGTACTGCGTTCGGCTTCGCTCGGCACGCGCAGCGGCGATGCCGCCCTGATTGCGGTCGAAAATGGGGATGGGAATGAAGAAACCGGCGACGAAAGCATTGTCGTCGGATTCTTGAAGATTGCGGATTCCGGCGGCAAGGGTCAGATCCGGAATCGCATTTGCTCGCTCGAGAGAGAGTTGAGCCTCGCTCAACGCCTCTTCGGTTTCCCAGCGGGCGAGGTCGGGATTTTGTTCGAGAAAGGCGGTTAGCCGGCTTCGTGGCGGGATACTGGTCACTTCGCCCAAGGAGCCGACGGCTCGATCGAAATGAGCTTGGTCGTCTCCCCAAAGTGCGGCTAGTTCCATCCGAGCCGAATCGAGCGCGAGGCGCGCCTGTGACTGCGCGACGTGGGAGGCCGAAAGTGTGACTTGCGCCCGGGTGCGCTCGACCGGAGAACTCTCTCCGGCCTCGACGCGGTCAACGACCGTTTGGAAGAACTTCTCGGTCAGGGCGGCGAGTTCGTCGGCTTGGTCGACCATCATCTGAGCGGCGAGAACCGCGACGAAGGCCTTGGTCGTTGAGGTCAGCACATCGAGGCGCGCGGTTTCGAAGTCCCATCCCGCAAGCCTTGCTTGCAGGGTCGCCGCGATGCGGCTTTTCTTGCGCTTGCCGCCAAGCTGAATCAATTGGCTAAGAGCAGCCGTCGTCTCGGTCTGGTCCGTACCGCGATAGACTCCGCTTCCCGAGAAGTTCTCCAGTTCGACTCCGAATTCCGGATTGGGCAACAGTCCGGCCTGTAGTGCTTCCGCTTCTCTCGCGCGGATCTCCCACGAGAAGGTGCTCAGTTGGGGGCTGTAGAGTAGAGCGCGGGCAAGAGCCCGTCGCAGTCTCACCTCGCCACCGCCGACGACTGGATTCGGCTTCACCGCAGTAAGATCGGCATCGCCGGTGGCTAGGTCGCGACCTAGGGGACGCGGCTCCGGCAGCAGATCCGGATCGTATTGCGGTGTCGTGGCCTCGGCCGCCGAGGTCAGCATCACGGCGACTGCCACGAGCATTGGGAAAACTTTCATGAACGGTCCTCCAACATCAAAATTCAAGAGCATGTCGCTGCCATCCAAAAACGAAAAGAGCACGGCGAAAAACACCGGGAAGACATTCCCGTTCACTTTGCTCGTGCTCGAGCGAAGGAAGACTAGATCAAGAGGACGGTGCTGCGGTCGAGAGCGATACGCGACGGCCGAATCCACCGGGCGGAATCGTTCAGGAGGGCACCTCGGACGCCATTCATGATCGCAGGGCTGCGAGTGAGGCGAAGACTTGCCGTCGTAGTGCTCTGTTTGTCGCTTACATCGTTGCCGATACGCGTTGCGGAAGTGCCGGAGGCAAAATAGCCGCTGTCGAACTCTCCGCAGATCACTTCGACGTCGATGCAATCTTGGTGATGTTCGCGTTCGGCGGGCGGGCCGGCCTTAGTGTGACGCGCAGTGCTCGTCGTATCCGGACACGAGAAAGACGAGAAATCGACGTGTCCATCCGATCCGAAGCAAAGAACGACATCGGTATCGGAAGGAAGCCCTGCAACAGAGCCCATCAATCCGATGAGTATGATCGGCAGAATGCGTGGCAAGATCTTCAGCCGGCGAATCATGAGCTACTCATCGTCCTCGTTGCCGCGGTGAACGAGATGGGATTCTCCAACGCGGAGCAGATCCCACACGCATTGATCACCGAGAGAGTAGAGCACGTTTCGTCCTTCTCGTCTGCTGCGCACGAGGCGATGCGCTCTGAGCAAACGCAACTGATGAGATACGGCAGAGTGAGAGATTTCCAGGTTTTCCGAAAGAGCCTGCACGGATGCTTCTTCGTCTCGCACGAGCGAAAGAATGCGCAGCCGGGTGGGATCTCCCAGAATGGAAAACAACTCTGCCAGCTCGTTGGAAAGCATGCGCTCCTCGAAAAACCGCTGCGACGAGGGAGTGCGCATGCGGTGAGTTGCAATGCTTGAAGTATATGATCATAAGTTGCAGATGTCGACAAGATCGATCCCAGAGACGCAACCCACTGTAAAAAAAACGGCTTAGCGAATCCGCAGCGATTGCTCCTTGCCGATATACCCCCAGGGGGTATATTGGCGCCCTCGGTCGAGAATTCCTAGGAAGTGCGTGTTTTGCAACGCGCAGGCTTCTCGCCCGTCAGGAGCGGCTGATGCGTCTCGATGAGAAGGAACGCAAGAAGTTGATCGCTAGGTTGCGGCGAGCGGAGGGGCAGACCGCCGCTCTTCGACGGATGGTCGAGGAAGATAGTTATTGTGTGGATGTGCTGCTGCAGATTTCGGCCGTGCAAGGAGCGTTGGCCAAGGTGGGGGAGATCCTCTTGCGCTCGCACGTTCAAACCTGTGTGGCCGAAGCGTTTATGCACGGCGATGAGGCGGAGCGGCGGCAAAAGGTCGACGAGATGATGGATGTCTTCGCTCGCTTCGGCCGGACCGGTGCGGGGAGGCATCTGCGATGACCCCTGCTTCGCAAGAGCCTAAGTCATGTTGAATTCCATTTGGTCGATTCTGTTGGAGCTTTCGCCTTGGCTGTTGCTAGGGACGGCGATCTCCGTTCTGCTTCACGTCGCCTTGCCTCGAGATTTCATTCATCGTCAGCTTTCGGGGTGGGCAGGGGTGGTCAAAGCGGTCGTGCTCGGTGTTCCGCTGCCGTTGTGCTCCTGCGGCGTGATTCCCGCGGGTCTCGGTCTCAAGCGGGACGGTGCGAGCCATGGCGCAGCGGTCGGATTTCTGATCTCCACTCCTCAGACGGGCGTGGATTCCGTCCTGGTGTCGGCTGCTTTCCTCGGCTGGCCATTTGCGCTGTTCAAGGTGGCCAGTGCTGCGCTGACCGGTCTCGTCGGAGGTTTCATCGCCGAGATGACCGTCAAAGAAGGCGACGAACCCGCGACCGCAGCTCCGGCGGAGCTGAGCCATTCCAGAAGGAGCATCAAGGAGGGAGTCGATCACGGTATGCAGGTGATGCGCGCGATTTGGCGCTGGTTGGTGATCGGCGTTTTGGCCTCGGCCGCTCTCGAGCATTTTCTTCCCGGCGACTTCTTCGATGGATTGACGGTTTATGGCGGTTTGGCGGCCATGCTGGTGGTGCTGGCGATTTCGGTGCCTCTCTACGTCTGTGCGACGGCCTCCGTCCCGATTGCCGCGGCGCTCGTCGCCGCGGGTCTGCCGCCGGGGGCGGCGCTCGTCTTCCTGATGGCAGGGCCGGCGACGAATGTGGCCACGCTTGGCGCGGTTTCGCGCGTGCTGGGAAGAAAATCCCTGATCATCTACTTGCTGACCATCGTCATCGGCAGTGTCGGCCTCGGGGCTGCATTCGACTTTCTGCTCGACGATACCGCCGCGGTCCATGCGCACGAACATGGTTCCGCCGCTTGGTGGGCCGTGGCGAGCACTGTCGTGCTCCTTGCATGGATCGCGTATTTTGTGTTCGAAGATCTCAGACGATTGTGGGCGCGAGCCATGGGTGCGCGCAGCCATGGAGGCGTGAGAATGCGAATTGGTGTAGAAGGAATGAAATGCGGCGGGTGCGTGTCGAAGTTGGAAGATGCGCTGCGTTCGGAGGAAGGTGTTTCCTTCGTGAGCGTCGCGCTTGAACCGGGAGTGGCCACGATCGGCGGGAGCATAGCGAAAACACGCGTGCTCGAGATCATCCGAGAACTCGGGTTCGTCGCCGTCGAAGAGCCGGTTCCCGATGAGTCAGTGTGAGGAATGGGTAAATCCGGCTCGTGCCGGTGATCCCCGCCCTGGAGCAAGATGACAGATGTCGAAGCCAACGAGGTGCACCCACCGTCCCGTGACGCGCAATGTCCTTCTTCACGGAGACCGTCCGGAAGAAAAACGCCGACAGATTCGCGAGTACTTCCACGCGACGTTCGATATCTACGAACGCCTCTTCGAGCCGCTGCGCCGCGATGAGGCGTATTTCTTGCGGCCGGAGCCGCTGCGTCATCCGCTGATTTTCTACTACGGACATACGGCGACCTTCTTCATCAACAAGCTCGTCCTGGCCAAGGTGCTCGATCGGCGCATCGACCCGCGCTTGGAGTCGATCTGTGCGATCGGCGTGGATGAAATGAGCTGGGACGATCTCGACGAAACGCACTACGAATGGCCGAGCGTCGAGGAGGTTCGCGCATACCGCAAGAAGGTCAGGGAAGAAGTCGATCGTGTGATCACGACTCTCCCGCTGACCTTGCCGATCGATTGGGAAAGTCCGTTTTGGGTCATCTTGATGGGGATCGAGCACGAGAGAATTCATCTTGAAACCTCTTCGGTGCTGATTCGTCAGCTTCCGATCGAAGAAGTGCGTCCGCATTCATTTTGGGCACCCTTTTCCGAATCTTCCGAGGCGCCGGAGAACGTCTTGCAGGAGGTTCCGGCGGGAGAGATTTCGGTCGGAAAGACCCGCGACGATCGACTCTACGGATGGGACAACGAATACGGGAGGCACCGCGCGGAAGTTCGTTCATTCGCAGCGAGCCGTTATCTCGTCTCCAACGGCGAGTACCTCGCCTTCGTTCGCGGCGGCGGCTACGAAAACCCCGATTGGTGGACCGAGGAGGGGCAGCGCTGGCTCGCATTCTCGAACCGAAAGCACCCTGTTTTCTGGATCCCGGAAGGCGATGGCTACCGCTACCGCTCCATGCTCGAAGAGCATCCCATGCCCTGGGATTGGCCGGTCGACGTCAACTACCTCGAGGCAAAGGCGTTTTGCCGGTGGAAGAGCGAGAAGCTCGGGCGATCGATTCGCCTGCCGACGGAAGACGAGTGGTATCGCCTCCGCGATCACTGCAATGTTTCCGACGAACCCGAGTGGCAAGAGGCGCCGGGGAACATCAATCTCGAATTTGCGGCGTCGGCATGTCCGGTGACACGCTTTGCGTTTGGTGAGTTTTTCGATGTGATCGGAAACGTCTGGCAGTGGACCGAGACACCGATCGACGGGTTCGATGGATTCACCGTGCATCCGCTCTATGATGATTTTTCGACTCCGACCTTCGACGAACGTCACAACTTGATCAAGGGAGGATCGTTCATTTCGACCGGCAACGAAGTCTCCGCGAGTTCTCGCTATGCGTTTCGGCGGCATTTCTACCAGCATGCGGGGTTTCGTTACATAGAAAGCGATGCTCCGGTGGAAACCCAAGGCAATGTCTACGAGACGGATTCCTTGCTATCCCAGTACTGCGAATTTCACTATGGGGCTCGCTACTTCGATGTGGAGAACTTCCCGAAGGCTTGCAGCGAAATCTGCCTTCAGGCCATGCAAGACGAGGGGGTCGCTCTAGATCGCGCGCTCGACATCGGTTGCGCAACCGGTCGCAGCACGTTCGAACTGGCCAAACAGATACGACGAGTCACGGGACTCGATTTCTCGGCGCGTTTCATTCGGCTTGCCGTCGATTTGCAGGAGAGGGGCCGGCTTCGATACGTGCTTCCGGAAGAGGGCGAACTGGTTTCCTACCACGAACGCACGCTCGATGAACTCGGCCTCGCCGAGACGGCATGCCGCGTGGAGTTCTTCCAGGCCGATGCATGCAATCTCAAGCCGCTCTATTCCGGCTACGATCTCGTTCTGGCGGCAAACCTTCTCGATCGGCTCTATGCGCCGCGCAAGTTCCTTGCTTCGATTCACGAGCGCATTCGTTCGGGAGGACTCTTGGTCCTGACCTCTCCTTACACCTGGCTCGAGGAGTACACGCAAAAAAAGGAGTGGGTCGGCGGATTCAAGCGTGACGGTGAGAATTTCACCACGCTCGACGGACTTCGCGAGATCCTCTCCGCTCACTTCGAGAGGGTCGGCCAACCGCGCAATCTGCCGTTCGTCATCCGCGAGACCCGCCGGAAGTTTCAGCATACGATCGCGGAATTGACCATCTGGAAGAAGCGCTGAGCCCGCACTTTCCTGCTAATCTCCGCAGATGCAAGGTAGGAATCGTGCCGCGCTGACGGCGCTCGTTCTCGTGCTGACTCTGGCTTGGCGCGTCGCGATCTCTGTCGCCGTTGCGCCCGAGTGGGAAAAGAAGCGCGGCATGGCGGTCGCTCCCGACAGCTACACGCATCTAGCTCGAACATTGATCGATCAGAAGGTGCTCGGCTACGGCCGCTACGGAGCGACGCCGACATCGGTCAGAGGCCCGGGTTTTCCGCTATGGCTGGCGGCGGGAATGCTGGTCGGCGGTGATGATCTGGGCTGGTTGCGTCTTTGGGCGAGTCTTCCCGGTGCGTTGGGCGCGGCGCTCATCACTTGGCTGCTTGCCGGGCGTTACGGCTCGGCAGCTGCGGGCGTGGGTGGTTTGCTAGCCGGCTGCCATCCCATTCCGGTTCTCGGTTCGGCTCGCTTGCTCGGTGACGAGTTCTACGGTGTCTTGGGTCTCGTCGCAGCAGCTCTGTTGGCGAAAGCCGTCAGCGATCGAGAAGAAAGGGGAAGTCCGGCTTACGCACTGCTCTTTGGAGGATTCTTGTTCTTGATCGCGCACTTGTTGACGCGGTCGAGCGCGCTATTGACCTGGGTGGCTCTGCTCTTCGTCTTCGTCCTTGTCCGTCCCGGCTTTTGGGAGCGCTTCGGCTCGAGCCGCAAGTCGAATGAGGGTGTTTCGGCGAGTCGTCGACCGATCGTGATCATCTTGATCATTGCGCTCGTGCCGGCGGGAATCTGGTCGTGGCGTACCTCTCGGCTCGAGGGGCGACCGGTCTACATGCACTCGCTGACTGCGTTCAATTTCTGGATCGGAGAAGCCCACCATCGCTACGGCTTTGCAAACACGTGGGAAGAAACGAGGCGCCGAGAACTGCGGCTCGTTTTCGAGCATGGGGGGCTCGACGACGAGAAAATCCTTTCGTTTTCTCACGCCGCACTCGAACCCAAGGCCGTCGCGCACTTGGAGAAACGCCTGCAATCGGAAGCGATCGACCATGTACTGCATCATCCGCTGAACTACGCTTACCGCGGCCTCCACGGCATCTATCGTTTCTGGGTCGCCGCGCAGACCAAGCCATGGCCGCCGGCCTATGTTTTGCCGATCGTAGTCTTCGTGCTACTCGTCATGCTTGGTAGTGTGCGCATTCTGCGGGAGAGGGCAGCCGTCGATCGGCTCGCAGTGGCGCTATTGCTCGCCGTCGTATTGCACAATCTAGCCTATGCGGCCGTGTTGCCGACGGCGAAGATGAGTGCGCAGATCTACCCTTCGGCCGCCTATCTTGCCGGCATCGGAGCTGCGGTGATCGCTCGGCTCAGTGTGCGGAGGCTTGAGGGTTCTTCCTCATAACCCCGTTCGCCGTCAACGCGAAAGCCACTCGTAAAGCTTGCCGGCCGGCCAAGTGTTGATGCAGGACGATGCCGGAAGGCCGCCACGGCGCGCGGTCAGCACGCCGAATTCGAGAAAATCGAAATGTTCGATCGTGTGGGCATCGGAATTGATTGCGAGCAGGCATCCTTTGGCGACGGCTCGCGCGACATGCCGGTCGCGCAGATCGAGACGCATCCAATGGGCATTGATCTCCAAAGCAGTTCCGGTATCGGCGGCTGCTTCAAATAGGCGATCCATGTCCGGAGATAGGCCCTCCCGCTGTGAAATCATGCGGCCCGTGGGATGACCGAGAATCTTTACTGCGGGATGCAGGATCGCAGCGAGCAGGCGTTTGGTAGCGTCTTCACTGCTTTGTCGCAGCGAGACATGAGGCGATGCGACGACGATGTCCAAATCCTCGAGAATCTCGTCTGGGTAGTCCAAGCGGCCGTCGGGAAGAATGTCGACTTCGGAGCCTGCGAGTATTCTGATCCCATCGATCTCGGCGTCGGCGGCACGAACGGCCTCGATCTGAGTTCGCAGCCGATCGATGCTCAGCCCATTGGAGATCACACTGCTTCGCGAATGATCCGTAACGGCCAGCGTGTGAAAGCCGAGCGATCGTGCGTGGCGAGCCATTGCTTCGATGCTCAACTTGCCGTCGCTAGCGAGTGTGTGGGTATGAAGGTCTGCTCGGAGCAGACTCCGTTCGACGAGCTTATCGGGAAGCTCTTCTAGAGGCCATCGTTCCTCCCGAAGTTCCGGGGGAATCATCTCGAGGCCGAGTGCGCGATAGATGTCGAATTCCTCGGCTTCGGCGACGAGTCGTTCCGTATCCTCTCGAGCGTCTTTGGCGGAATCCTCGAACAGTCCGTATTCGTTGAGGCGCATTCCGCGCTTGCCGGCACGTTCGCGCAAGGCGACATTGTGTTCTTTCGATCCGGTGAAGTACAGCCATGCCGCTCCGAATTGCCGGTTTTCGACGATGCGCAGGTCCACCTGCAAGGCATGGCCGCCGGCGGCGATGCGGACGGAAGACTTGCTTTCGCCGGCAGCGAGCACCTGCGTGACCGAGGGATGTTCGACGAAGGCCTTGCGCATCGCGAGCGGGTCGGCGCAGGACACGAGCAGATCGATATCGCCGATCGTCTCTCGCCCGCGTCGAAGGCTGCCTGCGTATTCGACTCGCTGTGCGCCGGGTTGTTTCTCGAGGAAGTCGACGAAGTCGAGAGCGATGGGAAGTGCTTTGCCGATGGGAATGCGACCAGCGGATTGCGCGCGAAAGTCGAGAGCCTTCTTGATGTTTTCGATGCTCTTCTTGCCCATGCGCGGCAAAGCCGCGAAGTCGGGAGAGTCGAGACCTGCGCGAAGTTCCTCGATGGTCTCGATGCCGAGGCGCTCCCAGATCATCTTCACGGCCTTCGGGCCGAGGCCGGGAACGTCCAGCAGATCGAAAAGACCCGCGGGGATGCGCGAGACGAGATCTTCGTGTTCTTCGATCTTGCCGCTAGCGACGAACTCGAGGATCTTGGCGGCCAAGCCCTTGCCGATTCCGGGAATGGCGGTCAGTCGCGCCACCGCACTTTCGGGATCTCTGCCGACCAGCATCTCCACTTCTTCATCGAGCGAGTCGATCACCCGCGCAGCGCGTGCGAGCGCGTTGATACGGAAGCGGTTCTCGCCGAGAAGCTCCAAGGCGACGGCCATCTGTCGGAGTTTTTCTTCGAGCACGGAATTGCTTTTCATCATCATCTCGCGGGGACGAAGCCGTTGCCGATGCAATAGGCTAGCGCGGGATTCCAGGTCGGGTCGAATTCCAGCGCGCGAGCACAAGCCCGCCGCGTGGCAGCGAGGTCGCCGAGCCGCTCATGCGCCATGGCCAAGCCAAGCCACGCCCTCGGCTGCTCCGGTGCGATCTCCAGCGCGTGGAGGAAGGTTTGCTCGGCGGCTGGGGCATCTCCGGATTTCAATTGGCGTGGTCCGAGTGCCAGCAAGAGGTTGAGCTGATGGGGGTGAACTTTGACGGCCTCTTCCAGAATCGGACGGGTCGCCTCGGGTGATGGATCGCAGTGGAAGCGAATCATGGCGGCGAGTCCGAGATCATTTCTGCGCCGAGGAGAGACCTGCCGACTTTCTTCGACGGCCTCGTCACAAGCCCCACGCTTTACGGCATCGAGCGCGCGAGCGAGGGCCGCTTGGCCGCGCAGATCTTCGATGGCCAGAGTGCAGACGGCCAAGGCGGCCGCTAACCAGGCGATGGGTGCGAGTTTTTTTCTGAAGGGGATCTTCGGCATCGAGCGCAACGAAGCCGGCCTGCCGACCGGCCAAAGCGCACCGATCAGGGTGGCGGCAAGTGCCGAGGTGGCAGGCGAGTGCCACGGGAACGACACCATCGAATGAACGAGGATCCCGGCGAGTGCCGCTCGTTGACCTGAAGTCACCAGGACATCGCGCGCGTCGCAACGACGCCGTCTCCAGCCGACGATGACGACGACGTTTAGGGCGAGCCACACTCCGGCTGCCGGGAGTCCCCACTCGACGGCGGTTTCCAGAAAATCGTTGTGCACATGGCGAGGTTGTCGCGCAAGGCCAAAATCGGGAGTCTCGCGGCGGGCTTGGTGGTAGAGCGGATACTCGACGGCGAAGCGTCCACTGCCGACACCGATCAGGGGGTGGGCTTCGATCATGGCTGTCGCGTTCGCCCAGAGCGCTTTGCGTATTTCGACCGATTCCCCGCTTGCCCGAGCCAGCATGCCGAGCGTGCGGGTTGCGGTCGGTAGACTCTCACCGGACCGTACCGGTATGAAGAGTGCGATGGCTGCGAAAATGCCCACGGCGAGCAGCGCGCCTTTCGATCTTGCGAACAAAGCGCGCCTAGCGTCTGCTTTCGGAAACGCGAGGAGGGTCAAGACGAGCAACGCCACGGCGACGGCCAGCCACCCACCTCGACTTCGCGTGGCGATCAGGGCGGCCACCGTGGTCGCGGTGGCCATGGCGAGCATCCAGCGCCGGCGCTCATTTTCGGCTGAAACGAGCGCGCCGAGTAGAAGGGGGACGAGCGGCACCAGCCATGCGGCGGCGACGTTTCGGTTGATGAAGGGGCCGGCAGGAGGCGCTGCCGAAGGAAAAACACTCCAGGCGAACCAAGCTTCGCTCAGGATCGGCAGCGAGACGAAGAGCGTCGCCAAGCTCAACACCGGCGCCAAACGCAAGTCGGGAGCAAGAATGCTCCCCTCTCTCGTCCGTGTGGCCGCTAGGGCGAAGAACCAGGGAGCGATGGAAATCAGGGTGTCGCGCAAGGTGGGCGACCATTCCGGTCTTGGTGCGGCGAGCAGCGAGAGACCGGCCATGGCGGAGAGTGCAAGAACGGCGGCGAGCAGAGAGCCCGGCAGGGCGGAGGTTCCCGGTCGTACCCGCCAGGCCAACGAGAGCATGGCCAAGACGGGAAGCAGACCCTCCCGAAGTGCTCTTCCCGGCTCCTCGAAACCGGGCCAGCAGGCGATCGCAAGCAGGAGCAGCGCCGGGGCGAGCGGCGATTCGAACGGAAGCCGCCGGTCGTGTTTCACGCCGTCGTCCTCGGAGCCTGCGCGGTAGAAATGGACATGAGCACGCTGCCGATTCTCCCTTTGCGGCCTTCGCGGCTTTGCGCGTGTCGCCTTCTCCGCCTCATCAGCGATCGTCACAAAATCACAGGATAGAACGAGAGGCGGTCGCGCCAAGCCGCCAAGCCCGTAGAGGTAGAGAATCGGCAGCGAACCACGGTCCGGCATTTTCTATCGCGCAGGCTCCCGGCGCGCAACCCGCGAGCCCGGGACGCGGATGCCGAGAGCGGAGATAGCCTACAGTATTCTCGTAGCCGAGAGTTTCAAATGGCGATAGTTTCGGCTATCGTAAGGGCGCCGGATCGCGGGGGAGAGCGAAAGGGGAAACGAAATGCACGGTGGGACGAACGATCAGCAGGGGAATTTCCAAGAGCACAAGCGCGAGCTAGGGCTAGCTCTTGCCGGTCACATGAAAGACGGGGCCTGGGACGGAGAAAAAATTCGCGTCGCTCACGGTCCTTACTCGATCACGCTCGACTGCCACGCCGAGATCGGAGGCCTCTCTTCGCAGGTCGTCACTCGATTCCGGGCAGCCTATACGAACAGTGATGGTTTTTCCTTTCGCATTCGGCGTCGGACTTGGGCTACCGAATTGGTGAAGTTGATCGGCACGCAAGACATCGAAGTCGGAGACGAACCTTTCGACCACGAGTTCGTCTTGCAGGCCAACGAGCCGAATGAGTTCTTGCGCTTCATGGAGAGCGAAGAAATCCGCCGCGAGCTTCTGGAGAGCGATGCTCTGCTGGTCGAAGTTCGCCCGGACGACGGTTGGTTCGGTCCGGAGTTTCCGGAGGGCGTCGATGAACTCTACTTGGAGTTGCCCGGCCGGGTCACCGATGCGGAAGTGATCGAGAAGCACTACGACCTCTTCGCGGACATTCTCGATCAGCTCGAGAAGATCGGCTCAGCCAAGGGCAAGCCCCGCGACCCTGGGTTGTAGTCCATGAGCCTGCCCGCCTATGGCCCCAAACCCTCGTGGCTGAAGATCAAGCTCGCAACGGGTCGGACCTACAACAAGGTGCGGAAGCTCGCTGAGGGGCTCGATCTTCACACGATCTGCACCGAAGGGCACTGCCCCAACATCTATGAGTGCTGGAGCCAAGGCACCGCGACATTCATGATTCTCGGCGATGTCTGTACTCGGCGCTGCGGGTTCTGCAACGTCAAGACGGGCTTGCCCTCTGCGCCTCCCGACGAGGACGAAGCGCGCCGCGTGGCCGAGGCCGTGGCTCATCTCGGACTGAAGCACGCGGTGATCACTTCGGTTGATCGCGACGATCTATCCGACGGCGGTGCGTCGGTTTTTGCGAGCACGGTCGAGGCGATCCGCATTGCCGCACCGAATTGTGCCGTCGAGGTGCTCACGCCGGATTTCAAGCAAGATCAGGACCGCGCACTGAATGTGGTGCTCGAGGCGCGACCGGAAATCTTCTCTCACAATATCGAGACCGTGCCCTCGCTTTATCGTACGGCAAGACCCGGTTCGCGTTTCGAGACCTCTGTTGGATTGTTGCGCGCCGCGTCTTCGCGGAAAAGCGAGTTCGAGGGGCATACCAAAACGGCGATGATGCTCGGATTGGGGGAAAAGGCCGCCGAGATCGAAGAGACGATGCAACGCGTGGTCGATGCCGGCGTCGATGTCTTGACTCTGGGGCAGTACCTCAGGCCCACCCCGTCCCACTTGCCGGTTGCTCGCTATGTCGAGCCCGAAGAGTTCGAGCGGTGGCGCTGCCGGGGGTTGGAGATGGGCTTCGGGCATGTCGAATCGGGCCCGCTGGTACGCTCTTCCTATCATGCCCAAGAGCACCGGCCCGGCGAGCCTGCGCGCTGAGAACGTATGGTCGAAGTGTCCATCCGAGGTCTTTTTCACGGATTCCGGTGAAACCCGCGCGGCGTCCTCCTGGACTCAGCGAAGAAGGGCTTTTCGGGATCGCTCAGGCTCGGCTTTTCTACTGCGCACGCGAGGCCTATTCCAATGAAGCGGATTCCGATACGACCTTGCAGGCGAGCGCCTCGGAACCGGCGGCGCTGATCAGAGTCAGCCAAGACGATTTCGGCTCGAGCTTGAGCCATGCTGCGACGAGCGAAGCCGCCTCGCGCGCTGCGGGCCGCGCGCAATGGTTTTGCGCGAGCGCCGCCACGGCGCGGAGGGCGGCACGTCGCCGTTGCTTGTTCGATCCTCGCAGAACCGCGCGGCAGCGCAGGGCACCGGAAGCGACGACGTAGGCGATCCACTCCTGTGCTGGAGGCATGGCGCGTGCCGCCGAGACACCGAAGTCGAAATGCCCCGGATGGGGTCCGTTTGCCAGCGACACTTCGTCCCGCGTTTCTGATCTTCCCCCCGCTTCAACAAAGCGTGCGCCTCTCGCTTGCGCCGCCTCGATTTGCTTCTTGTTTCCCCGCGTGTTTCGGGGAAGCAAAAGGATCCCGTCTTCCGGCGGCACCCCATGGACTCTTCGCTGCGTGTTGAGTTCGGGCTTCCAACGGCGTATGAGTCGGGCTTCGAGAATCATCGCATCGAGCGGCGTGTCGGTTGACTCCGTCTCCATCGCGTCGGCACGTGCTCGAATGGCCCGGTCCTTCTCATCGCGTGGCGGCCCCATGAAACAAGAGCAGACGCGGCGTCTTAGATGGCGCGATTGCCCGACATAGAGTTCGCGACCGCATCGTTCCCGAAAGATGTAGATTCCCGGGCCGTCATCGATTTGTCCGAGTTCGGCGAGTCCGAAGCTCTTTCGCGAAAAATCCGCGGTCTCCAACCGTTCATCGAGCATCTGCTCGAGACCTACGAAGTCGAAGACGTTCCTCGACATCAGAATGTCGACTAGTGCTTTCCAAACGGATGCGAT
>Ga0256830_1000703_pt1 | contig 25211 bp, 25 predicted proteins | sample 128326metaG_FD_190537 | JGI IMG/M metagenome (GOLD analysis project Ga0256830, IMG submission 190537) | Hydrothermal vent microbial communities from Lau Basin, Pacific Ocean - 128-326 | ecosystem: Environmental > Aquatic > Marine > Hydrothermal vents | place: Pacific Ocean: Lau Basin | collected... | reverse complement strand
GTTTCTACGGTCCAGAGCCCCTCACCGCTGTGTGAGACGCTGCCGGATATCTCGTCGAGTTCAGTGCCGTATTCTTCGAATGCCTTCAGCAGCCACCCGGTCAGGCGGGACTCGATCACGCTCCTGCGGTTGTACACCCTGCAGACCTCAGTGAGGTCCAGGTCGAAACCGGACTCCCTAAGCACGGTGAAACCCTCGGCGATGGCCTGCATCATGCCGTATTCGATTCCGTTGTGTACCATCTTGACGAAGTGTCCTGCACCAGACCTTCCCATGTAGCCGTAGGCATCAGGGGCGGCGATGTCCCTGAAGAGGGTCTCGTGCTTCTCGAAGAGTTCCTTCTCTCCACCGACCATCACACAGGCTCCCTCACGGGCTCCTTGCGGCCCTCCGCTTACACCGGCATCGAGGAAGCCGATACCCCTTTCTTTGAGTGTCCCGGCCCGCCTGATGGACTCCCTGTAGTTCGAGTTTCCGCCATCGATCACTGTATCTCCGGCATTCAGAAGTGGTGTGAGTGTGTTGAGCACGTCGTCGACACTCCGGTGCGGCACCATGAGCCAGAGGAGGCGAGGGACCGCGGTCATTCGGACGAGCTCCTCTATGGAACCCGCTCCCACGGCACCTTGATCTTCAACCTCACGGACACTCTCCGTCCGGGGGTCATAGGCAGTGATCTCCCAGCCGTGTTCGATCAGCCTGAGAACCATGTTCTTGCCCATCTTTCCCAGGCCGATATATCCTAACTTCTTCATACCGTATAGTTTAGCAGAATCCTCCCGGATTAAGCAGCGGCCAGAGGCGCCGGCGGCTCTGCGGTCAAGAGTGCACCTGAGCCTTCAGCCTTTTTCTGTAATGTGATATAATGTTCATAGTCATGTTGGACATGCTGGGCATGAAACAGGCCTCCTTCACCCTGGTATCGCAGGGACCTTCGGCTGCACCGCACTCGATCGCAGGGCGTACCCTTTCGCACACATCAGAGGTTGGTCTTCTCCGTAAGGGGGAGCTCATCGGCCCGATGCGGTCGGGGGCCGGGCCAATGCATTATTGCAAGGAGCGCCCTGTATGGTGAAGAAGGGACCGGCGAAGAGGCTCTCCATATATGTCGACGAGTCCGACCGGTACGGTGAGAGACCCGTATACGAGGTGCTGATCGACATCTTCTCCAAGAAGGGCCTTGCCGGTGTCAGCGTATTCCGGGGCGTTGCAGGTTATGGCAGTGACGGAGTGTATCACACCTCGAAGATACTGGCCCTGTCGGGCAAGATGCCGATGAAGATCGAGGCGGTGGATTCCGAGGAGATGATAAACAGGGTGCTACCCGATGTCTACCAGGTGGTGGAGAAGGGCCTGATAGACGTCACCGACACGGACGTGATCAAGTGTGGTGTGGCCGGGGAGAAGAAGGAAGAGGAGGAGTTTGAGCGGATGAAGCTTCAGGGAAAGGCGAAGATGCTCAGGGTCATCGTCAGGGAGGACCACAAGTGGGAGGGCGAGACACTGTATGAGGCGATCGTAAAGAGGTTCATCATGATGGATGTCGCCGGGGCCACGGTCTACAAGGCGGTGGCCGGTTATGGTCCCCGCCGGAGGTTCAGGAAGATGAAGTTCCTCAGCCGCGGCGGTGAGTTGCCGGTTCTCATAACGGTGATCGATACAGAGGAAAAGATAAAAGAGATACTGCCGGTACTCGATGAGATGGTGCAGGAGGGGATCGTCGTACTGTCGGATGTGGACGTGATAAAGTATACCACCATGGGTGCCGACCCTGAGATGATCTGAGCCCTTCAGCACAGTGCTTCAGGCCGAGCAGCAACTGAGCCTGGAGAGGTCCCGTTCGAATGACTGTGCTGCGAGTTTGATACCCTCAGAAAGGGTGAGATAAGGGTGTATCTGTGCTGCGAGCCGTGATACGGTGGTTTTGTATTCGATCGAGAGGGTCGCCTCCATGATCATCTCCCCTGCCTCTGAAGAGACGATCTGTGCACCTATGAGCCTGCCCGTATCCTTTTCCGCGACCAGCCTGACGAACCCCCTTGTGTCTCTTGCCGCAAGCGCGCGCGGCACGAGTTTCATCTCGATTCTCGACGTCATGTAGTCGATCCCCCTGGCCTCGGCCTGTTCCGCGGTCAGGCCCACGGAGGCGACCTGTGGATCGGTGAATGTCACCCTCGGCAGGACCGAGAGGTCGAAGACTCGCCTGTTGCCAGACAGGGCATTCTCTGCCGCTACAGCGCCTGCATGGGCCGCGACATAGACGAACATGGGGTCTCCGGTCACGTCACCTGCTGCGTAGACATCAGGGTGTGATGTACGGAGGTGCTGATCCACCCTTATCTCTCCTTTGGCGCCGAGCTCGATCCCGCTTTCTTCGAGGCCGAACCCCTCTGTGTTGGCCCTCCTGCCTGTTGCAACGAGCAGTTGCTCCGCCTTTATGGAATGCGCACTGCCGTTCACCTCGATATCCACTGTGTATTCACCATCGTATCTGACCCTTTTGACCACCGAGCCCGTAAAGAACTCTATACCCTCCTTAGCGAGGCAGTCAGCCAAGGCATCGCCGGCCTCCCAGCCTTCGGGCGGCAGCACATGGGGCATCGCCTCGATGACGCGGACCTTCGAGCCGAACCTTGAGAATATCTGGGCAAACTCGAGGCCCACTGCACTGCCGCCGATTATTGTCAACTCCCGCGGCGGTTCTTCGAGAGAGAGGGCCTCGGTGCTCGTGAGGTATCCGGCTTTGTCAAGCCCCTCAACCGGCGGTATCCAAGGGTGTGCGCCGGTGGCGATTATCAGCTTGGCCGGCCTCAGGGTCTCCTCTCCTACATACACGTTTATCGCGCCTCTGTCGTCCGTTCCGATCATTGCGCGGCCCCTCATGTATCTCATCCCCTTGTACGAGGCTATGACCTCCTCGTACTTTTCCCTGCGCAGGGTGGAGACGAGGTCGTCCTTCTGGCGGATGACCCTCTTGAAGTCGAGGGGGCCTGCGTGGATATCCATTCCGTCAAAGTTGTGATGAGTACTCCGGTAGTATACCTGTGCGGCCCGTATGAGCGTCTTTGTCGGCACGCAACCGGTGTTTACGCATGTTCCGCCTATGGTCGACTGCTCGATAACGGTGACCCGTGCCCCGAGTTCCCATGCCCTTATGGCAGCGGCGAAACCGGCCGAACCCCCACCGATGATGACGACATCCAGTGCCTGACCTGATACTGCAGGGGAAGCGCCCATACCTGACGGCAGAGCTGCACCGTAGCCGGCATTCTCCACGGCCCTGACGAGTTCGCCCGTGCTTACGCCGGACTGTGCGTTCAGCCAAGCCTTGGCGTCTTCGAGGCTCACCACTACATCCGATACGCCGTTTACGGCCAGCAACGCCTCTCTGACCCTTGTGACGCAGTCTTCACACGTCATGCCGGTTATAACAAGCTCAACCCTCTTCATGGCCCCCCTACTTTCCTGTTGCGGTCATAATGGCGGATTGCTCAACTCCCGCCGCCGGCTCCTGGCGACACCGAGGCCCCGTACCCGCTGTCCTTGACGGCCTTGATCAGGCGCTCTACAGTCACCTTGTCCTCTTCGTACTTGACCGTCGCCGTCTTTTCCTTGAAACTAACCTCCACGTCGACTACGCCTGGAAGCCTTTTGAGGGCGGTCTTGACGGTGGCTGGACACGTGATGCACCTCATGCCCTCGATCTTCAGCACGACCTCCTTTGCGCCGTCCCCGGCCTCCTGTGCATTGGCCGTCTGGAACATGGACGACGGCAGAAACAGAAGTGTTAATAGAGAGAAGACCACCATGTACGTCTTTTTGTTTGTCTTCATGAGTAAAACCTTCTTCCTGGATTTTGTGAGCCGAGTCTTTCCTTGTCACACCAGCAGAAATATCAAGTATGGAAGCACGAGCAGGACGGCCACGACGGCGGCTGCGATCCATAGTGCAACCTTCTGAACCTTTTTCGTATGAGGGGCGGCGCACAGGCTGCCGGGTTCACAGGCCTCCCTTGGCCTCCTGTAGACACTGTAGAATCCTGCAGCAAGGAGCCCGAGGGAGAGGATGATGAAGATGGGCTTGTAGGGCGTCAGCTCCGTCAGGGTCCCGATCCATGCTCCGCTGACGCCTAACACCACCAGGACGAACGGTCCCACGCAGCAGGCAGAGGCCAGCAGGGCCGCAGCGACTGCAAGGGGGCCGTAGGAGGTGAAACGGCGTTTCGCCCTCCTGTCGCCTTCAGTGGTTCCCGGCGCGGGATAGGGTGTGTCTCCGGCGACTCCGTCCGGTTCCTCTTTCATCTCGCCTCCTCCTTTGCGGCAGACCGCCGTGCCTGTCACAGTCTCATTCGATCGACGCCGAGCACCGATTACCGCGAATCGTTGTATTCATGTTCGGCGCTGTCCAGGGCCTCTATGATCGGGCACTCACCGGCCGGGGCATCGCCGCTGCATTGTCTCGCAAGCGTTGTGAGGGCCTTCTTCATCTCCTGAAGGGCCTGTATCCTCTCGTCGATGTCTGCTATCTTTCTCTCCACCCGGATACGGACGTCACTGCATGTCGTCTCCGGTGCGAGTCTCAGCGAGAGGATCTCCTGTATCTCTCTGAGAGAGAAGCCGAGGAGCTTGGCACGCTTGATGAACCGGAGGCGGGCGAGCGTTTCGCGGGGATATTGACGGTAGCCCGATTCCCTTCGCGGGGGCCTCTGTATCAGTCCGCGCCGTTCGTAGTATCGGATGGTCTCGATATTCACCCCTGCCTCCTTTGCCAATCGACCGATGGTCATGTTTCCCATCTCGCCACCTCCTGAAGTCTCCTGGTATTATAAACCCTGTACGTTGGTACGGAGTCAAGCTTTTTTTGAGGATGCGGGCATCTTCCGGGCAGGAGTCCTCAAGGATCGTCTGCACAGGGGAGGGGGCGGGCAGGTTTCAGGCTAATATATGGATCTTATCCTCCCGGTCCTCTTGTCAACAATGACCCTGTCGAGCAGGTTGTCGTCTTCGTCCCTGATCTCTGCTTCGAAATACCACCGTCTCTCCTTGATTGCACGTATGGCCACATTTTTGTCCGAATAGAAGTCGTTGAGGATGCTTCTGGCTTCCTCGACGGTTCCGACCCTTATCCTGGCACCGTACCACCCCCACTTGGAGCCCTCGGCATAGCCGCCGTAGGGGGACATTTCCCACCTGCAGCCATCCATTGCCAGAACCCGAGTGGCAGGCGGCAAAGCAACCGACACCAATGCTGAGAAACAGAGTAGTAAGAGTGCTCTTTTTATCATATCCGTTCCATACAGGGTGATTTTCGGCGGGGGGGAGGCCCCCGCCGTTTTCGGTTTCTCGAACCTACCAGTCCATCGGGCAGGTATCCATCATGGAGCCCGCCACCATTGTTCCGCCGTCCATCGGGCAGCAGCCGCCGGAAAGGCCGTACTTGTCGGCAACCGTGCGGATCTGGGTCTGCAGGTCGACTATATCCTTCCTGAGTGAGGCGACCCGCTTGCTGTCCGGGACCGGCTTAGCGTACTCGTTCCGCAGTTCAATGCGCTTGGCAAGCAGTGCATCGCGCAGCTCGAGGGTTTCCGACTGAAACTCAGCGACCTGACTCGCGTCGGTCCCGGCCATCGGGTAGGCCGTACCATAATCGTTCCAGCATGCATATGCGACAACAGCGGTGAGAAGCACGGCAACCGCAACCACCAGACCTGCTGCATAGCCTCTTTTCATCTGATCCACCTCCTTTCTCTCTTGATTTCATGCCTGTAGTATATCAAGGGATTATGATGCACCAGTGAATGAATTCTGAATGATTGTGAATGTCAGGAGGGGAGGTACACGGTGAAGACCGACCCCCTTCCCGGTTCACTCCTGACCTCTATCTTTCCTCCGTGTGCTTCGACTATCTCTCTGACGATCGTAAGGCCGAGCCCGAGCCCTCCGCCGGAAGACCGGTAGAACCTTTCGAATATGAAGGGGAGGTCCTTTTCCTCTATGCCGCACCCCGAATCCTCCACCTCTATGGTCACGTGGTGTTCACCCTGTGCGGCCTTGAGGCGGATGTAACCGTTTTCCCCAGTGGCCTTCAGAGCGTTGTCCAGCAGGTTAACGATGACCTGGCTGAGCCTGTCCGGATCGGCGTTGAGCCGGAGTTCATCGTCGCATTGGAGTTCGGTGGAGATACCCTTGTCAAGAAAGAGCTTCCTGAACCTCTCGAAGATGTTTTTCAGAAAGGCATTCATGTCGATGTGCTCTCTGTTGAGGGACAGCACACTTGCCTCTGCCTGAGAAAGCTCCTCGACCCCTGCAAGAATATTTCCGAGTCTCCCTATCTCTTCATGCAGGGACTGCAGCTGTTTCCTGTCCACAGGGATCAGTCCGTCGATCATCCCTTCAAGTTCCCCCCTTATTGCACCCAGCGGAGTCCTGAGCTCATGCGCTGCGTTCGAGATGATCCTTTTTCTCAGCGACTCCTGAACCTCGAGGGCCTCCGCCATTGCGTTGAAGGCCCTCGTCAGACTGCTCAGCTCGTCATCTCCCGAGACCTCGACACGCTCTCCCAAGTCCCCCTTGCTTATGGATTCTGCGGCAGCGGCGAGCCGTTTCAGGGGTGTCGTCAGCCTTCTCGAGAATACGATGCTGAGCAGGATAGCGATTCCGCCCAGCCCCGACATGGAGAGGATCAGGAACCGGTTCGATCTCTCGACGAACAGGTCCTCCTTGACAGGCCTCAGGAACTTCACCTCGATACGGCCTATCTCCTTTCCCCTCAGGAAGAGCGGATACGGGACGAACCCGCTGGATCGAGCGCCGGCCGACCTGAATTCCGAAACCGGCACTACGCGCTTTTTTATGAGGGGGGACAAAGAGCCGAGCGCCTTTTTCGTGTCCATTATCAGTGAGCCGTCCACGTCCAGGACCCTGATTTCGAGTCCTATCATCATGGCCCAGATCACATCCTCACTCACGAACCCCTCGGCCCATCCCCCGTGTTTCTCATACATGGCTTCGAGGTCAGCCGTCACCCAGTAGACCCTGTCTTCAAGCTCGCCTTCCATGTACTCCTTGAAGTCCTTTATCATCAGTTCCCGGAGCAAGAAAGCGGCAGCCGCTGCAATGATGGAGACCGAGAGCAACAGGATGAGAAACCTTATCCGGAGACTCTTAAGCATCTCTTTTTCCGATGAACTTGTAACCCACTCCGTAGACGGTGAGTATGAACGAGGGCTTCCTTGGGTCGTCTTCGATCTTGTGCCGGATGTTCTTTATGTGGGCGTCGATGCTCCGTTCATAGCCTTCGAATTGATACCCGAGGGCCTTCTCCACAAGCTCGTCTCTTGTGAATATCTTCTGTGAAGCCGACGCAAGTGTGAACAGTATCCTGAATTCCGAAGGGGTCAGTTTCACCAGTGTCCCTTTCTTGCGCACCTCGTATCGGTGGCCGTCGATCGTCAGGAGGCCGTTGTCGAAGCTCATCGGTACGGCATCTGTACGGTCCGCTCCCTGTGCCCTTTTGAGTACGGCCTTCACCCTGTACAACAACTCCCTCGGGCTGAACGGCTTGACGACATAGTCGTCGGCTCCGAGTGCGAAGCCGGCTATCCTTTCCTCTTCCGAGGCCTTTGAAGTGAGGATGATTACCGGAAAGTCCCCGATCTCCTTGAGTTCCTGTATCACTTCCTCGCCGGTCGTGTCCGGCAGCATGAGATCGAGTACCGCAAGCAGCGGCATCTCCTTCAGTGCGGACTCTATTGCATCACCGCCTCGTTCGACATGCTCCACCCTGAAGCCCGCCCCTTCAAGGTATACCTTGACCACCCTCGCGATCTTGCGGTCGTCCTCTATCAGAAGTACCGGTTGGACCATGTGACTTTACTCCATAGAGCGTCACCATCATATCCCGCTCATGAAACGGCATTAACAGTTGAACAATTGTACAGTTGTTATTCTATATACTAAGTCAGACCGGCGGCTTCTGTCAAACACTCGTTTTGCCTCTGTGCAGACCAGGCAGGATGCCGGCAACTTCGGGCCGGGTCTTTTCCGGGAAGGACCATGTTGCCGGAATTACAGGCAGAATGATGGCACATGCCCGGACACCTCGTAATCCGTCCCCGGTTAAAGCAAAGGTGTGGTCAGCGTCAATGTTGCGGGCACGGCACGCCGGGCCGTTCACGGGAGAGATGATTAATAGAGGCCTTACGAGGCTTGGGTCTTGTCCACGAGGGGATAGAGGATATCGTCTTCCCTGTGTATCCTCTCCTTCAGTTTCTTGAAGAACTCGATGCTTTCGTTTATGAACTCCACGGGGTTGTTCTCGATCGAGAGAGGTTTGGGCCATCTGTTGACGTAGTCGTTGAACGCTGAAGCAATTCCGCCTATCTCTTCGATAAACCGCCTTGCGGTATCCCTGACCTGCTCGTCCTTGCTCTCCAGAAGCCTCGGGTACAACGAGTTGTCCTCCATTGCGAGGTGCACCTTCAGGGCACCGGCGAGTCTCGACAGGATGCTTTTTGCCTCGTGTGCTTCGCCCTTCAGTCTCTCCTCGGTGAGGTAAGCGGAGAGCTCGGCCATCAATTCGAGTATCTTCTCGTGCTGTCTTCTGTAGTCCCGGGTGATCGACATCTCAATATTTTTTCAGCTTTTAGCGTCTCGCAGCCCCGTGCTGATTTCTCTTTTCTTATTTTAAATCAAGCCAACCGGTGAATACAACAGAGGGCATGGAGAGGGGTAGTGGGAGTCGAACCCACCGGGGCGTCTTCATCGGCCCCGACACTGGTTTTGCAGACCAGGTGGAACAGCCGGTTCCATACCCCTCGTGACGTATGACCGAGCGGATGTGATCAGCATGAGCGGTTACAGAGACAGCGGGTGCTACCGGCCTGAAACGAAAGGGGCGTGGAACGCGTGACTCTGCGACTGAGGCATGGAACGTGGAGACGGAGGAATCACGGTTTCATCAGCCGGGGACCCGCACCGGGTCTTCAGTCCTTCTTCAGCCGAAGCCTGACTTGAAAAATCCGGCATCAGAAACCGTATGCATTGGTTTTAAGTCCTCCTGCGAGACTCGATATCGAACAAAGACCCGTCGACTCAAGCTCTTGGCCTTGCGGGGCGCCTCTGGTATCGAACGATCAGAGACTCATCGACTCAAGCCGCGCGATCCTCTCCTCGACCGGCGGATGGGTGCTGAAGAGCTTGGCAACCTGCCTCCCGGAAAGCGGATTCACGATGAAGAGGTGCGAGGTGGCCGGATTCGTATTCATTGGAATCCGCTCGGAAGCCGTCTGGAGTTTTCTAAGTGCACTCGCGAGATAGCGCGGGTTGCCTGTTATCCTTGCACCGCCTGCGTCAGCTGCGAACTCCCTCGACCTCGATATGGCCATCTGCACGATCATTGCGGCAATCGGTGCCACGATCATCATTATCAGCGCAACGAAGGGATTTCCGTTGTCATCGTCGCTGCGGCCGAAGCCGCCGAATATCAGCGCCCACTGGGCCATCTGCGCGAGATAGCTGATGGCGCCTGCGATGGTTGCCGCAATGCTGCTTACGAGTATGTCCCTGTGCTTTATGTGCGCGAGTTCGTGGCCTATCACCCCTTCCAGCTCTTCAGGGCTGAGGAGCCTCATTATGCTGGTCGTTACAGCCACGGCTGCATGCTTGGGGTTCCGCCCTGTGGCGAAGGCGTTCGGCTGCTCTCCATTGATGATGTAGACCTTCGGCATGGGCATGGACGCCTTCTGTGCGAGCCTCCTCACGATGGAGTACAGCTCAGGTGCCTCCGCCTCGGTCACTTCTCGCGCCCTGTACATCTTGAGGACGACCTTGTCGCTGAACCAGTATGCGAAGAAGTTCATTGCGGCGGCAAAGACGATGGCGAAGGTCATCCCCGTCCTGCCGCCCAAGAAGCCGCCCACCCAGACGAAAAAGAGCGTCATTATGGTCAGCAGCATGAATGTCTTGAACGTGTTCATAAAATGTGTTACCTCCGGTTTGCTTTGGGTGTTTCAAATTTAAATTAAAATAACATAAGCCCGGTGCTTTGTCAATATCGGGAAAGAGTGAAAAAACGGGGAAAAACGGCCGTCAATCAGCCCTGTCTCATTTTCCGGGAAGTAATAAGGTACAATACCCGTATGTACAGGAGAATCGGCGTATCAGCGTATTCCGGCGGCAGGGCCGACGAGAGGCCCGTCGTCATATTCATAGACGGCCGCGCCGTAGAGGTCGAAGTTGTGGAGAAGTGGGTCTCTGAGGACTTCAACACGAGAAGACGGCGGCGGCACTTCAGGCTTCTGGACACCAGTGGGTTCGAGTACCTGGTCTACCAGGATGAGGAGACGTCCGAGTGGTTCCTGAGGGTATGAATGAAGCGCTCAAGGGACGTCCTCCAGTCTGGAGGGGAGAATCCAGTCGAGACCTCGGTGTAGAACGTATCGAGCACCGAACAGGGTGGGCGTATCGCCCGGGTTGGATATTCGCCTGACAGTATGGGGACGACCCTTACGGAGGCACCCGAGAGCCGAATGATCTCGGCTGCAAGCTCAAACCTGCTGATACCGCCTCCTGTCCTGTCGGTAATGTGGTGTATCCCGAAGACACCCGACTCGATGACCCTGATTATTCCTTCCGAGAGTGTGACGGTCCAGGTGGGCGAGCCCCTCTGGTCGGAGACGACCCTTATCTCGTCTTGATCTTCAGAGAGGCGCAGGATGGTCTTGACGAAGTTGTCGCCGTGCAGGCCGTAGAGCCAGCTCGTCCTGATTATGTAGAACTCCTGCATCAGCCAGAGTATGTACCGTTCTCCGGCGAGCTTGGTCTCTCCGTAGGCGTTCACGGCCGAGGCGTCGTCAAAGGGTGTATACGGTCTTTCGGCTCTGCCGCTGAAGACATAGTCGGTGCTTATGTGGCAGAGCCTGGCTTTGAGCTCTTTGCAGGCAACGGCGAGGTTTTGAACACCGAGGCCGTTGACCATGAAGGCCGCTGCCTTCTCATCCTCAGCCCTGTCCACATTGGTGTAAGCGGCACAGTTTATGACCACGTCGGGCCTGACAGAGGAGATCGCCTCACAGACCGCCTCTCTGTCGGTTATGTCGAGCCGTTTTTTATCGAACGGGACTGTTTCGTGAACCTTCCCGAGCACGGCCGCCAGGTCTCTTCCGAGCATTCCATCCGAGCCGGTGACGAGGACCCTCATGCCTTATTGCTCCAGAATCCCCTGCTTGCGCCTTCGAGCCTCTCTTTCAGGGGCCTCCACCACCTCTCGTTCTCCCTGTACCACTGTATGGTCCTCTCGATTCCGGCATCGAAGTCTACATTTGGAGTCCAGCCGAGAGCGCTTTTGATCTTGGAGGAGTCGATCGCGTAGCGGTAGTCGTGTCCCGGTCTGTCAGGGACGAACTCGATGTACTCCCGCCCCATATCCATCAGCGACAGGACCTTTCTCACCACGTCGATGTTCCTCCTCTCGCTTCCACCGCCTGCATTGTATACCTCGCCCGGTCTTCCGCGGTGCATTATCGTGTCAACGGCGGTGCACGCATCCTCTACGTAAAGCCAGTCCCTGATGTTGTCGCCGCTGCCGTATACTGGGACACGCATGCCGTCGATCAGATTCGTTATCATCAAGGGGATGAACTTTTCAGGATGCTGGAAAGGCCCGTAGACGTTTGAGGGCCTTACGATTACGGCGGGAAGGCCGAAGGTCGTTACATGGGCGCGTACCATGAGGTCTCCTGCGGCCTTCGAAGCGGAGTAGGGGGAGTTCGGCTGAAGGGGTGTCTCCTCGGTGAAGGCGCCTTCGTCTGCTGCGAGGCTTCCGTATACCTCGTCGGTGGAGAGGTGGATGAAGCGCCGGACACCCCTGTTCCGGGCGCAATCGAGGAGCACCTGGAGGCCGATGACGTTGGTTGAGAGGAACGGCTGTGTGTCCGCGATGGAGCGGTCGACGTGGCTCTCGGCGGCGAAGTTCACGACGATGTCGATGCCTTTCAATGCATCGAGGACGGCTTCAGCGTCTCTTATGTCGCCGTGGATGAAGCGGTATCTCGGCTCTGCCTCGACATCCCGCAGGTTCTCCCTGTTGCCCGCGTAGGTGAGCGCGTCGAGGTTCACGACGTGATAGCCGGGATATCTCCTCAGGATGTGTCTTATGAAGTTGGAGCCTATGAAGCCCGCTCCGCCCGTTACGAGTATATTCACGACCCGCTCCTTACACGGAAGGGACTGTTGGGGTCGTTCTCGTGCCTGATCTCGTCGACCCTCTCCTTCTTCCCCCGGCCTGCATACAGCCTGTCCGGAAAGTTCAGGACGAGGGCGTCCGTGTCTTCCTTGTTCTCGTAGGCGTGCACAACGCCGGGCGGTACGACTATCACCGTGTTCTTGGTGTCGTCTATGACCATTTTCCTCAAGTAGGTGGGAGAGTCCTTCCTGTTGTCCCAGAGGTAGAGGGTGAACCTGCCAAGGAAGCAGAGGTAGTCGGTCTGCTCGAGGTGCTCATGCGGTCCCCTCACCACACCTGCGTGTGTGAGGGAGATGTACCCCATGGCGGGTTGATAACCCCGGGGCAGTTCGTCGTCGCTCCTGAAGAGCTCTGTCAGCCAGCCCCTCTGGTCGATAAACAGGTTCAGCGGTTTTATTACGATATCTTCTATCGGGCCTTCTTCGAATTGCACTCTCAACCCTCTCTCTCTCGATATCGAGTCATGGTGGAGGCTGCGACTTTGTTATTTTTACAGGAAGTCAGATATTATATAATACAACTTAGGCGAGACGTTCGTCATCTCCTCAGCGTTCCGCAGTTTGTCCGGATGCTCAGCCGAGGATAAAAAAACCGAGAGGTGTAATTCTGCATACTGTACGCTACAGCATGGTCATACTGTTCCTGATGGCCTCCGCCCTGCTCCTTCCTTCACCCGCCGCAGCTCCGGCACGTCTGAAGGAAGCTTACAAGGGACTCAAGACCCTGGAGGGCAGGTTCGTGCAGGTCTCATACATAAAGGACCTCGGAAAAGAGGAGACCTTCAAGGGGGTCTTTTATCTGAAAGTTCCAGACAGGATGAAGTGGATATATACCGAGGGCAGCAGCGACGAGGTCTATCTGAACGGCAAGGAAATGGTGGTCTATCAGCCCTCCGAGGAGCAGGCGTTCATCTCGGAGGTCGGCGGCTACGGCCTGGGATCGACTCCACTGAGCATACTGCTCGGTTTGGAGGAGCTTGAGCGGAATTTCCACCTGAAGGCCGGAGACGGGCGCATTCTGCTTAGGCCGAAGGCGGCGAGGAGTCTCGTCGACTCTGTCGAACTCGTACTTTCTGAAGAGGGGTTTCCGGTCAGGCGGATACGCCTTCTTGACAGTTACGGCAACAGCACGGAACTCTTTCTCTCGGATGTGAAGCGCAACGCGGCGGTGGAGGATTCGCTCTTCACCTTCACCCCGCCTCCTGGAACGGCGGTCATCAGGCGGTAGGGCACCGGGAGTGACGTACATCCTCGGCATAGACAGCTCCTGTGACGACACATCAGCCTCCGTGGTGGCCGACGGCAGCCGCATCCTGTCGAACGTGGTCTCGTCCCAGGCGGAGATACACGGGAAGTACGGCGGCATAGTGCCCGAGCTTGCATCGAGGCGTCATATCGAGATGATATGGCCGGTGGTGGACGAGGCCCTGAAGGCGGCCTCAGTGTGGTTGGAGGGCCTCTCGGGCATCGCCGTCTGCCATGGGCCGGGACTTATAGGCTCTCTGCTTGTGGGGTGCTCCTTTGCAAAGGCGGTCGCTTATGCAAAGGGGGTGCCCCTGATCGGCGTAAACCACCTCGAGGGTCACATATTCTCGGTGTTCCTGCTTGATCGTAGACCATCGTTTCCGTTTCTGAGCCTCATCGTCTCGGGGGGGCATACCTCGCTGGTGAGGGTGGACGGATTCGGCTCCTACAGGGAACTCGGCAGGACGAGGGATGATGCCGCCGGTGAGGCCTACGACAAGGTTGCAAAGCTGCTCGGACTCGGCTATCCGGGCGGCCCCCTGATCGACGACCTTGCAGGCAGGGGTGACCCGGAGGCGATACCGTTTCCGAGAGCCCTCATCCCGGGCACTTACGACTTCAGCTTCAGCGGACTTAAGACAGCCGTCAGGAACCATGTGGAGCGGTCTTCGGGGGAGCCCTCCCGGCTGGAGGACGTCTGTGCATCGTTCCAGGCGGCTGTCGTGGATGTGCTGGTCAAGAAGACCGAGGCGGCCGTCAAGGAGGAGGGCATAAGGAGCGTAGCCCTGTCCGGCGGTGTTGCGGCGAACAGGCGGCTCAGGGCCGCGATGAACGAGATGGCCGGCAGGGTTGGAGCGGAACTCTACATCCCGCCGGTTGCACTCTGCACGGATAACGCCGCGATGATTGCCGCTGCCGGTCACTTGCACCTGATGAACGGGAATGTGGCCGGGCTCGATTTGAACCCGAAGGCTTATCTGCCGATATGAAGACGGCCGCGCCTTTTTGCAGCCTAAATGCGTAGAAAGACAAAATAAGGAGTATCATGAGACGTGAAGACCTGAGAAACATTGCGATCATCGCCCATGTCGACCACGGCAAGACCACGCTTGTCGACGGCATGCTGAGACAGGCCGGTGCGTTCCGGGCGAACGAGAAGGTGCGCGAGAGGGTGATGGACAGTATCGACCTCGAGCGCGAGCGCGGGATCACCATCATGGCCAAGAACACCGCGGTTGCATACAACGGAGTAACGATAAACATCGTGGACACCCCGGGACATGCGGATTTCGGGGGCGAGGTGGAGAGGATACTCAAGATGGTCGACGGAGTGCTGCTCCTGGTCGATGCATCCGAGGGCCCCCTGCCGCAGACGAGGTTCGTGCTCAAGAAGGCGCTTCAGCTCGGACTGACGCCAATACTCGTCATAAACAAGATCGACCGGTCCGACGCAAGGGTCCAGGAAGTGCTGAACGAGGTCTACGACATGTTCATCGACCTCGACGCCGACGAGGAGCAGCTCGAGTTCCCCGTCGTCTATGCAATCGCCAGGGACGGCGTTGCAAGGCTCGGCATGGACGACCGGTCCGGAGACCTGAAGCCGCTCTTCGACCTCATACTCGATACCATTCCTGCGCCTGAAGGTGACCCCGACGGTCTCCTGCAGCTGCTCGTTACCAACATCGACTACAGCGACTATGTCGGAAGGCTCGCCATCGGCAGGGTCTTCTCGGGCACGGTCAGGGTCGGAGACCGCGTTGCAGTCACCGGCGGCGGGGAAGAGCCCGTAAAGACGAGGATCACCTCCATCTATGCATTCGAGGGGCTCGAAAGGGTCGAGGCCCGGGAGGCCCGTGCCGGAGACATTGTCGCCCTTGCCGGGATCGAGGGGATAACCATCGGGGACACGATAACAGACATCGAGAGACCCAAGCCCCTGCCGAGGATAAAGGTGGACGAGCCGACCATATCGATGGTCTTCTCGGTCAACACATCCCCGTTTGCAGGCAAGGAGGGCGAGTATGTGACGTCGAGGAAGCTGAGGGAGCGTCTCGAGAAGGAACTCCTCTACAATGTATCCATCAGGGTGGAGTTCGGAGGGAACGACTCGTTCAGGGTTATGGGGCGGGGTGAACTGCAGCTCGCCATACTGATAGAGATGATGCGGAGGGAGGGATACGAGCTCTCCGTGTCGATGCCCGAGACCGTAACCAAGGAGGTCGGCGGAGTCCTTCACGAGCCCATGGAACTGCTCGTGATAGACGTGCCCGAGGAGTATGTCGGGGTGGTGACCCAGCAGGTCGGCATGAGGAGGGGCAAGATGCTCAAGATGCAGAACAACGGCCACGGCAGGGCCGTCCTCGAGTTCAGGATACCCTCGCGCGGGTTGATCGGCTTCAGGTCCCAGTTCCTGACAGACACGAGGGGGACCGGCCTCCTGAACCACCTGTTCGACGGCTACGAACCGTGGCATGGTCCTATAACCAAGCGGAAGACGGGTGCTCTTGTCGCCGACAGGCCTGGCAAGGCGACCGCCTATGCGTTGTACCACATACAGCCGAGGGGCACACTCTTCATCAAGGAGAACACCCCGGTGTACGAGGGCATGATCGTGGGTGAGAACTCGCGCGAGAACGATTTGGACGTGAACATCACGAAGGAGAAGAAGCTCACGAACATGCGCGCCGCTGCCGCCGACGAGGCCCTCCAACTCGTGCCGCCGAGGCTGATGAGCCTCGAACAGGCCGTTGAGTTCATCAGGGAGGACGAGGTGGTCGAGGTGACCCCGCGTTCCGTGAGGCTCAGAAAGAAGGTCCTCGCAGCGAACAAGAGACCGAGGTTCAGGCCTCAGGCGGGGGTCAACCCCTGATCGAGCCTGCCGTGAGCCCCTCTATGATCCTTTTCTGGAATGCGAACACGAGTATTATCAGCGGGATGGTGACGACTACCGAGGCGGCTGCGATGTCGCCCCACGGCACCTCGTGCAGGCCGGGAAAGAGCGCAATGCCCACGGGTATCGTCCTCGAGGCGACCGTTGATGTGAATGTGAGGGCGAAGAGGAACTCGTTCCATGAGAATATGAACACGAGTATCGCCGTTGCAAAGATGCCGGGTGCGGCAAGGGGCAGCATGATCTTGTAGAAGACCTGAAACGGCGTGCACCCGTCGACCCTTGCAGCACGGTATATCTCGTCCGGGATCTCCCTGAAGAAGTTCGTGAGCACCCAGATGGACAGGGGCAGAGAGAACGTTGTATATGTGATTATCAGTGCCGTCAGCGTGTCCCTGAGCCCGAGCGCCCGTATTATTATGTAGAGTGGGCTCACGGTTGCAATCGGCGGAAACATGGATACGGAGAGTACGAACCCGAGGATCAGGCCCTTGCCGCCGATCCTGAGCTTCGCCAGTCCGAACGCGCAGAGCGACCCGAGGATGAGGGAGAGCACGGTGGTCGATGCCGCGACCACGGCACTGTTGAGGATGATCCTCGGGAACGGATGTCCCTCGAAGACAGAGACGTAGTTCCCGAGGGTCGGGGACTCGGGAAGTATGGGCGGAAGCCTCGTAAGCTCTGTGTCAGGCTTCAGGCTTGTGACCAACTGCCAAAGCAGGGGGCCCGAGCAGTAGAGGGTGAGCAGGGCTATCAGCATGTAAAAGACGGCCCTTTTCACGGTCTCACCCCGCGAGTGTACACCGTGCGGCCCCGGGCTGCCGGCAGATGGAAGTCGGCCCTTCTCACAGCCTTACCCCCTTGCTGAGCAGCCTTATGTAGAACACGCTTATGGCGCCGGTGCAGAGAAAGACCACCACGGCGAGTGTAGAGCCGTAGCCGAACCGGAGCGTCTGAAACAGGACCTTGTAGGCGTATATCGAGAGCGTCTCGGTCGAGTTGGCGGGTCCTCCGCCGGTCAGCACGTAGATCGCGTCGAAGACCCTGAAGGCGTCGAGGGTCCTGAATATGAGGACCACGAGGATCACGGGCTTGAGGAGCGGGAGGACTATCCTCGTGAAGACGGCCCACCTTCCCGCGCCATCCACCCTGGCGGCCTGATAGAGTTCCCTGGGTATCACCTGAAGGCCCGCGGTGAGCAGGATCACCACAAACGGGGTGGTCTTCCAGACGTCCATGAAGACAGCGGCGTTGATCGCCCAGAAGGGGCTTCCGAGCCAGTTTATCTTCGCCCCGATGAGGTGGTTGAGTATGCCGAAGTCCGTGTTGTATATCCACTCCCACATCCTTGCCGAGACGACCGTCGGTATCGCCCAGGGGATGAGGACCACGGCCCTCACGAGACCCTTCAGCCTGAAGGACCTGTTTATGAGGACGGCTGCCGCAAGGCCCAGTGCCAGCTCGAGCGTCACAGAGAGGGCCGTGAAGTAGAGGGTGTTCTTGAAGGCGTTGAGGAACCTGGCGTCGCCTGCGAGGGAGACGTAGTTGTCGATGCCGACGAACCTCGAGACGTCGAATATCAGGAGCCGCCTCTGCAGGCTCAGGTAGATGACGTATATAAGCGGGTAGACGGTGACGAGGGAGAGGAGGACGAGCGAGGGTATGACGAACCATCTTCCCCTTTCCTCATTCCGCATTACTCAGCTCCGAGCATCTGTTCGATCTGCTCCTGAGCGCTCTTCAGGGCGTCTTCAGGGCTCTTTGTGCCTGACAGGGCGGCGCTGAACTCGGACTGCATCACCTGGGTCATGAGCATGTAGTAGGGGGTCACCGGCCGCGGCCTTGCTGTCATGAAGACGTCATGTAGGCTCGCTATGAAGGGCTGCTGCGCGATCAGGTCCGGATCCCTGTAGAGGGGCCTCCTCGTCGGCTTATAGCCTATGGTGAGGGCGAGGGTCTTCTGTGCCTCTGCAGACGTGAGGAACCTGACGAACCTCTCGGCAGCCTCGGGATTCCTCGAATACCTGTTCACCCCGAGCTGCCAGCCGCCGAGGGTCGAAGCAGACGGTTTACCGGGGAACGAGGGCAGCCTCGACACGCCGACCTTTCCCCTGACCGGAGAGTCCTCACGCTGGAAGATGTTCCACGCATAGGGCCAGTTCCTCATGAAGAGCGCCCTGCCGCTTCCGAAGATATGCCTCGTAGGCTCCTCGATCGCCGTGACAACGAGTCGGGGAGTGACGCCGTATCTTCCGATCAGGTCTGTCATGAACCTGAGGGCCTCCACGTTTTCAGGGCTGTTTATGACCACCTTGCCGTTCTTCAACACGTCTCCGCCGTTGCTCCAGAAGTATTCGAGCACGTTGCATACGAGCCCCTCGTACTGCTTGCCCTGCCATATGAAGCCGTAGAGGCCGGGCTCCTTCTCCGTGACGTAGCGGGCGGTCTTTACGAGTTCCTGCCAGGTCTGCGGCGGCTTGAGGCCGTATTTGTCGAGGAGGTCCTTTCTGTAGTAGAGGAGGCCTGCATCGATGTACCACGGTACGGCGTACAGAGCGCCCCTGTAGGTGACGGCCTGCATCGGCCCCGGAAAGAACTCGTCCCGTTCGCCCTCTGGAAGCAGATGCGAGAGGTCCCTAAGCCAACCCGTCTTTGCAAACTCCGGCACCCAGATGACATCCATGCTGAGTACGTCGAAGTCCCGACTCTTGCCCTCGAGGTTTATCACGTAGAACTGGTGCTGCTCGTCCGTGGATGCCGGGAGGGTCTCGTCCTTGACCCTGATGTCCGGGTTTCGGGCCTCGAAGGTCTCTATAAGTCTCCTGAGGAGGGCTGGGTCGCCGGCGATCTTGCCGTGCTTGAAGACGATCGTGGTCACCCCGTCTCCTGCGGGCTCTTTCTTTGATACACAGCCTCCCAGGAGCGAAAGGAGCACGAGGAGGAGCAGTGCGGAAACCATCCACCCCGGTGCCGCGCTCCAAGCGTATGTCCGTGTTCCCTCTCTCATGACAGCAAGAACCGCAGGAACTCCTTCACGTCCTTCTGGCTCTTGAGGTAATAGTCGGCCTCCGGGCTGCAGCCTATGCAGACGGAGATGCCGCGGCCCTTCAGGACCCTGAATGCATCCTCGTCCGTGGTATCGTCACCGATGTAGACCGGCAGCCTGCCGCTTCCGAACCTCTCCCATATCCACTTCACGGCGTCACCCTTGTTCCAGGCATTCAGCGGCCTTATCTCGAAGACCTTCTTCCCCGACGTTATCCTGAAGGAATCCTTGTAGCCGTTTGCGATGCTCCAGAATATGTTCAGGAACTCGCCGAGGAGCTTGATCCTCACATTCCTGTAGTGTATGCTCACCGTGATGCCCTTGTCCTCAATCAGCACCCCCTGGATGTGGGAGAGGGCCTTGCGGAGGCTGTCGAGGAAATCATCGAGACGATCGGCGTTCATCGAGAACTCGGGGCTGAACGTCTCTCTACCGTCCCATATCTCGGCCCCGTGGTTGCCTGCATAGATGAGCCCGTCGATACCGACCCGTTCTCTTACGTCCGCAAGCGTTCTTCCGCTTATCACGGCTACGGGAAAACGCTCCCTTAACTCCATCAGCAGAGTGCGAATCTCGTCCGGCAGTGCTGCCTTCTCGGGTGAGTCGACTATGGGGGTCAGGGTTCCGTCATAGTCGAGGAAGAGGAATATCTCGTGGCGGGAGAGCCTCTCCCTGATCAGGTCGCCGTGATCGAACAGGTGCTTGCACTGGCTGTGCTTTACGGAGGATACGATCGTCAGCTCGTGGAAGATGTCGAGTATCCACTTGTAGATGTCGTGTTCCTCGACCTGCCTTCTCAGGAGCCTCATCCTCTCTCTCTTCTCCTCTTCGGGCATCTTCAGGGCCATGCTTATGCTGTCGGCGAAGTTCTCGATGTCGTAGGGGTTCACGAGAATGGCCCCTTCCAGTTCATCCGCGGCCCCGGCGAACTCGCTCAGTATGAGGACGCCCTTTTCGTCGGCCTGTGAGGCGATGTACTCCTTGGCAACGAGGTTCATCCCGTCGTATATCGAGCTGATAAGGCCTATGTCCGCCATCCTGTAGTATGCGACGAGTTCCGGGTGGTCGAGCTTCTTGTTTATGTTGATGATCGGCCTCCAGTCGTCGGTCGCGTGTTTCTTGTTTATCTTCTCTATGAGTTTCTCTACGGTCCTCTGATAGCTTATGTACGGCTCCTTCATCCTCGTCGGGACGGTGATCTGCAGGAATGTGAACTTCTTCCTGTAACGCTCGTACTTGTCGAAGAAGAGGCTCAGGGCCTGTAGGCGCTTGATCAGCCCCTTGGTGTACTCGAGCCTGTCCACGCCTACGCCGGTGTATTGGGGGAGGTTGGATTTCGCCTTGAGTTTCTTCATCAGGCCGGTGACCTTTTCCGAGTGGCCGGTCGAGTTGAACCTGTCGTAGTCTATGCTTATGGGGAAGGCCTTCAGTCTCGTGGTCTGCCCCCTGTACGTGACGGTCGATTCGTCGTAGTCTATCTCGGCATCGAGTGTCTCCCTGACGCAGTCCATGAAGTTCTTGGCGAAGAGGGGGATCTGGAATCCGATTATGTCGTTGCCGAGCAGGCCCTCCAGTATCTGCGTGGACTGCGGGCATACCCTGAACACGCTCCAGTCCGGCCAGGGGATGTGCCAGAAGTGGGCGATGGTGAGAGAGGGCTTCTTCTGGCGCAGTATTCGGGGGACGAGGCAGAGGTGGTAGTCGTGGATCCAGACCACGCAGTCGTCCTCGGTCTCCTCGATAACGGCTGCTGCAAAGAGGTGGTTCGCCTTCTCGTAGTCTTCCCAGAACCTCCTCCTGAAGTAAACCCTGTCGAGCGCGATGTGGCAGAGGGGCCACAGCACCTGGTTGGAATAGCCGTGATAGTAGTTGTCCGACACCCGCTTGCTGAGCCAGACCCTCCTGAGCGTGTAAGAGGGGTTCTCCGGCGGCACGGCCACGCGGTCCTTCTCGTCAGAGGCCTCCTTGTCTCCGCTTCCGCTGCCCCAGGCGATCCAGGTGCCGCCGGTCGCCTTCAGGACCGCATCCATGGCCGAGGTGAGACCGCCGGCGGGCTTGTCCACCTTCAGGCCCTTTACTGTCTTCTTGTGTACGTACGGCTCCCTGTTGGAGACGATGATGAGGCCCTTGTCTATGAAATTGTCCTCAATGAACGTCCTCAGTCTCTTGGAACTCATAGCTCGTATACCGATTTGCCGTTGTTCTTGATTGCGTACCACACGGAGAGGTAGTCGCGTATCTGCCGAGTTATGAGAAAGTTGGTCCTTATGTACTCCTTGCTTCGCTGACCCATCTTCTCGACCATGTGCGGGTTGTTCAGGAACTGTCTTATCCTGAACGCCGCGCCTTCTGGTGTGTGTACGAGAAAACCGGTAAAGCCGTGCACTATCTGCAGAGGTATCCCCCCTGTGGCTCCTCCAATGACCGGTTTTCCCTTCCACATAGCCTCTGAGACCGTGAGGCCGAAGCCTTCCTTGATCGACTTCTGCAACACCACGGTCGCACTCCTCTGCAATGCGTTTATGTCCCTGTCGCTGAAGGGAGGAAGCAGGAGTATGTGCACATCAGGGTCGTTGGACGCGTACTCCCGCACCTCGTTCAGCACGATCTCACCCTCTGGGTCGTCGCTTGCAGGGCTGCCGGCGAGTATGAGGATGCAGTCGTTGTACTTCTTGACCATCCTGTATGCCTTTATGACGCCGATGGGGTCCTTGAACCTGTCGAACCTCGACACCTGCAGTATGATGGACCTGTCAGCGGGTATGTCGTATCTTTCGAGGGTCTGCCTGATCTCCTCCTCGGTCAGGTCGCGGTTCTTTTCACTGAGGGGGTCGATGGATGGGGGGATGATGAACTCGTCTATAGACATCGCCCTTGCGAACTTCGAGACCGAGAACACGGCGGCGTCGTACTTTTCGCAGTACCGCCTCAGGTAGTCGCAGACCTCCTGCAGCGGATTCGACACGTCTATGTGACAGCGCCAGAGCCAGGGGACTCGATCCGCCTCCCCGCCCTGGGGCTTGAACTCGATCAGCGGAGCGGGCTGGGGGTCGTGTATCAGTACGGCATCAGCCTCGAGATCGAGTTTTTCGGCGTTCCGCCTGTTCACCTCGTAGTGATGCCGCCACATCTCTTCCGTTATGGTCTCGTGGTTGCCCTGCAGTGCGTTGTGTATCTTTTTCGTTATGTCGAAGAACCTCTCGTCGCCCTCTATGACCTCCCACCTTGCGTTGATGCCGAGGTCCTGCAGTATGGGTATCATCCTCTGGAGTATCTCGGCCACTCCGCCGCCTGCGCGCGTGGAGTTCACATGCAGGAAGGACTTGTCGCGGAATATCTCGCCGAGCCTTTGGAGCAGAATCAGGTCACCCTTCGGTGCTATGCCCGTGTATTTCGATATCATTCCTCGACTCCCGTGATCTCCATGTCCCTCTTGACCTTTTCGTCGACGATCTCGACTATGTGTTCCCTGATGCCCTCGATGCTGTGCATGAACGGGTCGATGGCCCAGAGCCGTCTCGCAAGCTCCTGCTCGCCCAGCACCTCGTCGAACCACTTCGAGAAGTCGTCGGTCCCGCTGCCGAGCCTCGTCCTCGCCTCGTGGAAGTGGTAGTATATGGAGGCTGCGTCGATGTACCTGATGGCGATGAGGAACTCGGCGAGGTTCTTCGCCCTTATCCTGGCTGGGAAGACGATGGTTATGGTTTCGTTGAAGTAGAACTCTTCACCGGCAAGGGCCTCCCTCGGTTCGGGAAAGCTCTCGAAGTAGTTGTCAATCACGGTTAGGAGGGCGCTCCTGAGCTCGGAGATGCTCTTGAACTCGTAGGGATCAATGCTCGACAGCTGTTCGGCAAGGGCGCTCTCTTCGAGAGACTCTCCCACCCAGTGGGCGAAATCGTTCGTGTACTCGCGGATGCGGCCCTTCAGGAAATACTGGCAGGTGTGGTGAAATATCGACTCTTCGCTCACCGTGGCGATGAGGTCGCGTAACTCGTGAAGGTCCGCCGCCCTCTTCGCAGTCGACTTGATTATGCTTATGCACTGCATGAATTCAAACGGCTTGGCCTTGTTCGTCGCGTTGTCCATGCGCCTCCTTTCCGTCGAGCGCGGAACTAAAGGTCTTTACGTTCGACGACCCTTTTGAAGAATTCACACTTCCTGCAATCGCCGATCTTCTGTGCGAATATGCCCCTCGCCTTGCCCTCGCAGAACGTGCCAGCCACGGCCCAGCAGATACGCCCGTAGTTCGGGTAGGCAGGGCAGGTCTTTACTTCACCGTCGCCCCCCTTGTCGATCCCGCAGTTGTTGAATTCCCAGCATTGCGTCTTGAACGCCTCTCCTGCCGGCACATGGGGGAAGTATAGGCTGAAGACCGACCCCTTGCCGACGGTGCTGGAGACCCTTATGAGGCCGCGGTGCTCGTCCATGATCTTCTTGCATATGGAGAGCCCCAGCCCCGTGCCGTGGCCGACGTGCTTGGTCGAGTAAAACGGCTCGAAGAGCCTCTCGAGCTTCTCTTCCGGAATACCGGTACCAGTATCAATTATATCAAATACAACGTAGTTAATATAATTCCTCTCCTCCATCCGCGTCCTCACCGTAAGCGTGCCGCCCTTAGTCATCGCGTCTACGGCGTTTATGACGAGGTTGTTTATAGCCTGAACGACCTGGTCCTTGTCCATGAGTATCTTCGGCAGGTCTCCGGCGAGCTCCATCCTCACCTCGATGCCTTCCTCCCTGCAGAGCTCGACATAGGCCTTCAACGACTCCCTTGCGACGTCGTTGATGTCTTCGTAGTTCAGGTGGTACTTCGCCTCTCTCGAGAAGCTGAGTACATCCCTGAGTATGCGCTCGAGCCTATCCACCTCCGACGCGATCAGCTTTGCATACTCCTCTTCCTTTGTACCCGCCTTTACGCGCTTTTCGAGTCTCCTTGCAAACCCCCCGATAGCGGTCAGCGGGTTTCTTATCTCGTGGGCGATATCCGCGGTGAGCCTGCCGAGAGCGGAGAGTTTTTCAGCCTGTATGAGCTTGTGCTGGAGCTTTCTCAGCTCATCGATCGAGGCCAGGAGCTCCCTGTTCAGGGACTCGATCTCCTCCTTGTCCCTCCTGAGTTTCTCGGACAGCAGGCCAAGCGGTATCGCTATGAGGAAGAGGAAGGAAACACGGAGTGAGAAGTCGGTCCAGCGGAGGGCCGTGAAGTCCAGGTTTCCGCTGAACATGTAGGTGACGGTCGATATGACGGCGACCGCGAGTCCGAACAGGTATCCGTAGTAGAAGGAGTGCAGTGCCGTCAGGAGATAGAAACCGATGAAGAAGTTGCTGTCGAACCCCCCGGAGTATCTCGTAAGCAGGTAGACGAAGGAGAGGTCGAACGCGAGGGAGAGTACGTAAATGGCCCTCTTTCTTTCGAACTTGAGGAACAGGAGGACGTAGATGGAGACGCAGTATGCTATGAAGTACTTCAGTATCGACGTGAAGATGCGAATGTTCTCTTCGGGGAGTTCCGAATAAGCCAGCCAGCCGTACCCGCCGGCTAGGACGATGACCCTCAGGATCAGGAACCCGACATCAGCAATCTCTGACTCCCTCTTGACCGACTCCCATTTATCCTTAAGTATCTCGGCTGTTTTCCGCATCAGGACCTCACGGCCGACGTCTCGCAGCACCAAGACAGCCGCCGGTAAGATACTATTTTACAACAAATACTTGCTTTTTGGCCCGCCGCCTTTCGGGCCTTTCAGCAGCAGGTGACTGCGGCACGAAATTCGGCCGCCTATGAAGGGGG
>Ga0256830_1000702_pt1 | contig 25214 bp, 22 predicted proteins | sample 128326metaG_FD_190537 | JGI IMG/M metagenome (GOLD analysis project Ga0256830, IMG submission 190537) | Hydrothermal vent microbial communities from Lau Basin, Pacific Ocean - 128-326 | ecosystem: Environmental > Aquatic > Marine > Hydrothermal vents | place: Pacific Ocean: Lau Basin | collected... | reverse complement strand
GTGTCATCATCATCTTCTTCTTCTTCCTCTTCTTCCGCCAGTTCCTCTTCATCCTTGCGTTCCAATAAATTGTCATCATCGGAGCGTTTTTTAAAGATTACAAACATGAGCGTCTCACCCACGGAGAATATTGAAAAGCCATACGAGATAACCGACATCAACAACAGGAATAAAAATAATGCAATGATGACTCCTGCCGCTATCTCGGTCCCGTTCAGACCTGCTGTTGTGACCGGTGCGGAAGTCGGGAAAGTATGTCCGAACAGCTCATTGCAGGAATAGCCGAAAAAGGTAACCGAATCACACAAGGAACGGGGGTTGATTACGGAGGCCGCCCAGCTTGAAATTTTTGCCAGTTTTGCTCCCGTCAGCCAGTCCAACCCGAATACACTCTGTATCCACCCCAGGCCGAAAACAATGTTGATCAGTTTAAACGCGCCGATCCAGAATAGTTTGAAGACCTGGATTCCCAAATAGGCCAGGGGTAACAGCAATAGGTGATAGAGAATAATCCGCCAGGGTTGTGACCAGGTAATTGAATAGCTTTGAAAAACGGTGCCCATGGTGTCTTCTTCGTAGGCGGCAACGATTGCCGGCGTGTAAATGAATGAAATTAACAAGACGATGCCCGTGTAAACCGTAAATACGGAGCCGAAGAAGTACAGGAGATACGGCAAAGCGAACAGGAATTCGCCGACGTAGGGAATATTCCCGAACAAGGCAAATACGGCGGCCATAATTACGAAAAAGACAACGATCAGCAGAATCGACACGGAAGTGAAAATAACCGGATGCCAATGTTTCTTCAAATATTCCCAGGCATCCTTGGATGAATAAAACTCATCTCCTTTAAGTTGCTTATATGTAACCCGGGCCACCGCGGTGCAGGCCAGATTAAGCGTGAAGAACCAAAAAATAATTCCAACCCAATAGACAATGGTTCCGAACCAACCCAACGGTTCGCAAACCAGGTAAGGATACAGACCGTATTGTCCCCAGGCCTCACCAAGGCCGACACCGGAAAATCCTAATGCCAGGTACGATAAAACCCAGTAAACGGCAAAACCGATAATGTTTCCTATTAAAAAGATCCAGATTTTTTTACCACTCAGAGCGAGCCTTGGCGCACGGAATATATCCCGCACATCAAAATAGAGTTTCATAGGTCCCATGTTATTCACCTCTAAGTTTAACGGTTATTTTTCGTTTGGTTCTCAAGACGGACAAAGTCAACCCAGACCGGCGCGTTACGGAACTTTGCGATTGCCTTGGCCACCGCAACCGCCGTATCACGGTTTTCGTAACTTCCGACCCTGACACGATACCACAGGTCGTCCGTTTCTTTAAAATAGGCTTTTTGAATATACGCGTCGAAACCGGCTTCGATTAAATCGGCTGCAACGACTTCAGCATCTCTCAACGTCTTTTTTGCCGCGACCTGAATGGTGAACCGGTTTTTATCATACGGAATCGATGACCCGGGAACGGGTTTTTTCGAAACCGGTTTGGATTTGGCGGCCGGTTTGGTTGCTTTAACGGTTGTTTTGTCGGGGATGGTTTTCGCGGCCGGTTTTGGCGTCTCAATCGTTACGGATTCCGGTAGTGACTCGGCATCTTCTTCAATTTCTTCGTTCAGCCATTCCTCTTCGTCGGCAGCAGGCGTTTCCTCCGGAATGGTGTCTTCGGCGGAGCGATCTTCCCCCGCGGTGTACGATTCTTCGGTGTTTTCTTCACCGGGGAGGATATTGAAGGTAAATGATTGCCGGGAGAGTTCATCGCCATATTGGAATACGCTTACCTGAAACGTGTAGCTACCCTCTGCGTCCGGAATAAACGTGACCTCCGAACTGTCCCCGGAAAATTCCAGGTCGTGAAGGCTGAGGAGGCTGGCATCCGGTTGATCCGTTATTTCCCAGACAAAATCGAAGTTGTCGCCTTCATCCGGTAATTCGGCGGTTATCTGATATGCCTTACCGACATAACCTTCTCCTTCTTTTTGGCTGCAGCTATAGATGAACAGAAGAGACAGGGTTAATATTATGAGAAAACGATATTTCATTGTAAGAATAGTTGTTTATTTACGCACTTAAGCCAATGGAATTTGGTCGGTAGGGATGAAAAATGCAATTCGAAATTGTACTTCATTTATTTTCAATCAATTCCGCTTCGGAAAAGAAGAAGGCAATCTCGCGGACAGCATTTTCATCGCTGTCGGAACCGTGAACGGCGTTTTCTCCGAGGCTGGTGGCAAAATCTTTGCGGATTGTGCCTTCGGCGGCGTCGGCGGGATTGGTCGCGCCGATGGTTTCGCGCCAGGCGGAAACGGCCTGTTCTTTTTCGAGCGCCAGTACCATGCACGGTGAGGAAGACATAAAAGTGGTCAATTCCTCAAAAAAAGGTTTGCCGCGATGAACAGCGTAAAATCCTTCAGCTTGGGCTTTGGTCATTTTCAACAGTCGTGCTCCTAAAATTGTAAAACCTGCCTTGATAATACGATCATAAATTAATCCGGTGTAGCCATTTTTTATAGCGTCAGGTTTAATAATGGCAAGCGTTCGGTTTTCCATAGTCATATACCTCTGTACTTTTGAAGATTAGGAATTTGATTTCAGTTCTTCCGCCATGGTCCGCCCGATGTCAGCCGGGTTGGTTACAACACGTATATTGGCGGCTTTCAGAGCTTTCATTTTTTCCGCCGCGGTTCCCTTTCCGCCGGCGATAATTGCTCCGGCGTGTCCCATTCGGCGTCCGGGCGGAGCCGTTTGTCCGGCAATGAAAGCGACAATCGGTTTTGTAAAGTCATGATCGCGTACCCATTGGGCCGATTCTTCTTCCGCAGTTCCTCCGATTTCTCCGATCATTACGATGCCCTCGGTTTCGTCATCCTCGGCGAATAATTCCAGCAGATCGATAAAGGTGGTTCCGATAATCGGGTCGCCGCCGATTCCGATGGAAGTGGATTGACCCAGACCAAACGCGCTGATCTGATGTACTGCCTCATACGTTAGCGTTCCCGAGCGGGACATGATCGCGACCGTGCCGGGAGTATGAATGAAACCGGGCATGATACCTATTTTGGCCTGGCCGGGTGTGATTACTCCCGGGCAGTTCGGGCCGATCAAACGCGCCGGCCTGTCCTTTAAATAATTATTTACCGTTACCATGTCCTTGGTGGGGATACCCTCGGTGATACAAATGATTAATCGAATACCGGCGTCCGCGGCTTCCATGATCGCGTCGGCGGCAAAGGCCGGCGGCACGAAAATAACCGATGTATTGGCATTCGTTTGCTCTATCGCGTCGGCGACGGTATTAAATACCGGTACCCCCAAGTGTGTTTGGCCTCCTTTACCGGGCGTGACTCCGCCGACGACCTTGGTGCCGTAATCGATCATTTGCCGACCATGAAAGGAGCCCTCTTGTCCGGTGATGCCCTGGATAATCAAGCGGGTGTCGTTATTCACTAAAATGCTCATGTTGCCTCCGTTACTACAGCTTTTACGGCCTTTTGCGCTGCATCTTTAAAACCGGTCGATACGATGAAATCCAACGGTGAATTATTCAGCAAATCCGCGGCTTCCCTGGCGTTGGTGCCTTCCAACCGGATAATTACCGGGACCTTTACGTTAACGGTTTGCATGGCCTTGATAACCCCCTGTGCCACGCGATCACACCGGACAATCCCCCCAAAAATATTTATCAGGATGGATTTCACGTTTGGATCGGACAGGATAATTTTAAATCCGTTGGCAACCGTTTCGGGATTGGCTACGCCACCCACATCCAGGAAGTTTGCCGGTTCACCGCCGTACAATTTAATGATGTCCATCGTGGCCATCGCCAACCCGGCGCCGTTTACCATGCAACCAACGTTGCCGTCCAATTTAATATAGTTGAGCTTGTACCTGGCGGCCTCGGTTTCCGCCGGGTTATCCTCGGAAAAATCCCGCAGTTCCAGTAAGTCCGGATGGCGGAATAAGCCGTTGTCGTCAAAGTTGATTTTCGCGTCCAGGGCCAATACGCGGTTCTCATCGGTGACCACCAGGGGATTTATTTCTATCAGGGAGCAATCTTTGGCTTGAAAAACGGACCAGAGAGCCATAAATACTTTCACGGCCTGTTTTACCTGATCTCCCTCCAGTTCCAGGGCAAAAGCCAGTTTCCTGGCCTGGAAGGGGGTTAAACCGGTCGCCGGGTCAATCCATACCTTGATGATTCGTTCCGGCGTCTCGGCGGCAACCTTTTCAATTTCGACGCCACCTTCGGTGGATACCATAAATACGTACTGCCGGGCAGCCCGGTCCAACACGATTCCGGCATATAATTCCCGACAGATATTAATTCCCGATTCGATGAGCAGACGCTGGACTATTTTTCCTTCCGGACCGGTCTGGTGAGTTACCAGGCGCATTCCCAACATGGATTGGGCTGTTTCCCGAACTTCATCCCGGCTGTGGGCCAGTTTCACTCCCCCGCCTTTTCCCCGGCCGCCGGCATGGATTTGAGCTTTGATCACGACGGTTTTTGATTCCAATTTGTCATAAGCTTGCAGCGCCTCATCCACACTGAAAGCAGGATATCCCTCCGGTACGGCAACGCCGTATGCCCGGAATAGTCCTTTTGCCTGATATTCATGTATCTTCAACGTCTTCTCCTTAATTATAATAAAGTACGGCTTGAAATCATGGTTTATTGGTTTCCCTTGACGATCATTGTCCCGGCTTCTCCCGCTAACGCAGGTTTTACTTTCGGTATCGAAGTTATGATTACTCTTTCTCCGTAATGACGGAGAAAATAAATAGCAGCTTCGATTTTCGGGGCCATGCTGCCTTTTTGAAAATGCCCCTGTGATAGATATAATTTTGCTTCCTCTGTAGTCATCCGGGAAATAGCTTTTTGATTCGGTTGATTGTAGTTCAAATATACGCAATCTATATCGGTAATTACCCATAGTTCATGGGCGCGGATAATCCTGCCCATCAGGGCGGCGGCGTAATCTTTATCAATGACGGCATCCAATCCTTCAAGATTTCCATGTTCATCATAATATACCGGGATCCCACCCCCGCCGGCGGCCAATACAATGGTTCCCCGGTCTACCAGGGCCCGAACACTGGCGCCGTGCATGATGAATTGAGGAATCGGGCTGGGGACGACCCTGCGCCATTCACCGGGATTCTGCTCGGCAATTTTCCACCCGAATTCCCTGGCCAGGGCAGTTGCTTTCTCCCTGGGATACGGGTGGCCGATGAATTTCGTTGGGTTTGCAATGGAAGGATCATCGGGATCGACAACAACCTGAGTGACCAGCGTTACCACTTCACGGTCAATGTCCTTGTGTTTGAGACGATTTTGCAATGATTGTTGCACCATGTAACCGATGGTGCCCTGAGTACCGGCAACACAGACCCCAAGGGGTAGGGGAGAGACGATTTCGTGGGTCAGATCCATTCGCAGGAGTTCATCCCCGACCTGCGGAGCGTTTCCATGGGTCAGACAGATGTTATACTCCAATTCCACGAAATGCATGATAGCTTCCAGGCTTTCCCGCGTATGCGCGAATTGCTGGGCTATGGTGCCGGATTCCCCGCGCGGGGACAGGGCGTTCCCGCCAAGGGCAATGATTACCGTTCTTGTCCGTGGGTCGTCTCCCGGTCTTTCTTCGTTTACCTTACTCGTCATGTTCCCGGTCGGAAATCCAATTTGGGCTTACTTTTTCCTGCTGAGTAAACGTGAAAATGATGAAATGCACTTGAATGGAGTCATCGGTAAATTATTAAAGGAAAGGTTTCAATACTTCATTCAATGTAGGTTGTCCGATTTCCTGTAATTCGTAGGTGACTCTTACCGATGGTTGTTCGATGTGTATTACGCGGCGTAAATCAATGGGCGTCCCGATGATCACCACTTCGCAATCGGTGTTGGCAATGGTTTTCTCAAGGTCGTGCATTTGTTTTGATCCGTATCCCATGGCCGGCAACAAGGGACCGATATCGGGATATTTTTCGAACGTTTCGGATATTGTACCCACGGTAAAGGGTCGTGGGTCCGCCACATCCTCCGCTCCGAATTTTTCGGCGGCCAGCATCCCGGCGCCGAATTGCATTTCGCCATGCGTCAGAGTCGGACCATCTTCAACCACCAGGACTTTTTTCCCAAAAATTAATGCGGGGTTATCGACGGAAATGGGTGAAGCAGCCTCGATGATTGTCGCTTTCGGATTTGCTTCCCGGATATTCCACCGGACTTCATCAATGGATTCAATATCGGCCGTGACAACCTTGTTGATAATGACCACATCCGCCATCAGTAAATTTGTCTCCCCCGGATGGTAAGTCAGCTCATGTCCGGGCCGGTGCGGATCCGTTACGACAATGAAAAGATCGGGTTTATAAAAAGGCATGTCGTTATTGCCGCCGTCCCAGAGAATGATGTCGGCTTCTTTTTCCGCTTCGTGTAATATTGCTTCGTAATCCACGCCGGCATAGACTATGTTTCCCCGTGTGATATGCGGTTCGTATTCTTCCATTTCTTCGATTGTGCAATTATATTTCTTAAGGTCGTCCAATTCCGCGAAGCGCTGAACTTTTTGCGCAACCAAATCGCCGTAGGGCATGGGATGGCGAATAACCGCAATCTTTTTACCGGAAGCCTTCAATAATTCGGCCACTTTCCGTGTGGTTTGGCTTTTGCCGCAACCGGTCCTGACCGCGCCGACAGCGATAACCGGTTTGGTGGATTTAAGCATGGTCGGCGCTCCGCCCAGGAGAGTGAAGTGTGCTCCGGCGGCTATTACCCGGGAGGCTTTGTGCATCACGGTTTCGTGGGAGATGTCCGAATAGGCGAATACGACCTCTTCGACCTGTTTATCCCGGATCAGGGAATCCAGTTCGCCTTCGTCATAAATCGGTATACCGCTGGGATATAGTTTACCTGCCAGCGCAGCAGGGTAAGCACGCCCGTCGATGTCCGGTATTTGAGCGGCCGTGAAGGCGATGACCTCGGTGGTTTCATCGTTACGATACAAAACATTGAAATTATGAAAATCGCGCCCCGCGGCGCCCATGATTACGATACGTTTCCGTTTCATATTTATCCTTTTCTAAAATAAACGCTTGGTGTAATAATTATCAGTCGGAAATCAATCCCGAATCCATTAGTTAATCACGATTCCGTCATCGTTTAACTAAAGCCGAAGGATTGACGAAAGGATAATATATCAGCAATGAATTTGTTCATTCCTCAGCCATGAACGGATAACGATAATCTTTGGGAGGATCGAATGTTTCCTTAATGGTCCTTTGCGACACCCATCTAAGCAAATTAAACATTGATCCGGCCTTGTCATTTGTTCCGGATGCTCTGCCGCCGCCGAAAGGTTGTTGACCTACCACAGCCCCCGTCGGTTTGTCGTTGATGTAAAAATTGCCCGCCGCGTGAGTCAGGGCGGTCGTGGCGTCGATAATTGCCTGTCGATCATTAGCAAACACACACCCCGTCAGACCATAGGGGGAAGTTTCGTCGACCAATTTAAGGGTTTCGTGCCATTGCCCGGGATCATAAAGGAAAACAGTCAGTACCGGCCCGAATATTTCTTCTTCCATGGTCCTGAAATGCGGATTGGAGGTTAAGATGGTGGTCGGTTCGATGAAGTATCCTTCGGAATCATTAAAATCCCCACCGGTAATGATTTTTGCTTCGGAGGAATTTTTAGCATAATTGATATAATTTACAATGGAATCGAACGCTGCACGGTCAATTACGGCATTCATGAAATTTGAAAAATCCTCGACGTCCCCCATCTTAATACTCGAAACTTCTTCCAGGTATTTACGACGGACGCTTTCCCAGATAGTGGTCGGAATATAAGCGCGCGAAAGGGCGGAACATTTTTGTCCCTGGTATTCAAACGCGCCGCGGATCATGGCGGTTACCAGAGCGTCCACATCCGCTGATTCATGGGCAATGCAAAAATCCTTCCCACCGGTTTCGCCGACAATGCGGGGATATGTTTTATAGTGTTGGATCTGTTTCCCGATCGTTTGCCACATACTTTGGAAGGTTGCGGTTGAACCGGTAAAATGAACACCGGCGAAGTTTTCATTTGTCAACGTGACCGGTCCAACTTTCGATCCGGGACCGGGAATGAAGTTGATTACGCCGTCGGGTAATCCGGCTTCGCGGAATAGTTGCATCAGGAAATAGGTGGGATACACGGCGCTCGAGGCCGGTTTCCACAGAACCACGTTCCCCATCAGCGCCGGCGCCGTCGGTAAATTTCCGGCAATGCTTACAAAATTAAAGGGAGTTACGGCGAACACAAATCCTTCCAGGGGACGATGTTCCACTGAGTTCCATGCACCGGGAGGGGAGTACAGGGGCTGTTGTTCATATATTCCCTGTGCGTACCAGCTATTGAAGTTGAAGAAATCAATTAATTCGCAAGCGGAGTCGATTTCGGCCTGGAAAACATTCTTACTCATATTCAGCATAGTGGCGGCATTCAGCAAATAACGATAAGGCCCCGCTAACAGCGAAGCCATTTTCCTGAAGACGGCTACCCGGGATTCCCACGGTGTGGTTGACCACTGTTTCCAGGCCTTTAATCCCGCTTCCACCGCCATTGCGATTTCTTTTTCACCGGCCTGGTGATAGGTTGCCAATACATGCCGATGCCGGTGCGGCATGATGCAGGTTGCGGTTTTGCCGGTAAAGATTTCTTTTCCGTTAATGATTAAAGGAATTTCAATTTCCCGGGTGCGTAATTCTCTTAATTTTTCTTTCAGGGCGATTCTTTCCGGTGAATCAGGTATATAGGATTTGATCGGTTCATTAACGGGCCGTGGTACACGTACGATTGCATTTGGCATACGAAACCTCTCCTAAAGGATAAATATCGTCAATATCTTCATAAAAAAGCGGCGAAATTTACCAGTTCCGACCGGTGGGATCAAGCAGAAGGGAAGATTCTTCGCCATGCTTCGGTGATGAAGGATATAGTCAATCCGTCGGCTGGTGAATTGACGACCGATTCCCTTTGTCCGTAAAGGATTGAACAGCATATTAAGCGGGCCGGCTTACCGGTGGCGGCTCATGTTGTGGGACGTGTTTAAGAAAATTCAATTCTTCCCTGATGATGTCCGGATTTGTGGCCGTAACTAATTTTTTCCGAATGGCCGCCGCCCCCGGGAAACCCTTGAGATACCAGCCAAAATGTTTGCGCATCAGGTTAACACCCGTTTTTTCGCCATGCGATTCAATTAAAAGTTCAAGGTGATGTTGACAGGTGGAAATTTTTCCTTCCAGGGAGGGCGGGGGAGGCAACGGTTTTCCCTGTAACAGGGCAATGACATCACGGAAAAACCAGGGATTGCCCAGGGCTGCCCGCCCGATCATGACGGCATCACAGCCGGTTTCGACAAACATTCGTAATGCGTCTTGGGGATGGACGATGTCGCCGTTGCCTATTACCGGGATTGAGACGGCCTCTTTTAATAATTTGATCAGCGACCAGTCGGCGCGTTTTCGGTATGTTTGCCTGGTGGTACGCGGATGTAACGTAATAGCTTTCACGCCGGCTTTTTCCAGCCGCACACCGGCTTCGGGGACGACGATTGAATTGGAATCCCATCCCGCCCGCATTTTTACCGTAACCGGAGTACCCGGGATTGCCGCGACCACCGCAGCGGCTATTGCTTCCATAAGGTCTAGGTTTCGCAGGGCTGCCGACCCGGCTCCCTTTCTGGTAACTTTGGGGACGGGACACCCGAAGTTAATATCCAGAATATCGGGAGTAAATTTTTCCACTACGTAATGCGCGGCTTCCGCCATTACTTTCGGACTATCACCGAAAATCTGTATCCCGATCGGGCGCTCGGAAGACTCAAACCTGATCATGTTCAATGTTTTGCGGTTTTCGCGAATAATTCCGTGGGCGGATACAAATTCCGAGTATACAACACCGGCGCCCTGTTCTTTGCATAATATCCGGAAAGAATAATCGGTAACGCCGGCCATGGGGGCTAAAAATACCGGGGGCTCTATTTTAATGTCGCCGATTTGTAACCGGTTATTACCCATCTAATCTATCTTCAAGCAATAAGTAGTGTGACTCACTCATCCCCAGGTTAAAATAGGCTTTTCGGGCGATAGTATTGTTTTTGTCCACATATAACCGGATACCGCGCACCGGGGTTTCCTGTTGAGCCAACTGTTTAACAAATTGGTAGAGCGCCCGGTAAACGCCCAGTTTACGAAATTTCGGTTGAACGTAAACCGATTGAATCCACCAGAAATAGCCGTTCCTCCAATCGGACCATTCATTTGTAATCATGAGTTGCCCCGCAATTTCACCGTCGCTTTCAGCGATAAGATAGATGCCCTTATGAGGATCATTCAGGACCGCCTCAACCCCGGGGATAACAATTTCCTCATCCAGGTGAAGGTTCTCGGTTTCCTCGGCCAGGGCGATGTTTTGTTTTACCAGGGTTTCCATGTCGCCCCGGTGGGCTCGTCGAATGGTCAATTTTCTTTTCATTGTTTAAGGCTTATCTTTCGATAGAAGTTAATAAGGCGACATTACATTTTGGTTGTGATTATTTAACACGGAGATTTAACCTTTTTTATTCACCGCGAAAGCGGTGGAGTAGGGGCCGCCTTTGGTAGCCCCTACTCCACCGGCTGATGAATAACTCGGGATAAAAAACATATCGCATCTTTTCCCTACAACTATTTTCCCCAAACCAGGGTTTTTTCATTTTGACACGTTCACTCAGGCGCTGTTATTTCGGTGGTTGGCTAATATGATTATAGACATTTGTATCGAATTGACATTTTGTGTTTCCCGGTATGTCCGGACCGAAGACAGACTGGTGACCGGCAATATATGGAAGAATAAGTGAGAATATGCCGTATTGTTTTCCTTTTTAGAAGGGGAAATTGTTAAATTCTGCGTAATTGATTGTTGTTGAATTTTGAATTACGGGAGATATGAATACAAATGAACTCTGATCATTCTGATATCGTAAAAACATCAAATAAGCAGACGCGAAGGAAATTTTTGGACATTATCCTTGGTGCCGGTTTCTTCGCCTGGATTGGGGCTGTTCTTTATCCCATCGGGAAATATTTGGTGCCGCCGAAAGTTGCGGAGATGAGCGTTAACAGTGTTGAAGCAGGCGGAATTAGTGAATTCCCACCCAGTTCTTCCAAGATTGTCCGTTTTGGTCGGCGACCGGTCATTGTTTTCAGACAACAAAACGGAGACTTCCATGCGTTGTCTGCCACATGTACTCATCTGGACTGCACCGTTCAATATAAGTCGGATACGGAACAGATCTGGTGTGCCTGCCATAATGGTTTGTATGATATTGAGGGTAAGAACATATCCGGTCCGCCACCCAAACCGTTAATGCAATACCAGGTCGTCTTACAAAATGATAAAGTAATCGTCACTCGTGAGGAGATGACATAATGGGGATATATGAGAGTCTGAACGAACGATTATATCTGGATAAGATAGTTGAGTTTTCGAAGAAGAAAAAGGTGCCGGTTTTTTACGGCACTATTTGGTATTATTTAGGGGGTGTTTCCCTTTTTCTTTTTATTACCCAGGTTGTTTCCGGGGTTTTGCTGTTGCTTTATTATCAACCGGGAGTAGCCACTGCCTTTGAAAGCGTGCGGTTTATCGTAAGTAAGGTGGAGTTTGGGTGGTTGATTCGGGAGATTCACAGTTGGTCGGCAAACTTGTTTATCTTCTTTGTCTTTCTCCACATGTTTACGGTTTTCTTCGCTAAAGCTTATCGAAAGCCGCGTGAACTTACCTGGTTTTCCGGGATGTTGCTTCTGTTCCTGGCGTTGGGTTTTGGATTCTCGGGATATTTGCTTCCCTGGAATGAGTTGGCGTTTTTCGCTACCAAAGTCGGATCCGATATTGCCGGGTCCATCCCCGTTGTCGGGGACTTTTTACTGCGGTTACTTCGCGGGGGCGATGAAGTCAGCGGGGCTACCTTATCAAGATTCTTCGGAATTCACGTAGCCATCATTCCGGCGGTGTTTACGGTGTTGTTGGGGATCCACCTGGTTTTGGTTCAGGTGCAAGGTATGAGCATTCCCCCGGAACTGGAAAAAGTCCCCGAGGAAGACCGCCGGTACATGCCCTTCTTTCCGAACTTCGCGCTTCGTGATGTGCTGACCTGGTTAATCATTTTAAATGTTGTGGCTTTGCTGGCCGTTTTCTTTCCCTGGGAATTAGGTGTAAAAGCGGACTTCTTAGCGCCCGCTCCCCCCGGCGTCAAACCCGAATGGTATTTCATGTTTATGTATCAGACATTAAGATTAATTCCTGCCCATGTATGGTTCATCGAAGGAGAATTACTGGGTATCCTCACCTTTATGTTGGGAGGATTGATCTGGTTTTTTGTGCCGTTATTGGATAAAAAAGCCAAGGTCGGTGAACGCTCGAAATTTTGGAATTGGTTCGGAATAATATTAATCATCTACATGATTACGATGACTATCTGGGGGTACTTGGTATGAGAAATTTACAATTATTGGGTGTGATTCTTTTTTTTATGGGATTCCTCTTGGCGGAACAACAACCTATTCCCAAGGAAGATGCCTGCATTCGTTGTCATAAGGAAATGGATGAGGAACAGGAAGAAGGCCAAAAACTATTTCCGGACATATTAAACGATATTCATTTGAAACGCGGCCTGAGCTGCGCCGATTGCCATGGTGGGGATCCGGAAGCGTTTGATGATGAAGATAAAGCGATGTGGGATAATGAATCTTTCAGCGGTGAGGTCAGCCGGACGGATGAAATTGCAATGTGTGGTAGCTGTCATAGTGATCCCCGTTTTATGAGACAATATTCGACGGCCATCAGAACCGACCAGGTGAAACAGTACTGGACCAGTAAACATGGAATGGAATTGAAACGTGGAAATAAAAAGGTAGCGATTTGTACGGACTGCCATGGCGTTCACGGCATTCTTTCCGTGGAGGACCCGCGTTCACCCGTTTATGACATGAATGTACCATCGACCTGTTCCAATTGCCACAGCAACTCCGATTACATGGCGGAATTCGGAATTCCCACCGATCAATACTATAAATATCGGAAGTCCGTCCACGGCGAAGCCTTATTGGACAATAACGATGTGGGCGCCCCCGCTTGTAATGACTGTCATGGTAATCACGGCGCAATCCCACCCGACGTTTCGCATATCTCGGATATTTGCGGGACCTGCCATGTTAATAACGACCAATTGTTTCAGGAAAGCCATCTGAAACCAATTTTTGTGAAACGTGGCTTTGGTCAATGCGAAGCATGCCACGGTAATCATGAAGTATTGAAACCGAATGACGATTTTTTAAACTGGGAGCACGGATCTGTTTGTGTACAATGCCATGAGGATAAGGGCGGAGAGGCCAAAATCATGGCCGATCATTTCTATACACTACTCGATAGTTTGAAAGGACAGATTGCGATCGCGAATTCCTTTGTTGAAAAAGCCGATCAAAAAGGAATGGAAGTTTCCGACCTTCTGTTTCCCCTGGAAGAAGCTCATAAGGTGTTGATTCAGACCAGAACCAGTATTCACAGTTTTAACAAGGATTATGTTGAGGAAATCGCGAAGCCGGGATTTGAAGCGACTAAAACCGCCATTGAAGGCGGCAAAGCGGCTCTTGCCGAGTTTGATTTCCGGCGCAAAGGATTGTTTATTTCCTCGTTGATCATCACCTTTTTGGCGCTTGCCCTGTACTTGAAAATAAAAGATATTGATCGAAAACAATCGAAGGATAAATCCTGAACGCTTTAATAAAGGTCAGATTTAGAACGAATAGTTCAAGAATAAGCAATACCGGTATTGATCCGGGCAGTTTACCCGATTTTTTTGCCCCGGCACCATTCCTTGCCAGGTTTATTTCTTATCTAATACTTCACAATATACCATACTAACCAGTGGGGGAATAAGGAAAAAGGGGAATAACATGAAACAGATCAAACAAATGTTAATCCTGATTGGTATCATGTTCGTCGGGACGGTTTGGGGCGCGGATTGTGTCCAATGCCATAACAAAGTGACGCCGGGAGTCGTAAATGATTGGAAGCTGAGCAAACATTTCGTGGAAGATGTGGGGTGCGAAACTTGTCACGGTGAAGAACATACTACCATGAAAGATGCCGCGAAAGCCGCTATTCCGACGCCGGAAACATGTAGTGATTGTCACGAAGATCAGGTAAATCAATACTCAGCCGGGAAACATGCCTTTGCCTGGGCCGCCATGAAGGCCATGCCGACCACGCATTGGAAACCGATGGCGCTGATCGAGGGGATGAAAGGTTGCGGTGGGTGCCATAAAATCGGACTCAAATCGGTCGAAGAAATAGAGCAACTAAAAGCCGATGGCCAACGGTTCGGAATCGCGTCCTGTGATGCCTGTCATACAAGACACACCTTTTCGAAAATAGAGGCCCAACAACCACAAGCATGTCAAACCTGTCACATGGGTTTTGACCATCCGCAATGGGAGATGTATTCCGCGTCAAAGCACGGTGTGCGATACCTTTTAAAACAAAATGGGACATTGCCTGAGAGCGTCTCCGCGCCTACCTGTCAGACCTGTCATATGCCGAAAGGCGATCACGAGGTCAGAACCGCATGGGGCTTTTTAGCGGTTCGTACGAATGGATTGGCTCCTTATCCCGGAGAGGACGAGGAATGGTGGGCAAACCGGGTAACGATTTTACAAGCCCTGGGCGTTTTGGATCCTGACGGAAACCCGACCGCTCGGTTGGACATCGTCGACAAGGCGCAGGTGGCTCGCCTGACCGCCGAAGGATTCGATAAGGAACGCGCGAAGATGATCGAAGTCTGCAGCCAATGTCATTCGGAGAATTTTGCCCGCGCCGAGTTGGCAAAGGGCGATGATATCATTCGCCGGGGCGACAAACTTTTAGCGGAAGCCATTAGAGTGGTTGCCGGGTTGTATCAGGATGGGATACTGGAAAAGCCAAAAGAATATGCTTACCCGTTCCCGGACCTGTTGGCTTTCAGCGATGCCCCAACTCCGATCGAGCAACGGTTGTTTCTGATGCATTTAAAACACAGAATGCGGCTATTCCAGGGGACATTCCACGCGAATCCGGATTATGCCTTATGGTATGGTTGGAGCGAAATGGTAATGGATCTGACGGAAATCAAACACCAGGCGGAGGAATTACGAAAAGGGCATTAATTTTGGTTCAAAAAGGTTTAGCCTGGAGAATAGAAGGAAACGGGCGGGTGATCTCCCCGCCCGTTTGCGCAAAATGTAAAGAGGGAGAGAATCTACCGGGTTTACTTCAATGCCGTTCGTGGTAAAACCCTGATAAGTGTCAGAACGTTTTTTCACCTGAGCTTTTCATTTGTCTGTTAAAATAAACAACGTAAATTCCCGCCCCGAAATAGATTTAGATAAAAATGTTTATTAATAAAATTAATGGAAAAATTATTTTTTCGAGGACAATATGAGTAGAATTTGTGATGTCACCGGTAAAAAACCGATGTTTGGTAATAACGTTAGCCATGCTCATAATAAAACCCGGCGCCGGTTTAATGTGAATTTACAGCGCAAACGATTTTGGTTGCCTGATGAGAATCGCTACATTACACTGACAGTATCAGCCAAGGGAATGCGTATTATTGACAAAAAAGGTATTCGGAAGGTTGTGCATGAAATGCGCGCTGCGGGAAAGAGGATATGACCTGTTCGGATTGAATTATTATCTGCGCTGATATGAAAAACCCCTTCTTTTTGAGAAGGGGTTTTTCTTTCCAACTACATCCAACTATCCGTTATTCGTCACTCATGTTGACGACGAATGAAGGCGGGAATCTCCAAATCTTTACCATAGATCACCGGGTTTGAATCATCAAAGAAGAATTTGGATGATTTGGTTTTTCTGACCGGTTCGGAGCTGTCGCTCTCATCGACTTTTTGATTGTGCAACGGCATATTCAGTTGTTCCGCTAAAATCCGTGTATCTGCGGGACGTTTTGTCTGGTGGACAGTGGTGGAATGATCATGGGTTTCCACCGGCATTACTTGATTGAAACCGGTTGCAATTACGGTGACCGATATTTCCTCATCCATCTTCGGATCAATCACAGCGCCGAAGATAATATTGGCATCATTGCCCGCTTCCTCGAAAATAATTGAAGTCGCTTCATCAATTTCATGGAGGGTCAGGTTGGGACCGCCGGTAATGTTTACCAGCACGCCTTGTGCGCCGCTGATGCTGGCGTTGTCCAGTAACGGACTGGAGATGGCTTGCTGTGCCGCCAGCACGGCCCGTTCCTCACCGGTCGCAATACCGGTACCCATGATGGCTTCACCCATATTTCTCGTCACGGTCTCAACATCCGCGAAATCGAGGTTGATCATGCCGTGCACATTGATAAGATCGGATATGCCTTTTGCCGCCTGATGCAAAATGGAATCCGCCAACTGAAACGCTTCCGTCAGCGTGGTGTTTTTGTCCACGATGGTCATAAGTTTCTGGTTGGGAATGACAATCAATGTGTCACAGGCCTTTCGCAATTCCGCAATTCCGGCCAGAGCCCGATTCATCCGTTTGGGTCCTTCAAAGTTAAAAGGTAAGGTTACGATACCTACGGTAAGGATTCCCAATTCGCGTGAAACCTGCGCTATTACTGGCGCGGCTCCCGTTCCCGTACCGCCGCCCATACCGGCCGTGATGAAAGCCATATCCGATCCCTCGAGCATGGTCTGAACCGCTTCCCGGTCGTCCTCAACCGCTTCCCGGCCGACATCCGATTTAGCGCCAGCCCCCAATCCCTTGGTTAAATTTTTTCCGATCTGGATCTTATGTTCCGCTGCATTATTGTCAAGATCCTGCGCGTCGGTATTGATAACGATAAAATCAACCCCTTCCATACCGGCCGTAATCATTCGGTTAACGGCGTTCCCACCGGCGCCACCGACACCCACTACTTTCAGTTTGGCTTTTTGCTCTGCAAGACTATCGAATTCAAATAACATATCCCATCTCCTTGTTTATTTTAGTTTTTTAGTGCTCTTATAATGGTTTAGAAAAATTCTTTGAACCAGGCGGCAATCCTTGTTACCAACGTTCTGGCTGTGAATTCCGGCTGGATCATAATACTCATTTCTTCCTCGTGCAGGGACCATTGTAACAAACCAAGAACGGCAGTGTAAAGGGGGCTGTTTGCGACTTCAACCACACCACTGATTCCTTTCGGGCTTCCGATTCGTACGCGCATTTTTAAAACTTCTTCCGCCAGGCCGGTTAAATTCTTCAACTGAGCGCCGCCACCGGTCAATACGATGCCGTACGTGAGTTTTTCACGGATATCCGCTCGCGAAATTTCACGTGCCACAAGTTGGAGGATCTCAACCATCCGCGCTTCCACATAGCGGGACAATTCATGTTCGGAAACCTGGCGGGAGATACCACCGTTTTTTACCGGGAGCTCGAAATCCAACTCGGGCGACGCCATGGATGCCTTGGCGGAAGCGTATTTTAGTTTGATCTCTTCGGCATCGTTGGTACCTATCTGGAGCATCACCGCGATATCGTTTGTAATACTGCTGGCGCCGATCGGAATTACCCCGGTGTGACGAATGCCTTCTTCATGATAAACCGTTATTTCTGTGGTTCCGGCGCCGATATCGACCAGGGCCACACCCAATTCTTTTTCATCCTTGTCAAGCGCGGATAAAGATGACGCCAGGCCCTGGAAAACCAATCCGTTAACCACGATTCCCAGCTCCTCGGCGCAACTCGTTAAATTGGTGGCGGCCGATGTGGCGACGGTGACGAGGTGAACCCGCGCTTCAAGGCGTCTACCCGACATCCCCACCGGGTTTTTGATGCCGGTCATGGTATCGATCACGAATTCCTGTGGCAATACGTGCAAAATATCACGATCAACAGGGAAAGAGATGGCTTTCGCCAATTCAAGGACTTTCTGGACATCTTCCTTGCGGATATCCTGTTCAACCGGTAAGGTGGCATGACGGTTCTTCTGGATGGCAATGGCCCCTTGCGTGTTAATCCCGCGAATATGGTCGCCGGAAATTGAGAGAATGGCTCGATTTACTTTCGTATCGGCCATTGTCTCTGCCTCGGTAATTGCTTTTTCCATTTCTCCGATCACCTTATCACGATGGATGATGGAACCGTGTTTTATACCGGTTGATTTTGCCAGCCCAATCCCCAGGAGTTTCACTTCCTTCGATTGTGGTATCACTTCGCCGATGGCGCAAACGATCTTATCGCTGCCCACATCGATACCGACACGGATATTCTTGTCCTGGCTTAGGTTCAGGTTCTTCATACGTGCTTTTCCCGGGCGATTACCTGATTTTCGTAACGCAAATCCAGATAAGTATAATCGGTTAATTTTCGCAGCGGTGTTATCGATCTTTCAAATTCCTTTAATATCAGTAGCTTAAACCATATATCATCGGACCCCAAAACAATACGGGTTGGTTCTTCCGATAAGATCAGTTCGTATTCTTCCCGGTGGTTCAGGCGTACCTCGGATAAATTGCGGTATAATGACGGGTATTTCCGCCGGATTTGGGTAACGATCTTCGTTGCCTCGATTACTTTTTGGGATAAAGCCTGTTCTCCCACCGGATAGAGTTGTTTTGCCGGATTAAAATTGGAAAGACAGGGAAGCTGGGGATTGATAGTATTGTCCGTCTCCGGCAAGACGACTCCTTCCGCGTCAATCAGGACCATGGGAGGTATATTGACCATTGCGATGGGTTGCCTTTCAACAAGCTCTATTTTAATCGTATTGGGATAATGTCGGCTCACTCGTGTGGCCCGAACATAAGGGTGGGCTTCGATGGCTGAACGTATTTCATCCAGCTTTATCTGAGCGATGGGTGTATCCGTTATATCGCCCAGCAACTCAAGATATTCCTGTGGTTCGATGATGGAAGCGCCCTGAATCTGTATCCGGTTTATCGACAAATAAGAATTGTAATCGGCCCATTTGAAGGCGGTCCAGATCAAACCGATAATAAAGGGCACCAATATGCTGCCGATGATCCACCGCTGTTTGTTGTTGTTCTTCATGAGCGAAACGTTCCCGGTTCAAATCCCAGTGTTTTTATCTCCAATTCCAATTTGATATTAAATTTTTCAAATACCTTTGCCTGGGTCAGCTTAATCAGTTGTACTACGTCGTTTGCCGTCGCATGTCCACGATTGATGAAAAAATTGGCATGTTTGGTGGAAATTTCCGCGTCACCGACGCGCGTTCCTTTCAGTCCGGTTTTGTCGATCAGGTATCCGGCGGCCAAATCAGGGCGGGGATTTTTAAATACACTACCGGCGGACCGGAACCGTAAAGGTTGGGATGATTTGCGTCCGGAGCCGGCCCGTTCCTGTTTTTGCTTTAAATCCGCGGGTGAACCGCTTACCAGTTTGAACTCGGCGGCGACAATAATTTCATCCGGTTGAAAGGATGAAGAACGGTATCCGAAAGTGAGGTTTTCGGCCGGTATTGTTTTTTCCTGTCCTTGTATATTTATTAAATGCACTTTGAGTAAGTGGTCGGATATTTCGCTGCCGAAAGCGCCGGCATTCATAATCAACGCGCCTCCCAATGTTCCCGGTATCCCGATCAGGTTTTCCAGGCCGGACAGGTTCCGTTTTATCGTCATTCTCACCAAATGATCAAGTATAACGCCTGCTTCGGCGTATACCCGGTTACCGTCAAATTCCAGGCGGGTGAAGGTTTTATTCAGCGCTACGATAATTCCATCGACACCGCTGTCGGCAACCAATAAATTTGATCCGGAACCGGCGATATGAATGGGGACCTGATTTTCGGCCGCGAAGTCGAGCACGGAAATCAAATCTTCACGATTTGCGGGTCTTACGTAAGCCGCCGCCGGTCCGCCGATTCCATACGAAGTGTGACGGGCCATCGGTTCATTCAATAAACAGGTCCCTTTTACCAACGTTGTCAATGGACTTAAATCCTTCAATTTATCCGGTTATCATAAGTTATTTGAAGTTTCGAAAAATCTTTGTTTTGCAGAGGCCATGTTGTACGCCATCCGATGATGGTTCCGTTAATCACCCTTTTTCTCCATGTTTTGCAGGTGGCTGAAATAGGCCTCACCATAGCGCCAGATATTCCCCGCCCCGATGGTGATGACCATATCGTTCGGTTGAATTATTGAATCCAACGTGCGTTCCAGGTGATCCGGTTCCGGGAGATAGTACACTTGTTTATGACCGGAGTCTTTCGCGGCCTGGGCCACCAGTTCACCGGTGATACCCGGTATGGCGGTTTCCCGCGCCGGGAATATGTCGGTGACGATCAGGATGTCACTGTTCATGAATGCCGTCGCGAATTCGGCATAAAAATCTCTGGTACGGGTATACAGGTGTGGTTGAAACACGGCGATAATACGTCGTTCCCAGCCTTGCCGCGCCGCTTTTAAGGTGGCCTTCACTTCGGTGGGATGGTGGGCATAGTCATCCACGACCATAACATCCCGGGCGATTCCTTTTATTTCGAATCGTCGGCGAACCCCTTCATAAGCAACCAATCCCCGGGCCACAATGTCAAACGGAATCCCCATTTCCATACCCAGGGCGACGGCCGCCAGCGAGTTTAACACGTTATGTATTCCGGGTACTTGTAGTTGTATCGTCCCGATTTCTTTTTGGTGATGGTTCACGGTATATTTGGAAGTGGCTTCGAAAAAGACCGGATTTTCGGCCCGGTAATCCGCCTGTTTGGAGAATCCGTATGAGACAACCGGTCGCTTTATCTCCGATAGAATGCCCTGAACCCCCGGAGAATCCAGGCAGGCTATCAAAACGCCGTAAAAGGGAACCGAATTGCAGAATTGGGTAAAGGCGGCCTGCAGGTCTTTCAGATCCCGGTAGCAATCGGTGTGTTCCAATTCGATGTTGGTCACGACCGAAATAGTAGGGCGCAGGGCTAAAAAACTGCGGTCGAACTCATCGGCTTCGACGACGATAACATCACCCGCCCCCAGCAATGAATTAGTATCCAGGGTCTTTACCAATCCCCCGACAACGAGGGTCGGATCCATCCGGGCGGCCGACAAAACCGAACCAATCATCGAGGTAGTGGATGTTTTTCCGTGTGTTCCGCCAATGGCGATACTGGTTTCTTTCACGGCAATTAATTCACCCAGCATTTCGGCCCGCCGAATAACCGGAATCCCCCGATTGCGGGCGGCGACGAGTTCGGGATTATCTTCCTTGACGGCGCTGGAATAAACCAACACATCGGCTTCGCCTACGTGTTCGGCCTTGTGTCCGCGATGGATCTTCGCGCCCTTGGCACGGAGGTTCCTGACGATTGAGGACTCGTTTAAATCCGATCCGGATACCTCGAAATCCAGGTTTAATAACAGTTCTGCAATTCCGCTCATGCCGATTCCGCCGATTCCCACAAAATGAATTTTGTTGACTGAGCGAAACATCAGGATTCCGCTATTTCCAGGATATGATTGACAATGATTTCCACCGCGTCCGGTTTTCCCAGGGATTTTGCGTTTTGAGACAAGCGTTGCAGTTCGGATTTATTTTCCAGAAGGTTTAAAATCATGTTTCTTAGTCTCTCCGGGGTCAAATCTTTTTCCGGGATCATTTTAGCGGCCGAATGGGCAACCAGGGATTGGGCGTTTTTCATTTGGTGACCGCCGGCCGCGCCCGGTAAGGGAACCAGGATGCTTGGTTTGCCACAGGCGGTGATTTCCGCCAGCGTTAATGCACCGGCCCGGGAAATAACCAGGTCCGCCATGGCATACGCGTCGGCCATTTGATTGATGAAAGAAACGATCCGTACCGTTTCGGAATCAAAACCCGAATAATAATTGTATTGACCGCTCCCGGTTTGCCAGAGGAGCTGGATATCGTTCAGGTCGGGTTGCTCCAAAATCGCTTGCATGGTGCGATTTAACCTTGCGGAGCCCTGACTACCGCCCATCAGGAAAACAACCGGTCGTTCCGGATTCAAATTAAAGTGCTTGAATGCTTTCATACGATCGCCGTCCTGAATTTCGGGCCTGATTGGATTACCGGTGAGTTCAACGTTTTTTTTTTAAGATATTTATACGCATCGGAAAAGGCGACACAGATACGATCGGCCTTGTCCGCAAACATCCGGGTTGTTAAACCCGGATATGAATTCTGTTCCTGAAGAAGGATGGGGATGTTGTTTCTCACGGCCAGCTTTAAGGGAATGGCGCTGGCATAACCGCCGGTGCCGACGATTACCTGGGGATTGATCCTGTTAAATATCTTTTTTGCCAGATAGTAGGAGCGGAATAACCGGAAGGGAAGCGCAAAATTGCGCGCCAGGGCTTGCGCACTCAGACCTCTTTGCAGTCCCCGAATGGGCAACAGGGCATAAGCCGGTTCTTTTTTCGGAAGAAGCCGGGCTTCGATACCGAATTTGGAACCGATATAAAACACCTGTGCCTCCGGTCGTTTCTTCATAAGCTGTTCACCTATGGCCAGGGCCGGAAACAGATGTCCACCCGTTCCTCCGCCGGCGATGATTATATTTGGCTTTTTCGTCATTATTTCTCTTTTGAGTTCAAATCTTAACTTTGGGACTCCAGCCTTTACGATGAACGATGGACCGTTTCGATTGGCTGATGTTTAACAGGATTCCGATACTCGCGAAATTGACAACCATTCCGGAGCCCCCGTAACTGATCATGGGCATCGGCAAGCCGGTGACGGGGAGAATACCGGTAACAACGGCCGCATTGACAAAGGCGTACAAGATGAAACTGAAGGAGATTCCAATGGCCAGCAAAACACCGAAGGGGTCGGCGCATTCCTTGGCTATTTTGATGCCCCGTTGAAAAATGAACAGAAAAAGCGTCAAAATAAAAACGGTGCCGATCAATCCGATTTCCTCACCGATAATGGCAAAAATAAAATCGGTATGGGGTGTCGGCAGAAACAGGTTTTTTTCCATGCTGTTTCCTAATCCCATCCCAAAGATTCCGCCATTGCCTAAACCAATCAGGGATTGTGTCACCTGATATCCGGCAGCCCCTTCGTCGCTTCCGAAAAGCCACGATAAAATCCGTTCACGGCGATAAGGCATGGCCAACATCACCGGGACGGCAACAGTCGCTGCCACTGTGGCTGTCGCCAGGAGATGCGGTATTCGCGCCCCGCCGAGGTATAACATCATTCCGCCGATAATTGCCAGCATGGCGGTGGTACTGAAATCGGGTTGAATAACAATAAGACCCAGGATAATGGCCATAATCATCAACGGCGGAAATAAACCGGAATAGAAATCTTTTATTTGGTCGCGTTTATGATCGATGTATGCGGCCAGGAAGATAATCAGCACCAGGCGGGTAATGTCTGCGGTTTGAATCGAAATCGGGCCGAAATACAGCCAGCGGGCCGGCGCGGATATTCCCTTAATCAGGAAAATTCCCTTGGTTAGAAGTAGTAATCCGATTGATCCGATAAGCAGGTACGGAGCAATTGTTTTCAGTTTCCGATAATCCAACAGGACAAAAGTGAACAGCACGAGCACGCCAATCAATAATCTTTTCAGGTGGGCTTGTAAAAAGCGCATATCGGTGCGTCCGCCGGTTTCGAATATGGAGAGGGAAACACTGGCGCTGTAAAGCATGACGATGCCGATCGTGCACAAAATGATTATCGCGACCAGTAACGGCCGATCGTACTTTTTTATTATGACGTTTAAGTGGTTCATTTGCTCGTTCTCAATTCCCGGACCCATTCCTTGAATTTGTTGCCCCGCTCTTCATAATTGTCGAATTGGTCGAAACTGGCGCAGCCCGGGGAAAGCAAAACAATGTCTCCCGGGCCGGCCAGCTCTTGGCTCAACGTTACTGCCTCTTTAAGACCCATTACCGGAACAGGTCTCACCGCATCCTCGAGCGCAGCAACGATTTTTTCTCGAGCCTGGCCGTAGGCGATTACGGCCTTTGTGTTGTGGGTATGTGGGATTAATTGGGTGAAATCGCCCCCCTTATCCTTACCTCCCAGAATTAAAATTACGGGTTGTGAAAAACTGTCCAGGGCAACTTTAACGGAATCCACGTTTGTTGCCTTCGAATCGTTGATATAGGTAACGCCATTAATGTCGGTGACCTTTTCCAGACGGTGTTCAATACTGCCGACGGTAGCGCAGATACGGGCAATTATTTCCTTGGGAATCCCCATTACGTGAGCCGTAGTGGCCGCCGCAAGCAGGTTGGCGAGATTATGTCGCCCTGGTAAGGCGATTTGGGCCAGATCGATCAATTTCTCGTGCCGCCGGTCATGGATACAAATATGGTTGATACTGAAAATCGTATCGACATTCGGTTGCAGACTGAAAGGAATCGTGATCGCGGAACGGGATGATAAATGTCTGGCAAGAATGGGGTCGTCCGCGTTGTAAATGATATAATCCCGGTCGGTCTGGTTACGGATCATGTCCAGTTTTCGGTTCAGATATTCATCGAAAGTATAGTGTCGGTCAAGATGGTCGGGGGAAATATTCAGATATACGGCGAAATGAGGTTTGAAATGGTGGATGAATTCCATCTGGAAACTGGATATCTCCAGAATGTAGGTTCGTAACGGATCCGGTTTCTGTAATTCTTCCAGTACTTTTTGAGAGAAGGGAATTCCGACATTGCCGGCCATCACGCCGTGAACTTTCTCCGATTGACACATGGCGTTTAAAATATTTACCGTGGTGGTTTTCCCGTTTGAACCGGTTACCGCTATGATGGGCGACTGCGTGAACCAACTGGCAAATTCGATTTCACTGACGATGGGGATGTCCCGTTGCCGGGCGATTTTCACGATCTTTGCGTCCCTGGGAACCCCCGGGGAAATGATCCACATATCGGCGGCGTATATACGATCGCTGTGGTCTCCAAGCTCACCTTCGATCCCTAACTTGGTGAGTAATCCCAGGTTATGCCGCAGTTGCCGGGAAAATCCGGGGTCGCTGACAAACACGTTGGCCCCGACGTAATGCGCCAATCGGGCGGCCTCCAGACCGCTCCTGCCCAATCCGATAATCACGATCGAACGGTGGGCGACGTCAATATTTTTACCGGCGGAAATATCCATTATCTGATTTTGAAAGTGGTTAATGAGAATAAGGCCAACAACAATCCGATGA
>Ga0256830_1000701_pt1 | contig 25219 bp, 23 predicted proteins | sample 128326metaG_FD_190537 | JGI IMG/M metagenome (GOLD analysis project Ga0256830, IMG submission 190537) | Hydrothermal vent microbial communities from Lau Basin, Pacific Ocean - 128-326 | ecosystem: Environmental > Aquatic > Marine > Hydrothermal vents | place: Pacific Ocean: Lau Basin | collected... | reverse complement strand
TGATGCGAGTATGAGGACGTCCTGATTCGTCTGGAAGACGTATTTGAGCAACTCACAGGCCTCGGCGAAGATCTCCGAGAACTGGGGTGTTCTGTGGTGTATCATGGGCTGGGCCATGGCCAGCAGAGACCTTTCGGGAACGGGTGTGGGGCCCGGGGCAAGCAGATACCTCTTCTTCATGGGTCTTGTCTTCCTCCTTAAAAATATGAGTCTTTATTCAGGTACGATAAGTATGGTTGTCTCAGCCTGTTGCAGCCTGATGAGACCCGAGGGTCCGGCGGTATCAGCAGGCTTGGCATATCCATTATCTCTCTGGTTAGACAAGTAAAACTAACAGAGGGGCAACAATGTGTCAAGGAAATTCTAAACGCGGTTTTCGCGGTTATTTCAGCCGGTTTTTCCCTGTATTTTGCCGTGATTGTCCGTGGAGATTGTCCTTGACAGGGCCGTATTTTATGTATACAGTATACACTACATGCCTCCATGAACCGGTGATCTCGACGCAAGGGGCTGCCAGGCGGCCGGTCGTCCCGCCGGCAGGTTCAGGGGGTGGTTTCTTTCCGAAAAGCCGGAGGACTGAAAGGGCGAGGAGGTGGAGTGTGGCTCGTAAGAAGGTATCCATAATCGGTGCAGGCCATGTGGGGGCGCATTCCGCCCTCTGGATAGGGCTTAAGGAGATAGCCGACGTAGTGCTCGTCGATATCGTGGAGGGCATGCCGGCTGGAAAGGCCCTGGATATCATGGAGGCATCCCCGGTGGCGGGGTTCGATGCCTGTATTGCGGGGACCAATGACTATGCGGATATCGCGGGAAGCGACCTCGTGGTGATCACCGCCGGGCTGGCCAGAAAGCCGGGCATGAGCCGAAGCGACCTCATAGACAAGAACAGCGCCATATTGAAGGGGGTCGTGGCCGAGGTCGTAAGATACGCCCCCGACTCGATCATCATCGTGGTCACCAACCCGCTCGATGTGATGGTCCATACCGCGTGGAAGCTCAGCGGGTTTCCGCCGGAAAGGGTCATAGGTATGGCCGGTGCGCTGGACTCCTCGAGGTTGAGGGCCTTCATAGCCATGGAACTCGGCGTGTCGGTCGAGGACGTGCAGGCCATGGTCATAGGCGGGCATGCCGACGAGATGGTGCCGCTTGGAAGGTATTCGACCGTGGCCGGCATCCCGTTGCCGCAGCTTTTGAGCGCGGAGAGGATAGACGCGCTCATGGAGAGGACTAAGAAGGCAGGCGGGGAGATCGTGGCGCTCCTTAAGACAGGAAGCGCGTACTACGCGCCCTCTGCGGCGGTAGCCGAGATGGCCGAGGCGATACTGAAGGATAAAAAGAGGGTGATCCCCTGCGCGGTCTACTGCAAGGACCGCTACGGGCTTGACGGCGTCTTCGTCGGGGTGCCGGCAAAGCTCGGAAGCTCCGGGGTCGAGGAGATAATCGAGATAGAGCTCGACAGCCGGGAGAGGGCGGACTTCGACCGCTCTGTGGCGGCCATAAGGGAGCTTGTGGCCGGACTGGGCCTCTGAGGTTGCAGGCGGACCTGTAAGACCGCTCCGGTGGGCGGCCGCGGGGATTTTCTTTGTCATTGATACGTAATCCATGGTGCTCCATTGAGAGATATTTCAACCAAAGAGATAACAGAGGTGGTAAAGCGGCTCTGCAGGGATGCTGCGTGCGAGCTCGGCGAGGATGTCAAGGCCGCGCTCAGGGCGGCCCTTGAGCGCGAGGAGTCATCGCTCGGCAGGGACGTCCTCGGGCAGATCATCAGAAACTTCGAGATAGCCTCGGCCGAGGAGGCCCCCATGTGTCAGGACACGGGGCTTGCGGTCTTTTTCGTGGATGTGGGAAGGGATGTCCACATGGACGGCTCGCTTGAGGATGCGATAAACGAGGGGGTAAGGCAGGGATACCGGGAGGGCTACCTGAGAAAGTCCGTGTGCGATCCCTTTACCAGGGAGAACACCGGAGACAATACCCCTGCGGTGATACACACGAGGGTCGTGGAGGGAGATTCCATAAGGATAAGGGTCGCACCGAAGGGGGCCGGCTCCGAGAACATGAGCAGGCTCGCGATGCTTAAGCCCGCGGAGGGGCTCAAGGGCATAAAGGACTTTGTCGTAGAGACCGTCGGGGTCGCCGGTGGGAACCCCTGTCCGCCCATAATAGTCGGCGTGGGCATAGGCGGGAACTTCGAACGGGCCGCGATCCTTGCCAAGGAGGCGCTCCTGAGGCCCGTGGGAAGGCCCAATCCGGATGAAGTGCTCGCCTCGCTCGAAGAGGACCTCCTCGATGAGATAAACAGGCTTGGCATAGGGCCCATGGGATTCGGCGGCACCATAACGGCCCTCTCGGTCCACGTGGAGGCCGCGCCGTGCCACATAGCAAGCCTCCCGGTGGCGGTCAACATACAGTGCCATGCCGACAGGCACAAGGAAGCGATTATTTAAGCCGGATCACGAATGAGCCCGTAACCGCATTCCTCGGGTCCGGCACCGTTATTTGAGTATAGGACAGTCGTCCATGAGTGAACCGAAAAGGATAAGCCCGCCCCTTTCAGAGGGCGACGTGGAGGGGCTGAGGGCCGGTGACAGGGTCCTCATAACAGGGGTGCTCTATACCGCGAGGGATGCCGCTCACAAAAGGCTCATTGATCTCCTCGACAGGGGCGAAGAGCTTCCGTTCGATTTGAAGGGCCAGATAATCTACTACGTGGGGCCCACACCGCCCAGGCCCGGTGAGATCATCGGCTCGGCCGGCCCGACAACGAGCGGCAGGATGGACGCCTACACGCCGAGGCTCCTCGAGTTGGGGCTCAAGGCCACCATAGGAAAGGGCCAGCGTTCCGACGAGGTCGTGGAGGCCATGAAGAGGTACAAGGCCGTCTACCTCGCCGCAGTGGGCGGGGCGGCGGCGCTGATAAAGAAGTGCATAAAGAAGGCCGAGGTCATAGCGTACGAAGACCTCGGCCCAGAGGCCATAAGGAGGCTCGAGGTGGAGGAGTTCCCGGCCATAGTCGTAAACGACATCTACGGCGGGGACCTCTTCAAGAGCGGGGTCGAAGAGTACAGGAGAGGGTGAGTCGGCTTACACCCTTCGGCTGGATGGAGGGGCTGTGACGAACGGTCCAGCGGCAAGGAGACCATGAAGATAAAGCTCTTCAAACAGGAGATAGAGGGTTCGTCGATCCGGCAGATCGAACGCTCAAGCGGCGAGGTGTTGAAAAACTGCTACCAGTGCGGGAACTGCTCCGGTGGATGCCCGGTGTCGTATGAGATGGACCTGCCGCCGAGCCAGGCCATAAGGTTTCTGCAGCTGGGCAAGGTCGAAGAGGTGAAAAAGGCGAACTCCATGTGGCTATGCGTGGGTTGCCAGCAGTGTTTTTCGAGGTGCCCCAAGAGCGTGAGCGCCGCCAACCTCTTCGAGGCCCTCAGGCAGATGAGCCTGAGGCAGGGCAAGGACCACAAGGAGATCAGGGACCTGCCGGTTTCGTTCCTTGAAAAGGCCCCCCAGCAGGCCATTGTCTGCGGGTTCAGGAAGCTGGTGAGTTGAGGCGCACAGGCTGTGTGCGGTTCGTTCCGGGCTTCCCGGGCCGCTTTGATGTATTTACCGTAACAACGCCATGAAGATACCTTATTATCCAGGTTGTACGCTGAATACCGTTGCCAAGGGGTTTGACGTCTCTGCGAGGGAGAGCGCCAGGGCGCTCGGCTTCGAGATGGAGGAGCTCGGGCAGTGGAACTGCTGCGGGGCGTCGTTTCCCCTGAGCCCTGATAACCTCATGGGCCTCACCGCCCCGGCGAAGGTACTTGCGAGCGCGGCGAGGATGGGGGATGCGGTAACAACGCTCTGCAGCGTATGCTACAACGTGCTCAAGCGTACGAACAAGGCCTTGAGGGACGACGGCGAGAAGCGCAGCGTCGTAACCGGGTTCATAGAGGAGGAATACGACGGGTCCACCGAGGTCATACACTTTCTCGAGGTGCTGAGGGACCGCGTGGGCTTCGACAGGGTCCGGGAGTCTGTGAAGAGGCCGCTTGGGGGCATCAGGGCCGCGGCCTACTACGGCTGCATGCTCCTTAGACCCGCCGGCGAGGTGGGTATCGACAGGCACGAAGGGCCGACCATAATGGAGGACCTCTTGAGCGTGCTCGGGTGCGAGCCCGTTGATTTCCCGAACAAGATCGAGTGCTGCGGCGCTCACCTGGCCATGACGAGGACGGACGTGGTCGAGAGGCTTTCGGGCAACGTGCTCGAGAGCGCCGTGGACCGCGGGGCCGAGGTCGTGGTCACGAGCTGTCCGCTCTGCCAGTACAACCTTGAAAAGAGCCAGGCCAAGGTCGCAGAGCGCAGGGCCGGCTACAGGCATGTGCCTGTGGTCTACTTCACGCAGCTCCTCGGCATAGCCCTGGGTCAGAGCGACGAGATGGCCGGGCTCGCTGAGAACCGGTGGGACGTAAGGCCGCTCCTTGAAGAAAAGGGTGTGTGAAGGAATGAAGGGACACGGATCGTCCGTCTGAAGGGTCGACGGTCCGAGGTGTCCGGAACTACGGGATATAGGTTATGGCAAGGATAGGCGTATTCATCTGCCAGTGCGGCAACAACATAGAGAGCACGGTCGACACCAAGAGCGTCTCAGAGGAGATGGAGAAGGTCCCCGGTGTGGTCTTCTCCTGCAACTACAAGTTCATGTGCTCCTCTCCCGGCCAGGAGATGCTCAAGGAGGCCATAAAGAAGCACAAGCTCGACGGTGTGGTCGTGTCGGCCTGTTCGCCTCACATGCATGAGAAGACCTTCAGGAAGGCGTGCGAGAGCGCGGGGTTGAACCCCTACAGGTGCGAGATAGCGAACATCCGCGAGCAGTGCTCCTGGGTTCACCACGACAAGACGAAAAAGACAGGGACCGTAAAGAGCAACGACCTTACCAGGATGACCATAGAGAGGCTTAAAAGGAACAGGCCTCTGAAGAAGATAAACATCCCGGTCAACAAGAGGGCCCTTGTCATAGGAGGCGGGATAGCCGGCATACAGGCCGCCCTCGACATAGCCGAGGGTGGACGGGAGGTCATACTCGTCGAGAAGGAGCCTTCCATAGGCGGCAACATGGCGCGGCTCTCAGAGACCTTCCCTACGATGGACTGTTCGCAGTGCATACTTACGCCCAAGATGGTCGAGGCTGAGCTCCACGAGAGGATAAAAATCTACACCTATTCGGAGGTCGAAGGGCTCGACGGATACATCGGTAACTTCACCGTACGGATAAGGAAGAAGGCCAAGTACGTCGACGAGGAGCTCTGCACGGGATGCGGCGAGTGTATCGAGAAGTGCCCGTTCAAGGCCTCGAGCGAGTTCGAGTTGGGGCTCAACAAGAGGAAGGTCATATACACGCCCTTCCCGCAGGCGGTTCCCAATATCCCGGTCATAGACGCGCCCAACTGCACAATGATCCAGAAGGGCAAGTGCGGGGTCTGCGCAAAGGTCTGCGGTCCCAAGGCCATAGACTTCGAGCAGACAGACGAGATCGTGGAGGAGAAGGTCGGGGCGGTGGTCGTGGCCACCGGCTACGAGCTCATGCCCAACGAGAGGTTCGGCGAATACGGCTACGGCAGGATCAAGGACGTGATAAACGGGCTCCAGTTCGAGAGGCTCGCCTCCTCTTCCGGGCCGACCGGCGGAGAGATACGGAGACCCTCGGACGGCAAGGTCCCGGAGAGCGTGGTCTTCATCCAGTGCGTGGGTTCGAGGGACGAGGCGAAGGGGGTGTCGTACTGCTCGAAGATATGCTGCATGTACACCGCAAAGCACACGATGCTCTACAAGCACAAGGTGCACGAGGGCCAGGCCTATGTCTTCTACATGGATATACGCGCCGGTGGAAAGCGCTACGAGGAGTTCACCAGGAGGGCCATAGAGGATGAGGGGGCCGTGTACCTCAGGGGCAGGGTCTCCCGCGTCTACGAGAGGGGCGGAAAGGTCGTCGTGCAGGGCGCCGACACCCTGAGCGCAAGCCAGGTGGAGATAGAGGCCGACATGGTGGTCCTGGCCACGGCCATCGTGTCGAGGACCGGTGCGGACACGCTGGCCCAGAGGCTCGGCATAGGTTATGACCGCTACCGCTTCTACAACGAATACCATCCCAAGCTGAGGCCGGTCGAGACGGTGAATGCGGGCATATACCTTGCGGGTGCGTGCGTGGGGCCCATGGACATACCCGAGTCGGTGAGCATGGGGTCCGCCGCGGCGAGCAAGGTCCTTGCGCTTTTCTCCGCGGACGAGATGGCAAGGGAGCCCATCGTTGCGGGCGTGGACAAGACAAGGTGCAACGCCTGCTGGGACTGTCTGGTCGCATGTCCGTACTCGGCCATAGAGAAGGAAGAGGTAAAGAACAGGCAGGGTGAGACCGTACGGTGGAACGCGAGGGTCAACGAGGGTGTCTGCCAGGGCTGCGGGGTATGCGTGGCCGCGTGCAGGAGCAAGGTGATAGACCTTGCCGGGTACACGGACGAGCAGGTCTACGCCGCAATAAGCGCTTTTTAGTTATAATCCGACTGATCATGGGGAAGCTCCTAAAGACTTCCGGTGAGGTTTTCATGGACGAAAAGGACGTATCACGCACGGAGCAAGACTCCAAAGGGGGCTTCGAGCCCCGCATAATGGCCTTTGTCTGCAACTGGTGCACCTATGCCGGGGCGGACCTCGCCGGTACGAGCCGCATGGAGTACAAGGAAAACGTGAGGATCGTAAAGCTTCCGTGCACCGGCAGGATTGATCCGCTCTTTATCATAAAGGCATTTGAAAACGGCGCGGACGGGGTCCTGGTCTCAGGCTGCCACCCGGGCGACTGCCACTATACCACAGGAAACTACCATGCAAGGCGGAGGTGGATCGCATTCAGGAGCCTCATGGAGTTCGTGGGCATAGACCTGAGGAGGCTCCATTTTTCATGGGTCTCGGCATCCGAGGCCCTCAAGTGGGTGGATCTCATCAACAACGTAACCGATGAGGTCCGGAAACTCGGCCCCTTTGCTGAATACAAGGGACTGAAACAGGGTTGGTAAACCTTAAAGGGTCCTGATCGGCAAAGGGGGTTCTGTGGATAGATGCGCAGGGGAAGAAGTACGGAAGGGGTTCGTAGCGGAGCTCAGGTCGCGCGGCTGGGATGTCTTCGAGCGCGAAGGTTTTCTTAAGCGCAGGGACCAGGTCGTATACCTGGTGCAGAAGGGCGATGTCTCCGGGGTGATGTTCATAAAGGTGTTGAAGGACAACGGAGACCTCTGGGATTTGAACGCGAGGCTGTTTGATAGCTTTCAGCAACTGGCGGCCTCTGACGAGAATTCGGAGCTCTTCGTGGTCCTGCTCGAATCATCCGGCGCAGGATACCTTCTTAAGGGTGATGAGTTCGAAGCCCTCAAACCGTCCCTGAGGGTGGATGAAGACGGCGAGTTCAAGATACACAGGAAGGGGCTCGATTGTATCTTTCAGGGAAACCGGTTCGTAAGCCCGGACGACTTCTTTGAAAGGTTGGGGTCCGGTGCGGGGGCGGTGTAAGCGGGCAAGTATGGCGAGCGCATACACCCGAGCCTGCTTCGGGTTCAGCGAACGAAATGTAGTCGGATAATTTTTTAAGGGCCCGAGCCCGCTGCGGGGAGCTTCAAAGAGACATGGACTTCGGAAAAGCTGGTATAACGGAGTCGTTGTTCAAAGGGAACGCATGGAAGACAAACTGAGACAGAAGGCAAGGGAGCTTCTTTCCTCCGGCGAGGTCCAGGTGGTGATAGGCTACGGCTGGAACAGGAGGAAGACGAGGACAACGCCTGTTTTCATAACCAGGCCGGAGGATACGGACAGGCTCGTCTTCAATCCGCTCTGCGTGAACAACCTCTCGGTCTATCTCACGAGGAAGTACCCGGACATAAAGGCCATGGGCAGACCGGCGGTCGTCGCGAAGGGGTGTGATATAAAGAACATCGCTGTAATGGTCTCCGAGGGGCAGCTTAAGAGGGAAGACGTCTACATAATAGGCGTGACCTGCGGCGGGGTGGTCTACAGGCAGGAACTGTGGCAGGGTGAGCTCAAGCCCGGTATCATGCCCGTGAAGTGCCACAACTGTGATGTGCGCAATCCGCACATTGCCGACGTTGTCATCGGTGAAAAGACGGACTTCGCTCCACCGGAGGAGCCAACGGGCATGGTCTTCGACAAGATAGCCGAGATCGACGGGATGACGCCCGCCGAGAGGTTCGCATTCTGGAACGAGCACTTTTCGAGGTGCATAAAGTGTTACGCGTGCAGGCAGGTCTGCTCTCTTTGCTACTGCGAAAGGTGCATCACCGACAAGAACATGCCCCAGTGGATAGAGAGCTCCGCCCACCCCAGGGGCAACTTTGCGTGGAACCTCATAAGGGCCATGCACCTTACCGGAAGGTGCACCTTCTGCGGGGAGTGCGAAAGGGCCTGTCCGGTGAACATACCGCTCAATATCATCAATCAGAAGATGAGCCTCGTGGTAAAGGACGCCTTCGGCTACTGTGCAGGCTATGATCCTGATGAACACCCCCCGATGATAGTCTTCAGCGAGAATGACAAGGAGGACTTCATCAAGTAGGCAAGGGTTTTGGAGTATGGATAAAAGGCTTTTGAAAAGGGAGAGGCTGGACAGGCTCATAGACGGCGTTACACGAGGGGGCGGTCTTTTCGTTGCACCCAGGCTTGATGCGCGCAGGGTCGTGTACGGGCCCGTTACGGCGGCCGACGAGATGGAGTTCGACTACATCGTGCCCGGAAACTCCTTCAAGGAGTTCTTCTTCCCCCGGACCGAGCCCGTGGCGCGCTTCAGTTTTCACAAGCAGGGCACGGAACTCGAGGAGGTAAGACCCGAGCCTGTGGAGACGGTGATATTCGGCTCGAGGCCGTGCGACGCCGCAAGCTGCGCCTCCCTGAGGAGTGTCTTTACCTGGGACTTCGTGGACGAGTACTACACGGAGCGGGAGGATGCGGCCGTCGTCATGACGGTTGCCTGCACGCAGGGGGACGAGTCCTGCTTCTGTACTACCGTGGGGGTTGCGCCCGACGGCAGGGACGGAAGCGACATACTGCTCAGGGAGACCGAAGGCGGCGACTTCACGGCCGAGGCCGTGACCGAAAAGGGCGCCTCGTTCATGGAAAGATACAAGGATGCCTTTGAAGCCACGGTGGAAGGCAGGGAAAAGGAGGTCTTCCAGCCTGAGATCCTCGACGGCGTGGACCTCGAAAGGATCGCTCAGTGGCTCAAGGACAAGGAACACTACTCGAGCCCCCTCTGGCCCGAGGTCGCAAGGAAGTGCATAGGGTGCGGGGCGTGCACCTTTTCATGTCCGACCTGTCACTGCTTCGACCTCGTCGACGAGGGCACGTTCTTTGAGGGCGAGAGACGCAAGAACTGGGACTCCTGCCAGTTCGACTACTTTACGCTCCATGCGAGCGGACACAACCCCAGGGACACCCAGTACAAGAGGTGGCGCAACAGGTTCATGTGCAAGTTCCACATCTACCCGGGCAAGTTTTCGACCAAGGGATGCGTGGGGTGCGGCAGGTGCATCAGGGTCTGCCCGGTTAGGCTGGACATAACAGAGGTGATGGAGGAGATATCAAAGGTGCCGTAACACGCGTGCACAAGGCGTTATGCGTGCATCCGGTGAACCTTGATCATGTTGAAGATGCATCACGTGCCGGATCACTTGAACGGAATCGACCATGAGTAACATCTATCTGCCACATATCGTAAAGATTGAAGACATATACAGGGAGACCCCGGACGTGCGTTCGTTCAGGCTGGTCTTCCAGGACAAGAAGGTCAGGGAGAGCTTCGAGTTCCGCACGGGCCAGTTCGGGCTGTACTCGGCCTTCGGGTACGGCGAGTCCACCTTCTGCATATCCTCGCCTTCGACGCGCAAGGGCTACATACAGTGCACCTTCAGGGCGACGGGACGTGTGACCAACGCCCTTGCCCAGCTGAACGTGGGCGATACCATAGGCTTCAGGGGCCCTTACGGGAACTGGTTCCCGGTTGACGAATGGAAGGGCAAGAACATAGTCTTCATAGCCGGCGGCATAGGGCTTCCGCCCGTGCGTTCCGTCATATGGACGTGCCTTGACAGGCGCGAGGACTACAGGGACATAACGATCGTCTACGGTGCCAGGACCGTCGAGGACCTCGTATACAAGAACGAGCTCGAGCACTGGGACGAGAGGGACGACGTATACCTCGTCCAGACGGTGGACCCCGGCGGGGAGAACGCGGACTGGAAGGGCAGGGTCGGCTTTGTGCCGACTGTGCTCGAGGAGACCGCCCCGAAGCCGGAGAACACCGTATGCGTCGTATGCGGCCCGCCGATAATGATAAAGTTCACGCTTCAGGCGCTTGAGAACCTCGGCTTCAGCGACGAAGACGTGTATACTACCCTCGAGAACAAGATGAAGTGCGGCGTCGGCAAGTGCGGCAGGTGCAACGTCGGCGATGTATACATATGCAAGGAAGGCCCTGTTTATACCGCCAGGGAGGTAAAGAGGATGTATAACGATTTTTAGAACCCCTTCAGTTTGAATGTCGGAGAAAGAGAGATGGGCAAAGACAAGGATGCGATAAAGCCGCTCGCCACGGGAGACAGAACCATTCCGCCCGAGGGTGCAAGGATGATACCCATATACATAATGGGCAGGGAGTACCAGGTCCCCGAGACATTGACGGTCATGAAGGCCGTCGAGTACGCGGGATACAGGTACGTGAGGGGATGCGGCTGCCGGGGTGGGATATGCGGCGCGTGCGCCACGTTCTACCGTTTCGTGGGCGACTACAAGCTCAGGGCCGGGCTCGCGTGCCAGACCGTCGTGGGGCCGGGCATGATCATCGTGCAGCTTCCGTTTTTTCCGGCCAACAGGCCGGACTATGACCTCGAGAATATCGACGAGGGCGCATTGCACGAAGAGCTCAGGAGGCTGTACCCCGAGGTCTTCAAGTGCGTGGGCTGCGGCACCTGCACCAGGACGTGTCCCATGGACATAGACGTGATGGACTACATAGCGCTCATGAAGAGGGGGGACCTCAAGGGTGCGGCACAGAAGAGCTTTGATTGCGTCATGTGCGGACTCTGCACCTCGAGGTGTCCGGCGCAGATATCGCAGTTCACGGCGGCCATGTTCGTAAGGAGGCTCTGCGGCAAGTATCTCATGCCCAAGGCGGAGCACCTCGCCAAGCGCGTCGAAGAGGTCAAGAGCGGCAGGTACGAGAAGATGCTCAAAGACCTTACGGAGATGAGCGAAGAGGACGTGAAGAAACTCTACGTGGAGAGGGAGAGGGAGCCGGACATGGCCGAGCCTGGCACGTGGCTCCCCGAGGACAAGGAGCATCTGTAATAGGGAACGTTATGCGTGCAGGCCGTGGTTGTGTGTAACGGTCTTCATACGGAGGAGAGATGAGCGGATATACGAGGGAGTTCAAGGAGCTTATAAAGAGGGTAGAGGCCACGCGTCCCGCAAGGGTCGAGAAGGCCCGGAGGGGGGAGCACTTTCCGGCCCTGACGATGAGTCAGCGCAAGGAGTGGCTCAGCGCATACCATCCGGACTACAAGTCAGAAGGAAGACGCGCCGTCGCTGTCGGGCCGAGCAAGGGTCAGGTGTTGCCCGAAGAGGTGGCCGTGCTTCTCGAATCCAGGAGCCTTCTTGATCCTGACAGGGTCAGCCTCGACGAGGCGGATTACGAGACAGACGTCCTCGTCATAGGCGGCGGAGGGGCCGGTACGGCCGCAGCACTTGCTGCTGAGGAGGCCGGTGCAAAGGTGCTGCTTTCGACCAAGCTGCGCCACGGCGACTCCAATACCGTCATGGCCGAGGGCGGCATCCAGTGCGCCGACCAGGAGGGGGACTCTCCGTATTTTCACTACCTCGACGTCATAGGCGGCGGGCACTTCACCAACAAGCCGGACCTCGTCGCGGCCCTTGCAAACGACGCCCCGCTCATAATCCATTGGCTCGAGGGCCTGGGGATGATGTTCGACAAGCTGCCCGGCGGGAGGATGAAGGTCCGCCACGGCGGCGGCACCTCGCGAAAGAGGATGCACTCCGCGGGTGACATGACCGGGGCCGAAATCATGAGGGTCATAAGGGATGAGTCCAGGAACCGTACCGAGAAGATAAAGGTCCTTGAGTTCTCCCCGGCGGTCGAGCTTCTGACCGACGGCTCGGGCGGTGTGGCCGGGGCCGTGCTGTATAATATCGAGACAAAGGAGTACTATGTCGTCAGGGCCAAGGCCGTCGTGATCGCAACCGGCGGCTTCGGAAGGCTCCACATACAGGGGTTCCCCACCACGAACCACTACGGCGCCACGGCGGACGGCATTGTTATGGCATACAGGGCAGGGGTGGAGCTCCAGGACCTTGACTCGACCCAGTACCACCCCACGGGTGCGGTCTATCCGGAGCAGAACGTAGGGCTTCTCATAACCGAGAAGGTGAGGGGGCTCGGGGCGCAGCTCCTGAACATAGACGGTGAGGAGTTCTGCTTTCCGCTCGAGCCCAGGGATGTCGAGTCGTCCTGCATATTGAGGGAGTGCCTCGAGGTGGGAAAGGGGATACCCACACCCACCGGCAGGGTGGGCGTATGGCTTGACTCGCCGATGATAGACATCCTGCACGGCGAGGGCACGGTACGAAAGGAGCTTCCGGCCAAGTACATCCAGTTCAAACGCTATGATATAGACATAAGCAAGGAGCCCATGCTTGTTTTCCCCACGCTGCACTACCAGAACGGGGGGCTTTCGATAAACGAGCGTTGCGAGACAACGCTCAAGGGGCTCTATGCCGCGGGCGAGGTCTCTGGCGGTGTGCACGGCAGAAACCGGCTGATGGGGAACTCGCTCCTTGATGTCCTTGTCTTCGGAAGGAGGGCCGGAAGCGGTGCCGCTGAATATGCAAAGTCTCTCAAGCAGAGCCCTGCACCCACACTGGAACATGTACGGGCGTTCCACAGGGAGCTCGAGGGTGCGGGTATAGAAGATCCGGTTACAGGGCCTGTGCTGCTGCCGGACTATGCCCCGGAGCATGTGAAAAAAAGGCAGTGGGATTAGGTGCTTTTGCATGGAGTGGTTGATTTTTACTTGACACGCCCTCTGGTTTAAGGGATAAATGTTATCCGTCGGTGGTGTGCTTCGGGCGTGGGAGCGAAGAATACCCCGCAACCTTCGGAGGTCTTTTCATGAATATTCACGAATACCAGGCAAAGGAGCTGCTCTCAAGGTACGGCGTGAGGGTGCCGGCCGGAAAGGTCGCCTTTACAGCCGCCGAGGCCGAGGAGATAGCAAAGGAGTTTCTGTCCGCTGGCCCCGTCTGCGTGGTCAAGGCGCAGATACATGCGGGAGGCAGGGGCAAGGCGGGCGGTGTCAAGCTCGCAAGGTCAAAGGACGAGGCGGTCGCATACGCCAAGGAGCTCCTGGGCAAGGTACTCGTGACACACCAGACCGGGCCCGAGGGCAAGGAGGTAAAGAAGGTCCTCATCGAGGAGGGCTGCAGGATCGAGAGGGAATTCTACCTCGGGGCGGTAGTGGACAGGTCGACCCAGAGGATATGCATGATGGCCTCGAGCGAGGGCGGGGTGGAGATAGAGGAGGTCGCCGCAAGGAGCCCCGAGAAGATCATAAAGGAGTACGTTGATCCTGCCGTGGGGCTTATGCCCTTCCAGGCAAGAAAGCTCGCCTTTGCGCTGGGCCTTGAAAAAAAGCTCGTATCCAAGGCCGTCAAGTTCATGATGGCCCTTTACAACGCCTTTGTGGGCCTTGACGCCTCGATGGCCGAGATAAACCCCCTTGTAACAACAGAGGATGGAGAGGTGATCGCCCTCGACGCCAAGATATCCTTTGACGACAACGCGCTCTTCAGGCACAAGGACATCGAGGATATGAGGGATCTTGACGAGGAGGACCCCAGGGAGCTTGCGGCATCGAGGTTCAACCTGAACTACGTCTCGCTCGACGGCGATATCGGATGCATGGTGAACGGCGCGGGGCTCGCCATGGCCACGATGGACATCATCAAGCTCTACGGCGGAAACCCGGCCAACTTCCTCGACGTGGGCGGCGGGGCCAATACCGAGCAGGTGACCGAGGCCTTCAAGCTCCTCATGTCCGATGACAAGGTGAGGGCCGTCCTGGTCAACATATTCGGCGGTATCATGAGGTGCGACATCATCGCCGAGGGCATAGTCGAGGCCGCCAGGGACGTGGGCGTGAAGGTTCCGCTCGTCGTCAGGCTTCAGGGCACGAACGTCGACAAGGGCAGGGAGATACTCCAGGGCTCCGGCCTCGACATCATCGCTGCCGAGAAGATGGACGAAGCCGCCCAGAAGGTCGTGGAGGCCGCCAGGGGCTGAGCGCCTCCGGCAGTTTTTGAAGGTACATGGTGAGCGAAGCGTTTTTGTGCAGGAAGTCCTTTTCGTATCGCAGCCTTACTTCCAGCAGGTGATATTAAGAAGCGAATCTCAGTAAAAGGAGCTTTTTAGCAAGGAGCCGTAATGAGCATCTTAGTCAACAGGGACACTAAAGTCATCTGTCAGGGCATTACAGGAGAGCAGGGGACGTTCCATAGCCGCCAGATGGTAGAGTACGGCACGAAGATGGTCGGCGGGGTCACCCCGGGCAAGGGTGGAACGGATGTCGACGGTATACCGGTCTTCAACACGGTAGGCGAGGCGCGCGAGAGGACCGGGTGCAACGCAACGGTCATATACGTTCCTGCGCCGTTTGCGGCCGATGCGGTGATGGAGGCCGTTGATGCCGGGATAGAGCTCATAGTATGTATAACCGAGGGCATACCGGTGATGGACATGGTCAAGGTCCGCAGGTTCATGGAGGGTAAGCCCTCGAGGCTCATAGGACCCAACTGCCCCGGTGTCATAACGCCGGATGAGTGCAAGATAGGGATAATGCCGGGGCATATCCATAAAAAGGGCGGTGTTGGAGTTGTATCGAGGAGCGGGACCCTTACCTATGAGGCGGTCGACCAGCTGACCAGGCTCGGACTGGGGCAGTCGACGTGCGTAGGCATAGGCGGTGACCCTGTAAACGGCACCAACTTCATAGACGTTATAGAGATGTTCGAAGAGGACCCCGAGACCGAGGCCATCGTCATGATAGGTGAGATAGGCGGAACGGCCGAAGAAGAGGCCGCTGAGTTCATAAAGAGGAATGTCAGGAAACCGGTGGTCGCCTATATCGCGGGTGTCACCGCCCCCAAGGGCAAAAGGATGGGGCACGCCGGCGCCATAATCGCCGGAGGCAAGGGCACCGCGGACGAGAAGTACGCCGCACTTGAAGAGGCCGGTGTCAAGACCACGAGAAGCCCTGCCGATATAGGCAAGACTATTATGGAAGTTTTGGAAAAAGTGTGATAAAAAGACCGAGTATCCGGTCTTTCCGAACAGCGCATCCCGCACGAATGGAATGGGTTGAAGATTAGGCACGGCGGGCTTCGCGAGAGTTTTAAAGGTTAGGGATCTTAAATCATACTTCGCTTGCCGACCCTGCGGCCGCCTTTCAGTCCGGTTTGGAGCGTTGAGGCGTCACGGGGCCGGGGACACTCACCGGCCCTTGCAGGAGCGGCTTGCGATGCATTTTCAAGGAGGTAAGATGACAGAGGCTGCAAAAAAACTGCCCCGGATAGTGGTACACGAAAAGCTGTGCAAGGGGTGCAGCATATGCGTTGACTTCTGCCCCACGAACGTGCTGGAGATGAAGGGGTCGATAGTCGCCGTAAAGAACCTCGAGGCCTGCACCAGGTGCCAGCTCTGTGACCTGAGGTGTCCGGACTTTGCGATACAGGTGTTTGATTAAAGTGCCTGCTTCTCTTGAAGCGCCGCGGTTTTTGGTATAAATCGTTTTTTCAGACTCGAGATAACGGAGGTTTTGCTTATATGGCAGGTGAAAAGAAGAAAAGACTCATGCAGGGCAACGAGGCCTGCGCAGAGGGCGCGCTTTATGCCGGATGCAGATTCTACGCGGGCTACCCCATAACCCCTTCCACCGAGGTGGCCGAGGTGCTTTCGGCAAGGCTTCCGACCGTGGGGGGCAAGTTCATACAGATGGAGGACGAGATAGCCTCGATATCGGCTACCATAGGCGGCTCTCTCGCCGGTCTCAAGAGCATGACGGCAACGAGCGGGCCCGGGTTCTCCCTCAAGCAGGAGGGTATAGGCTTCGCCTGCATGGCCGAGGTGCCGTGCGTCATCGTAAACGTCATGCGCGGAGGCCCTTCAACGGGCTACCCAACCGGACCGAGCCAGTCCGATGTGATGCAGGCCAAGTGGGGCACCCACGGGGACCATCCCGTTATAGCCGTCACACCCGCATACGTGCAGGAGATATTTTCAGAGACCGTAAGGGCCTTCAACCTGGCCGAGAAGTACAGGACCCCGGTCATGGTCCTTTACGATGAGATCGTGGGGCACATGCGCGAGGCCATTACCATACCCGAGGCAGGTGAGCTCGAGGTCGTGGACAGGGCGAAGCCCGAATGCCCTCCGGAGGAGTACCTCCCGTATGACCAGCGCTACGAGATACCGCCGCTTGCGCCCTTCGGAGAGGGCTACAGGTTCCATGTAACCGGCCTGAACCACAAGGACGACGGTTTCCCGACTAACGACCCCGGGATGATAGAGGAGGGCAACAAGAGGTTGCTCCGCAAGATAGAGAACAACAAGGAAGACATATGGTGCAATGAAGATTATTATCTCGACGACGCCGAGGTGCTCGTCTTCTCGTTCGGCTCGACCGCGAGGAGCGCACGCTTTGCAGTGAGAAAGGCAAGGGAGAAGGGCATAAAGGCGGGGCTCCTGAGGGCGCTTACGCTGTGGCCCTTCCCTGACAAGGCGCTCAAGGATGCCGCCTCACGCGCCAGGGCCGTTATCGTCCCGGAGATGAACCTCGGACAGATCGTGGAAGAGGTCCAGAGGCACGTGGCCGGACCGGCGGTGGAGGGGATCCACAGGGTAGACGGAGAGCCGATAACCCCGGCTCAGATAATCGAGGTCATAGAGAGGTATGCCTGAGGTACGGCGTAGTAGATCCTTTTGACGGAGAAATGGAGGTTAGGATATGTCGGCAGGAGCCGCTACAGCAAAAAAGCAGAAGATCAGTGTACCGTTTGATTACAGCAAGTATCTAAGGGCCGGCAAGTTGCCGCACATATGGTGTCCGGGCTGCGGACACGGAATAGTCCTCAAGTCACTGTTGAGGGCCATAGACAAGAGCGGGCTCGAGAAGGACCGGATATGTATGGTCTCGGGGATCGGGTGTTCGAGCCGTACCCCGGGTTACGTGGACTTCAATACCCTTCATACACTCCACGGAAGGGCGGTCTCCTATGCAACCGGCGTCAAGCTCGCAAAACCCGAGCTCAAGGTCATAGTCGTGACCGGCGACGGCGATGCGCTCGCAATAGGCGGGAACCACTTCATACACACCTGCCGCAGGAACATCGACATGACCATACTCGTCTACAGCAATGCGATCTACGGTATGACGGGCGGACAGTTCTCGCCTACGACACCCCAGGGCTCGATGTCAACGACGAGTCGTTACGGCAACATAGAGCCCTCGTTCGACTGCTGCGAGCTCGCAAAGGCCTCTGGAGCGTCCTTTGTGGCCAGGGGTACCGCCTATCACACACAGGAGCTCGAGAGGATCCTACTCAGATCCATACAGCACAAGGGTACGTCGGTGGTCGAGATCATAGACTCCTGCCCTGTTTATTACGGCCGCCAAAACAAATTCAAGAGCGCCTCGCAGATGATGGAGATGATAGAGAAGGACGGTACGGTATCCGTCAAGCAGGCCGACCGGCTGCCCCCTGAAAAGGTCGAAGGCAAGCTCCTGAGGGGGATTCTCCACGAGGCCGAGAGGCCGGAGTACTGCGAGGAGTACCAGAGGCTTATAGACAAGGTGCATGGGAAGTAAGCCTGTTATGCGTGCCGGAAGGTTCTGTTGAGGCCGCGGATAACGGGTCGATCATACGGTGTAAAACGGAGGTTGTAATGGGAGATAGATACGAGTTGAGGTTCAGCGGCTCCGGCGGTCAGGGAATGATACTTGCCGGTATAGTCATGGCAGAGGCCGCTGCCATCTACGACGACAAGATCGCCGTTCAGAGCCAGTCCTACGGACCGGAGAGCAGGGGCGGGGCGAGCAAGGCCGAGGTCATCATAAGCGACCAGCCAATCGATTATCCAAAGGCGACCGAGATCGATTGCATGCTCGCACTTACGCAGGAGGCATGTACCAAGTACCACTCCGACATAAAGGAGGGGGGGATACTACTTGTTGACTCTGATGAGGTGAAGGATGTTCCGGAGGGAAGGTTCAGGGTCTTCAGTTATCCGATCATAGAGACCGCGCGCGAGGAGCTCGGAAAGACCATAGTCGCGAACATCATCTCTCTAGGCATGATAACGGAGTTGACCGGCATAGTCAGCAGATCGGCGATGGAGAAGGCCGTTATGGCCAGGGTTCCCAAGGCCTTCCAGGAGCTGAACAGGAAGGCCCTGGAGATAGGCTTCGAAAAGGCAAGGGAGCTTAAGGCGGCGAGTTCATAGAGACATCACCTCGATTGCGCAAGAGATTGAAGCTCCGTGCAGCAGGCTGCAGGGGGATCTTCTCATGCAGGAATTCATCCTGTTGCACTTCACCCGCATTCTCCGAAGAGGGCTTCGGGAATGCGCTCGCGATGCATGTTGAAAGAGAGGCGTACGGAGTTCTGCTACAACCAACCCGGGGCAGGAGTTCTACGTCTCTTTTTTTGTGAAGGGGGTAGTTCTTGGTCATACATGACGTGATAATAATAGGAGGAGGGCTCGCGGGGATGAGGGCCGCGGTGGAGGCGGCCGATGCCGGGCTGAATGTCGCCGTGGTATCGAAGGTCCATCCGGTGAGAAGCCACTCTGTGGCCGCACAGGGCGGGATAAACGCCGCGCTGAAGAGCACCGACTCATGGGAGGACCATACATTCGATACCGTGAAGGGCAGCGATTACCTCGGTGACCAGGATGCCATAGAGGTCCTCTGCAGGGAGGCCCCCGAGAACATAATGGAGCTTGAAAGAATGGGGGCCATCTTCAGCCGCGACGACCAGGGACGCATAGCGCAGAGGCCCTTCGGGGGCGCGGGCTACGCGAGGACCTGCTACCTTGCCGACAGGACGGGCCACGGCATACTCCATGTCATGTTCGAACAGCTCCAGAAGCACAGCGTGTACATCTACAACGAGTGGTTCGTCGTGGACATAATCGTAAGGGACAATGTCGTACGGGGCGTGATAGCCCTTGAGCTCCTTACCGGGAAGCTCCACAGGCTCCACTCGAGGGCTGTAGTGGTGGCCACGGGCGGCTACGGGCGTGTCTTCAAGACCACGACCAATGCCCTGAGCTCTACAGGCGACGGCATGGCGCTGGCCCTCAGGACCGGGGCGCCGCTCATGGACATGGAGTTCGTCCAGTTCCATCCCACCACCCTCAGGCGAACCGGCATACTCATGACAGAGGGCGCGCGCGGTGAGGGCGGATACCTCATAAACTCCGAAGGCGAGAGGTTCATGAAGAGGTACGCACCGGAGAAGCTCGAGCTTGCAAGCCGCGATGTGGTGTCCAGGGCCGAACAGAGGGAGATAGACGAAGGCAGGGGGGTCGATGGATGCGTGCTCCTGGACCTTCGCCACCTCGGGGCCGATAAGATAAACGAAAGGCTTCCACAGATAAGGGATCTCGCCATAAACTTCGAAGGGGTTGATCCGGTGGAGGAGCCAGTTCCCATAAGGCCGGGCGCGCATTACTCCATGGGCGGCATAATGACCGACGTGGACGGAAAGACCCCGGTTGAAGGGCTCTTTGCAGCCGGCGAGTGCGCCTGTGTGAGCGTTCACGGAGCAAACCGGCTCGGCGGCAACTCGCTTCTTGAAACGATTGTCTTCGGAAGGCGTGCCGGCAGGGCGGTGGCGGAGTTCTGCCGTTCAAGCAAGCTGCCCGAGTTCCCGGATGACGCGCTTGCAAACGCCGCGCGCGAGGTGGCCGATATCCTCAACAGGGAGGACGGGGAGCCCTATTACCTCATACTCGACGACGTCCGGGAGGTCATGCAGGCACATTGCGGGGTCTTCAGGTCAAGGGAGGGGCTCGAGGAAGGGCTTGAAAAGGTAAGGAAACTCAGGGAAAGGTACCGAAGCGTCTATCTCACCGACAGAGGCGACAGCTTCAACACCGAGCTGCAGACCGTACTTGAGCTCGGGCACATACTGGAGCTTGCGGAGGTGATACTCCTCGGTGCGTTGAACAGGGAGGAGAGCAGGGGCGCGCACTACAGGGTCGACTTCACCGAGAGAAATGACAAGGACTGGCTCAAGCACACGCTCGTGTACCGGGATGAGGGCGGCTACAGGATAGATTACAAGGACGTGACCATAACAAGGTTCGAACCCAAGGAAAGGAAGTATTAGCCGGTGCGTTGAACAAGGTGTTTTTTTGGCCTTGCTGGACCACGCACAACGGCATCCGACCACCATGAAGATAAGGTTCAAGATAAGGCGTTTCGACCCCATGGGTGTGGAGTCGAACGAACCCTACTGGCAGGCATACAACGTCGATGTGGCCGAGGGCATGACGGTCCTCGAAGCGCTCATGACGATCGCGGACAGGGACGACCCGACCCTTTCGTTCAGGCGTTCCTGCCGTTCGGCCATCTGCGGCTCGTGCGCGGTCAGAATCAACGGGGTACCGAAGCTCGCCTGCAACACCCAGGTGCTGCCCGAGTACAAGAAGAAGGGGCAGATGGTCATAGAGCCCCTTTCGAACTACCAGGTGCTTAAGGACCTCGTCGTTGACTTCACGCCTTTCTGGAACAAGATGGAGAAGGTGACACCGTACCTCCTCCCGAGTAAGGAGCCGCGCGGCGGCTGGCGCATAGAGAAGGAGGACGCAAAGGCCATAGACAAGGCCCAGAAGTGCATAATGTGCGGTTCATGCAACGCCTCGTGCAACTCGCTCGAGGTGGACCGCAGCTTCATAGGCCCCTCGGCCCTGGCCAAGGCGTGGAGGTTCGTTGGGGATGTCAGGGAGGGGGAGAAGAAGAGGCGGCTTCAACGCCTGAGCGAGGAGCACGGAGTATGGGACTGTGTCAGGTGCATTCACTGCACCGAGTACTGCCCGAAGGACGTCGATCCGCTCGAGGCGATCGAGAACCTCAGGGCAAGGGCGATGGAAGAGAATATCACCGACAACCCGGGCGCCAAGCACGTCCTTGCGCTCGTGGATTCGGTCAACAGGGTCGGAAGGCTCGACGAGGCGGCCATGACCTTCAAGACCCTGGGCTTCCTGCGTTCCCTCGGGATGATACCGTTCGGGCTCAAGATGGAGATTCACGGAAAGATGCCGCATCCGATCCTTTTTCCCGCCATAGAGAGGATAGACGAGGTGCGCAGGATTTACAAGCGGACCGAAAAAGAGAGGAAGAAGAGAAAGAAGAAGGGATAGACCGTGGCCGAACTGAGGTATGCATATTATCCGGGGTGCGCGTCCCAGGAGATAACAAAGGAGTCGAACGAGACGACGAGGAAGGTCGCCGGGGTCCTGGGCATAGAGCTGCATGACATGCCGGCGGCAAGCTGCTGCGGGGCCGGGCTCGTGGCCGACTACGACCGCGACCTCCACCTCGCGCTCAACGCCAGGAACTTCGCGCAGGCCGAAGAGATGGGCATGGACATCATGACGATCTGTTCGACGTGCCTCATGGTGATGAACACCGCCAACAGGGACCTCAAGAGGGATCCGAAGCTGCTTGAGAGGATAAACGGGATACTCGGCGAGGTCGGGCTCAGGTACAACGGTACAATCGAGATAAAGCAGCTCCTGTGGGTGCTTGCCGGTGATTACGGACTTGAAAAGCTGAAAAAGAAGGTAAAGAGGCCGCTTAACTGGCTCAAGGCAGCATCATTTTACGGCTGCCACACCCTGAGGCCGTCGGATGCACTCGGCTTCGAAGACCCGGAAAACCCCTGGTCCCTCGATGCCGTAATAAGGACGCTCGGCGCGGAGACGGTGGAGTACGAGGGAAAGACACGTTGTTGCGGCTTCCAGGTTGACCTGGTAGCCGTGGATACCGCGGTCACCATGACCGCGACAAGGCTCCTTGACGCAAAGGCAATGGGCGCCCAGTGCATGGTGACACCGTGCCCCTTCTGCCACATAAACCTCGACAACTACCAGGGCATGGGCGAGAAGAAGATGGCCAGAAAGATAGGCCTGCCTGTACTTCACCTGTCACAGGTCGTAGGGCTCGCGCTCGGAATGAGCGCCACCGAGGTCGGGCTGGACCGCCATCTCGTGTCACCCGAGAGTGTGATCAAGTAGCCGGCCATTGGCTGGCTCGAGGTGCTTCCCTTCTACGAAGAAGGCCCTGGACGCCAACGGCTCCAGGTATACCCGTCTCTCTTACGCCTGACCGGTTAAACCGATATTCCCCGCGCCCTTTAGCTTCTCTGCCACGATGTTAACGCCTCCTTCATTTGGGGACACACGCCATTGCAGTCGAAGGGTTCCCATTGCCGTGCAGACAAGCGAAAAATAAGTATTGTATTTCCGGCATGTTTCCGTTATAATACCAAATTGTTAAACCCAGCCAATCCCGTCGTCTTTCGATACCTTGGTCCGGGGAAGAAGAGGGTCCCGCTCATCGAACCGGAAGAAGGAAAGGCAGGATCCTCCCGGAAGGCGCTACACCTTAAACGAGTCCGATTCAGATAGAGCCGGTCGCAGCCGGACCGCTGCTTCAGTGCGCCTGCGTTTCGGCGCATCACTACGCATCGTGCCGATTAAAACTGCACTTTCGCGGCTGTTGTTGCAGAATGCTTCAATAACGTCAAGGAGGTGGAGTAAGGTATGAAGAGTATCAGGATCGCTGTAGTGGGAGTCGGAAACTGCGCAAGCTCGCTCGTCCAGGGAATCCATTACTACAGGAACAAGGAGGAAGGTGACGCCATAGGGCTCATGCACTGGGAGATAGGCGGTTACAGCCCCTCTGACATAGAGGTTGTGGCGGCCTTTGACATCGACAGGCGCAAGGTCGGCAGGGATGTGTCCGAGGCCATCTTCGCAGAACCCAACTGCACAACCGTCTTCTGCCAGGACGTGCCGCCCACCGGCGTGAAGGTGCGCATGGGCCGCATACTCGACGGCTACTCCGAGCACATGGCAAACTACCCAGAAAAGAACACCTTCGTCCTCGCCGACGAGCCCGAACCTTCAAAGGAGGAGGTTGTCTCGGTGCTCAAGGGGTCGGGCGCAGAGATACTCATGAACTACCTGCCGGTGGGCTCGGAGGAGGCCACCCGCTTCTACGCGGAGTGCGCGCTCGAGGCCGGCGTGGCGTTCATAAACAACATCCCCGTCTTCATCGCCAGCGACCCGGCCTGGGCCGAGCGCTTCAGGGAGAGAAACATCCCGATCATAGGCGATGACATCAAGGCCCAGCTCGGGGCCACCATAACCCACAGAACACTCACCGACCTCTTCAAAAAGCGCGGCGTGAGGCTTGAGAGGACCTACCAGCTCAACACCGGCGGAAACACCGACTTCCTCAACATGCTGAACCGCTCAAGGCTCGCATCGAAGAAGGAGTCCAAGACCGAGGCCGTCCAGAGCGTGGCCGCGGAGCGCCTCGATGAAGAGAACATCCACGTCGGTCCCAGCGACTACGTGGCCTGGCAGAAGGACAACAAGCTGTGCTTCATCCGCATGGAGGGCAAGCTCTTCGGCGATGTGCCGATGAACCTCGAGCTTCGCCTGTCGGTGGAGGACTCGCCGAACTCTGCGGGTGTCGCCATAGACGCCATACGGTGCTGCAAGCTCGCCATAGAGCGCGGCGAGGGCGGTGTGGTATACGCACCCTCCGCCTACTTCATGAAGCACCCGCCCGTACAGTACACAGACGACGAGGCCTACCGCATGACCGAGGCGTTCATCAGTAACGGCGCATGCAACGAAGAGGAGATGGCGGATGAAGTGCCTGATTATAGCTGCAGGGCAGGGGAGCAGGCTCAGGCATAGGGGGTCGTCGAAGCCCCTCATCCCTGTCCTCGGCGTTCCGCTCATAGAGCGCGTCATACGTACCGTGGTCCGCGCAGGGATCAGGGACTTCTGCGTGGTCACGGGCTACAACGGCAGGAAGGTCCGCGACTTCCTCGACGGCCTTGCCCGTCGCCTTGGTATAAACGTCACCCATGTTGTAAACGACGAGTGGGACAGGGGAAACGGCCTTTCCGTTCTCAAGGCCAGGGAGCACCTCGAGGGGGAAAGCTTCTTCCTCCTCATGTCGGACCACCTCTTTGATTGGGAGGTGCTTTGTGACATGGAGAGGCATCCCCCGAAAGACGGCGAGGTCACTCTCGCCGTGGACCTCGACACATCCAATCCGCTCGTGGACATGGATGACGCAACCAAGGTCGAGTGCCGGGACGGGCTGGTGCGCTCCATAGGAAAGGATCTACGCGAGTACAACGGCTTTGATACCGGCATATTCCTCTGCACGCCCGCCCTCTTCGACGCCATTGAGCGGAGCGCCGGTGAGGGCGGCGACACCTCGCTCACCGGGGGTATAAGGCTCCTGGCCGCGGAAGGAAGGGTCAATGCATTTGACACGGGCCGGAGGTTCTGGATAGACGTTGACGACGGTGATGCCCTCGATAGGGCCGAGGAGGCCCTATCCGAGAGGCTCAGGGGCAAGGCCACGGACGGCCCGGTCTCGCGCCTTCTGAACCGCCCGCTCTCGGTTAAGCTTTCGCGCCGCCTTGCGCGGACGCGGATCACGCCGAACCAGATATCGTTCGCATCCTTCGTACTCTCGCTCGTAGCAGCGTGGCTCTTTACGAGGCAGGGGTACCTGCCGCTCGCCGCGGGTGCGATCCTTGCACAGGCCGCATCTGTCATAGACGGCTCGGACGGCGAGGTGGCAAGGCTCAGGTTCCTCGAAAGCGACTACGGCGGATGGTTTGACGCGGTGCTCGACCGGTACGCCGACGCCCTGCTCCTCTTCGGGCTCACGTGGCACGCATTCATGGAGAGCGCAGAGGGGGTCACTCTCTTCGTGGGCTTCATGGCGATAATCGGCTCCTTCATGCTGAGCTACACGGCCGACAAGTACGACAACCTCATGAGGTC
>Ga0256830_1000700_pt1 | contig 25228 bp, 24 predicted proteins | sample 128326metaG_FD_190537 | JGI IMG/M metagenome (GOLD analysis project Ga0256830, IMG submission 190537) | Hydrothermal vent microbial communities from Lau Basin, Pacific Ocean - 128-326 | ecosystem: Environmental > Aquatic > Marine > Hydrothermal vents | place: Pacific Ocean: Lau Basin | collected... | reverse complement strand
GGCGGAAAAGAAAGAACCTCTCCTTTGGCATCTTTCAAAATCGGAAAACGTATTGCCCCGGATAAAGTATGCGCGTATTCAATGCCTTTGGGATGCCCGGTCACAATCTCTTTGAGGCTCATCGGGACTTCAAAGCCCAAAGGCACAAAAGACGTTGTTTCGGGATCGACCAAGGCATATTTCACGGGGAAATTGATCTTTTTTAAACGATAAATCCCGATAGAAACCATCCGGCGATTGCGGCCGAAACTATCGGCCAGCTTTTCCTGGGCCTGGATCAATTGATCCAAAATGGCTTCCGTCACGGTCATGCCGCGTGAGATGCAGGCCGCCAAATAGGGGCGAACCGTGCTGACTTCTTTCGAAATTTCAACAGACTGTGTGGCTTTATGCGACGCATCAAAAAAGGGGTAGGCTTCCGGCCACGATGTTCTTGCGGGAAGAATTTGTCGCACGATACCTTCGGGTGTCCACAGGTCGGGGCGGTTGGTATCATTCAATTCGATTTTAACCGAATCACTTTCGCGGAAAAAATCTTTGACCTCGCCCTTTACTTTCTCAAGCAGGGTTTCGAGTTTTTCCTCATCAACGGTCTCTTTTAAAAGCGATTCGAAATCACTGATTTTGACTTCAATGGTCGGCATGTTTACCCTTATTTTATCTGTTGTTTTTCCCGCACCAACCCTAAATCGGCCGAAAAGAGATCGCGAATATCAGAGATGCCCAAGGCCATCATCGCCATACGATCCAAACCCAAACCCCAGGCAATCACGGGCACATCCACACCCAAGGGGCCGGTCACTTCAGGGCGGAATAAACCCGCGCCGCCTAATTCCATCCATCCCAATTTCGGATGACGCACATGCATTTCGACCGAGGGTTCGGTGAAGGGGAAATAAGCGGGTAAAAATTTAATGTCCTCGGCCAGTGCCACTTCTTTTGCAAAAAGCGTGAGCAATCCTAAAAGCGTGCGAAAGTGAATTTCTTCACCTAAAACAATGCCTTCGACCTGGAAAAAATCCGGTGCATGCGTGGCATCCACTTGATCGTAACGAAAACAGCGGGCAATCGAAAAATACTTTCCAGGTATTTCTGCCCCCGAACCCAAGGTCCGTGCCGAAACCGAGGTGCCTTGGCTTCTCAAAATAAGGCGTCGTGTCCGTTCCGCATCAAAGGCATAGCACCAGCCGCGTGAACCCGTGTCGCCCCCGTCTTCGTGGGCGGCGGCGACACGGTCAACGACCGCTTTTGGAATACTTTGATCATGCGGGGCGCCTTTCACAAAATACACATCGTGGATTTCACGTGCGGGATGAAACTGCGGCATAAACAGCGCATCCATATCCCAAAATTCGTTTTCGACCAAGGGGCCGCGCATTTCGGCAAACCCCATCGAAACAAACTTGGCTTTCACTTGATCCAAAAATGCTTTATAGGGATGTAAAGCACCGCCGCTGATGCGAGAAGGGGGAAGCTGGATATTGTATTTGCGAAAATTTTTACCCTGCCAGGAACCCTCTTTTAAGATTTCAGGGGTAAGTTCGCTTAAGTTCTCAACGGCTTTTTCAGACGCCACCTTTTCATAAACGGGCGCGAACAAGTCTGTTTTTTGATAGGTGCGCTCGACTGCTTCGTCCACGCGAAAAATGCCTTTTGAGGGACTGCGTTTGCGGTGGTAGGTCTCGATGATCGCTTGATCGGCTTCTGAAAATGCGATAAACGCCTCGATATTACCTTTTTTATTGAGAGCATCAATCACATCTTGAAGATCTCGAAAGGCAGATAATTTACTTTCATCCGAAATTTTAAACCGCCCGCCCGTCACAATCGAGACCGCCCCGCTGGATTTGAGCGCGCCGATGGCTTTGCTTTTTTCCTCCGGCTCCATGTCCGTGCGCTGCTGGAGTTCACGAATGCCGACTTCGCTTTGTTCTAAAATTTCTTCCGCCATGCGGAGGGGCGGATTTTTTAAGGCAGCATACTTTTGTCCGATTTCGGTCAGGCTCGCCATGAGCTTGACGCTCTCTGCCGAGACCACGATGATGTTTTTGGCCAACAACCATTCGATGGCCGAAGAAACTTGTGCGGGTTTGAGCCCTGAGACTTCAGCAAGCATCTGAGGATCGCATACGTCATTTTCAGCAAAAACACGCATGACTTGTTTTTCAAGGGGGTGGAGGGCTTCAACAAGGTGCAAAAGCTTTGTTTCGCTGATCATAAGGTCCCTTCCTGACGCAGCGCCCGAATGGCATCGCCGTAATCAGGATAATCCTTATTTTTAAAAACAGACGTCCCCGCCACAAAAACATCCACACCGGCTTCGGAAAGCGCCTTCATATTGCCCGTCGTCACGCCGCCATCGACTTCGATGAGCGTTTTCAGATTTCGTTTCATAATCATCTCTTTTGCCGTCCGGATCTTTTTATAGCTCTGCTCAATAAACTTTTGTCCGCCAAAACCGGGATTGACGGACATAATCAAAAGCAAGTCCAATTCGTGCAAAATCGATTCAACGGCGGAAACCGGCGTCGCAGGATTGAGCGAAACACCCGCCTTTGCACCCAAGCTCTTAATGAGTTGAAGGGTGCGATGCAGATGCGGGCAGGCTTCGACATGCACGGTCACGGAATCGGCGCCGGCCTTGATGAATTCGGGGATGAGCAAATCCGGCGCCACAATCATCAGATGCACATCCATCAATTTACCGGTCACTTTCCGCGTAGCATCCACCACAAGCGGGCCAATCGTAAGGTTCGGCACAAAACGACCGTCCATCACATCCACATGAATCCAGTCCGCGCCGCCCGCATCGACGGCTTTAATTTCAGACCCGAGTTTTGAAAAATCCGCAGATAAAATAGAGGGGGCGATTTTAGGCATTATCGTCTTCGGCTTTTCATAATGGCATCGTGGGCTTCGGTAAATTGCTGCATTTGTTCTTTTGCAAATTTCAAAAAGCCCTCGGGCAGCCCCTTTGAAGCAAGCTTGTCGGGATGATATTCCTGCGCCTTTTTTCGGAAGGCGCTTTTGACCTCGGCATCCGTTGCGTTTTTATCGATTTCGAGTATTTTGTAATACATATCCAGGTCATCCGAAAAACCCGAAGCACCGGAAGTCCGGCCGGAGGATGAACCGTTCGAACGTTCCCGATAGGCGCCTCTCATCAATTCCGCTTCCAAAATCGCATAGGCCCCATCGTGCAAATGAAGATAGGCCGGCAACAATTCCAAGATTTCTTTTTCCGCAGGATGAAGCCGGCCATCCGCCAAAGCCGTCATAAACAATACGCGGTAAATCGTCTCACGCATGGCCTCATCATGCATGAAAATATCTGAAATTTGCTCGGCATATTTATAAATGGACGTGTTGTCCGACTTGGCGCGATTAAAAATTTCAATCGCAACCTGCCGCGATTTGGGATCCAGCTCAAGCTCTTGATCGATGAAGCGATCAATGAATTCAATCTCATTCCTGGAAACTACACCATCTGCTTTTGCAACCTTGGCCAGCATGGAAAACGTCGCCACAAGAAAACCGACCTGTTTTTGCTGGCTGCCGCCCAATTTCGGCTGATCTTTCGTGAGCGTGCTCCCTAAACCGGCCCCGATAATTGCACCGATGGGCCCGCCAAAAAGTAATCCGATTGTTCCGCCGATTCCGGCCCCCCACCATGCCATTACGCTTCTCCTTGCACGAGATGTTGATCGTTTAAATATTTAATTCGTTTCATCTTGTCCTGCTTTTCTCCATCGGACTGCAAAAAACCGATCCATATTATCTGAATTGAAAGCTGTTGTAAAACAACCTGCTTCATCCACATATTTCCTTGCCGCCAAAGGAAGTGCCTCTGAAAGATCCTCCCGTTGCATTTGCGCGTGTTGCATCGAAAAGGTCTCGGCCACCGCCTCGTTTTCCTCCCGCTCCGTTGAGCAAGTGAGGTACAATAAACACCCACCGGGTTTCAGCCGGGGCAGCGCCTCATTTAATATTTCAAGCTGTATTTTGGCGTATTCCTGAATCATCTTCGCTTTTTTCGACCACTTGCCTTCAGGGATACGACGCAAAATACCCAAGGCCGAACAAGGTGCATCCACCAAAATCCGGTCATACTGCCGATCTTCGGCAAGAACTTCAGCCAGAGGCACAACTTTCACATTGGGGCTCTGCAATCGCTTTAAATTTTCTTTGAGCAGAACAAGCCGTGCGGCGCTACGATCCGTGGCCAGGATTTCAGCCTTGCCTTCCGTAATCTCCGCCAGATGCGTCGTTTTCCCGCCTGGTGCGGCGCAAAGATCCAAAATACACTCGCCCGGTTTTGCATCCAAGAGATAGGCGCATATCTGCGCGCCTTCATCCTGCACGTAAAATTCGCCGCGCTCAAACGCAGCCAAGCCGCTCACAGAAAGCCCTCCGGCCATCAGCGCATCCGGAGAAAGAGAAGCGGGCTCGACAGCCGCACCCTGTGCGAGCAGTTCCGCCATCAAGGCTTCCCGGTTTGTCTTTAAACGATTAACACGCAAGGTCATCGGCGGCGTGAGGTTATTGGAGCGGCAGAGCGCCCGTGTCCTTGCCTCTCCCCAACGTGAAAACCAACGTTTCACCATCCACACAGGATGAGATGTTGACAGCGCAATTTCTTGAACAGGGTCTTTGCCCTCCGGTTGAGGGAGATTGTTTTTGGCGCGAATCACATTCCGGAGCAAGGCATTCACAAAACCCCCGGCACCGACACCTTCTGCGGCTTTGGCCGAATGAACCGCGCTGTTTACAATCGCGTAATCCGGGATGCGGTCTAAAAAAACGACTTGATAGAGCGCCAAACGCAGAATGAGACGGATCGTTTTTTTTACCCGCTTCACACGCGAAAATCGATCAATCCACCAATCCAAAAGGGCGCGTTGCCGGGTTACCCCGTAGACAAGCTCCGTGATGAGCGCCTGATCACGCCGCTCAAAATGCGCTGCACTCAAAACGTCATTCATAAGCGCGCTAAGATCTGCGCCGGTCGATTCGGCCGTTTTCAAAAGAAAAAGCGCTCGTTCCCGGAGGTCCGAGCGCTTTTTCTTGAGCAAGCCGGACTGTGATTTTATGGAATGAATCGGAATCGTGATAATCGCTCAAAGTAGTGATGTTTTAATCTCTTGATTGCAACTTGGACAGCAAGTGGAGAATTTCGATATACAACCACACCAGCGTCACCAAGAGACTGAATGCGCCAAACCACTCCATGTATTTCGGCGCGCCCTGCTGAGCCCCGGTGGCGATAAAATCGAAATCCAGTACCAAGTTCAGTGCGGCAACCACCACAACCGCCAGGCTAAAAAGAATGCCGAAGGTGCCCGTCGAATGAACCATCGGCATCGATACACCAAACAAACCGACAACAAAGCTGATGAGATAAATCACGGCAATCCCACCCGTCGCGGCAATAACGCCCATCTTAAATCTTTCTGTGGCGCGAACCAGACCCGTGCGATAAGCAAACAACAACGCCCCCAGTGTGCCAAAAGTCAAAAAGACGGCCTGGCTCGCAATGCCGGGATAGCGCATCTCAATCCCCACTGAAATGCCGCCCAAGGCCAAGCCCTCCAGGGCCGCGTATATGGGTGTCGTATAAGGGGCCAGGTGCATTTTAAAAATTGTAATCATCGCGACGATCAGTCCACCGATCAGGCCCGTCATAACGTAACCCATGAAAGGTGCGCCCTGCATGCCCATATTCCAAGTAAAGCTCGCCGTAACAATCAAAATCGTAAGCGAAAGGAGCGTTTTATTGACCGTTCCCTCTACGGTCATCGCCTCCCCGCGCAGACCCGCTGCAATCCCCGCAAAGGGGTTCTTTTTTAAGGCCGGGTTTGCAGAACGAAAATTAAACTGCCGATTCATATTCAACGCCTCCCAATTATAATCATTGCATTACCTTCGAATCTGTAAGGGACTTCAATCAAGCCGGGTTCTCACCCGCCCCTACTGCAATATTGTACCGATTTCAATGGCATGGCCCGCCGCATAGGCTTTGGGCGTCATCGCACGCTTCCCCTCGGCTTGCAAAGTCTTAAGCAAGATATAACCCTCGCCCGCCGAAATTTCAAGTCCTTCGCGGGAAAACCTCAAAATCTCTCCCGGGACACCAAAATGTCCTTGTGCCGCGCCCAGTGCGATGGCGGTCATCTTCCAGCGTGTATTTTGGTAAAAAGCGGTGAGACCGGGCCAGGGGAAAAGACCGCGCCAACGGTTGAAAATATCGCTCGCCGTCATCTGCCACTGCACAAAACCGTCCTCTTTTTTGATCAAGGGGGCCATGCTCGCCTCGGCATCATTTTGCGGGATCGCCTTTAACTTCCCTTCCTTTAGCTGCTTTAGCGTTTCAAGCAAGAGTTCCGCACCCGCTTCCGCCAATCGCGGGGATAAATCCGCCGCCGTTTCCGTCGGATCAGCGGGAACGGTTTTTTTCAATAACATCGGCCCCGTATCCATACCCGCATCCATCAACATCGTCGTCACACCGAGTTCTTTTTCTCCCCGAATCAAGGCCCATTGAATCGGACCCGCCCCCCGATATTTCGGCAGCAGTGAAGCATGCACATTAATACAGCCGTACTTCGGGATTTTAAGCACGCTTTGTGGCAAAATCTGTCCAAAGGCCACAACAACAATCAAGTCGGGACGCGCCGACGACAAGGCTTCAATCACCTCACTTGATTTTCTTAATCGCTCCGGCTGATAAACCGGGATTTCCATATCCGAAGCCGCTTCTTTGACCGGAGGCGGCGTCAAAATGCCTTTGCGCCCTTTTGGCCGATCCGGCTGCGTCACAAGCGCAACCAGATGTTCTGTCGCCGCAAGGGCATGAAAAGCGGGCAGGGCAAAATCAGGCGTGCCCATAAAAACAATCCGGCATGTTTTGCCGGAAATCGCTTGCATCGGAAGACTATTTGGATTCAGCGTATTTCTGCTTTTTTTTGAATTTTCGAAGAAAAATATTCCGCTTTAAACTGCTCAAATGATCCAACATCAACACCCCGTTGAGATGATCAATTTCATGTTGAAACAAGCGCGCCGCCAAACCTTCCGCCTCAATGCGAATATCTTTGCCTTCCCGGTCCTGCCCTTTGAGTTGCACCCGGTAGGCCCGGCTGACTTTCTCAAAATAACCGGGAATCGACAGACAGCCCTCGTCCGCAATCTCCTCTCCTTCCATCTCAACGATTTCGGGATTAAGCACAACAATGGGACCCGGACCGTGTTTCGGCTCATCTTCGTGATGCGAAAGGTCATAAATAAAAAAAGATTGCAAACAACCCACCTGCGGCGCAGCCAAACCCAAACCCTCAGACATGTACAGGGTATCAAACATCCTGTTAATCCGGCTTTGAAGCGCACCGTCAATTTCAGAAACCGCTGCAGACTTCTCAAAAAGCTGCGTCTCCGGGTATTTTAGAATTTCCAAGCGGGGCATTTGTCTCGTCCTATAAGGGTTTTATTGTAGCGTGTTTCCACTTTTCTACTCAAGCCTGTCAATTTGCCCAAATTCCGCAATCCTGGAATTTGGGATTTTGAAAAGAAGCAAAAGCCGCGTGAACACGATGTAGAACTTATGAAGACACTTTCGTGAAATAAAGGAAGGTCTCGTGAAATGAGGTTTGATTGGCCCGGGTTTTAAGCGCCTTGGGTGTGCCTTCCGCCACGAGCTGACCCTCTTTTAAGATGAAAACCCGCTCACAAAGCCGGTCGATGTAGGTCATGAGATGGCTTGACAGAACGATCGTCGCACCGTCGGCGCGCCGTTTCAGAATAATCTCCGAAAGCGACTCCATCGTGGCCACATCCAGCCCGTTAAACGGCTCGTCCAAAATCAACAAAGCAGGGCGTCCGATCAAGGCGGAAGCAATCGCGATCTTTTTTTTCATGCCAAAGGATAAATCATTTAAAAGCGCATTGCGTTTTTCCGATAACCCGAAGATTTCAAGCCAGTACGCAATTTCATCCTTTGCTTTTTGGATCCCTTTGATTTCCGCGACATAAAATAACAGCTCTTCCGGTGTCAACCTCGGATAAAGCAGAGGCGATTCCGGCAAATATCCGATATGGCGTTTGACGGTTTCAGGCATTTTTTTCACATCCAGATCGCCCAATGCAATCTTTCCTTTCCCCGGAAAGATAAGACCGACAATCATTTTCAACAAGGTCGATTTTCCTGCGCCGTTATTTCCGATCAAACCGCAGATCTCCCCTTCCGAGTCCATGCTGAAAGGATGCAAGGCCGTGAGATCACCGTAGCGTTTTGTAACATTTGAAATAGACAAGCGCATCAGGCGCTCCCTTCATTTTCAATACGGATAACGGCCGAATTCTTCAAACTCGACAAAACCGGAAAAAGCAGCAGGAACAGGACCGGGTTAAAAAGGGCGATAAACAGGGTTGCCAGTATACACAAAAACGCTGCAACAATGTATTGCAGCACCGGCCGTTGATCCCCTTCGCAAATACTGCCCCCGACCAAGGAGGAGACCGCAATCCCGACCAGTAAAAGCGTAAACAGCAGGTTCAAACTTTCTTGCCAGGGTAAGGGGCGTAAAGCCACCTCAATCCCCCAAAAGACAAAAGGAATCGGCAAGGCCAGAAGACGGGCATAACTTAACTTTGCGCGCCAGACGTGTTCCGCCGCAAGCGGCAAGGCCGCATCCATCATACGAAACGGGCGCTGCATTTGAAAAAGCGGGGAAACCGTCGAGGCAATGATAAAAGTCGCCAGCGCACAATAGACCACAGCATCAATCTGCCGCCAGCTCAGCGCGGAGAAAATCACGAGCAGGACCAGCACGAGGTTCCGCCAAAGATGCGGCACAAAATTACGGGCCGTTAAAATAAGATCCCGCTGAAGCAGGGGCCGCACCTTTTTTGGAACGAGTTGACACACACGACGCAGCAGGGCCGCCGTCTTTGCCCGGTTTTTTCGGTTTTCATGTCCCACAAAAAATTGAGCAACCCGGCCCATGTCCGTATAACGCCATACTTTAAACCCTTTGTAATAGCCCAAAGGGACAAACAAAATCGTAAAAAAATCCGCCCACCAACTCAACTGCACCACAGGCAGGAAGGCCAATAAAAAAGCCAAGATAAGCAGTACGCCGCCGAGCCGCTTGCGGTTAGGCGACCAAAAATGAATCCATGTGAGCGTAAAGCCGATTTCAACCCCCGGAAAGAAAAACCAAATCATAAACGGCCAAACCAGCAAGTCCGTTTTACCAAAAAAAATCAGCAGAATCGTTCCAATCGCAAAAAAAGGAAGATCCCGGAAAAGCTGCTCAAAATAAAATACTTTGTAACGAATATTAAACGCAATCGGCAGCAAGTCCTCGACGGAAAGCAAACGCTCAGTCGGATAGAGCCGTCGCGCCAGCGGCAGAAAATTAAAAAAAATCTTAAGGGCCAAAAATGCAAAAGCAAGCCGAACCACCGTCTCTTCCGAAAGCGATACCGGCTGAATCCGCCCGATGCCAAAGGCAAAATCCTTAAAAATCTTACGCCCCAATAAAAAAGCAACACCCATCATCACCGGGCCCAGGATAAAATAAGTCGCCCAGTCGTAAGACAGCACCCTTCGAATCGCTCGCAATTTTGTTTTTATAATCGTTCTAAACATGAAGTATCGGTGCTTTCTAAAAGGACGCTTCCTAAAAAAAACAGCGGCATCATAACACAGACGGGAAAACACCGAAAACCGGCAAAACAGGAGACAAATAAAGGCCGCTTGGATCAAGCCCTGATTTTGAAGGAAGGGTGATAAGCAGACATGATATTCGCGCGCGTAATCAAACCGACAAGCCGCTTGGGGTTGTCCGGCTCCACCACGGCGATGCGATCTGTTTTAGAAGCCTCCATCCGGCGCACAACATCCACAAGCACATCTTCCGGATAGCTCAGCGGTACGTCTTTGCGCATGATTTTTTCGATCAGCATTTTTTGAAGATCGCCGCCCTCTTGATAAGCCTTGTGGATCTCAATATAAGTCACCATACCGACCAAGTCCCCTTGTCCGTTGATCACGGGAAAACCCGTATGATGACTTTGGTCAATAATTTCAGAGAGCCGCGCCACAGTCATACTTTGCCCGACAATCTCGACATTTTTGACCATGACCTCCTTCGCCGTCACACTCATCACCGGATCATGCACATCGCCGCCGTCTAAGTGCACACCCCGTTTTAAAAGCACACGCGCATAAATACCCACCTCGCCGATCTGTCGGGCCATCAGCATGGTAATCGTCACCGAAAACATGAGTGGCAGCACAATCCGGTAATCCTGTGTTATCTCAAACATCATCACGATTGCAGTCACCGGCGCATTGGCGACGACTGAAAAAATAAGAGCCATCCCGACGAGGGCATAAGCTCCTGCCGGTGCGATGCCCGGAAAGAGGGTGTGAACGAACTGGCCGTAAAGACTACCCATCATTGCGCCGATGAAGAGTGAGGGCATCAAAATGCCGCCGGAGCCGCCGGAGCCTAAGGTAACGGATGTGGAGATGATCTTCCCGATCACCAAGGACAAGAGCAGAAGCATCCCCCACTTCACCCCGCCCCCCTCCGAAGAGAGCACATTTGTCACCTCAAAATAACCTGCACCCAGAATCATCGGAATAAACAAACCGATCACACCCACGATCAAACCGCCGATCATCGCTTTGATCGGGTCGGGTATCTTTTTCCATTGGTCGGTAAATTCTTCAGACCAGAGCAGCGCCTTCGCGAAGAAACTCGCAAGTGGCGCCGCAATGATGCCGAGAATGAAATAAAGCCCCAATTCCGCAGGATGCTCAATACCGAAACCCGGCGTCGGCAAAAAGGTATTATCTCCAAGCAAGACATGGGAGGTCAGGGATGCGATGACCGATGAAAAAACCACCATTGAAAAGGCCTGCGTGGTGAATTCGCGCAACAGCACCTCCATCGCAAAAATAACCGCCGCAATCGGCGCATTAAACACCGCCGCCATACCGCCCGCCGCACCGGCCGCCGCCAGGGTTTTTAAATACGCCGGGGAAACATTAAACAATTGCCCGATAGAAGACCCCACCGCCGCACCAATTTGAATAATCGGCCCTTCCGTTCCCGCAGATCCTCCTGTGCCGATCGTAAAGGCGCTTGCAACGGATTTCACAAACACCACACGGGGGCGGCCGCGTCCGCCGCGTCGGCGCAAAGTATAAATTGCCTCCGGCACGCCGTGCCCCTTGGCCTCCTTGGCAAAAAAGTAGATCAACAATCCGCCCAGCAACCCGCCGATGGCGGGTAAAAAAACACGATACCAGTGTCCCGAAAATAAATCGGCCGAAGGCCCCGCGCCACAGCAAAAATGATACACGCCGTCAATCATGTGCTTAAAGATAAAGGCGCTCACACCGGAAGTCAGGCCCACAACAACGGCCAACATCATCAGCGTGCGTTCTTCGGAAAGCGTGATCAAGTTAAGAAAATGAAAACTCTTTTTTCGCGAACGTAGAATCGCCCGTTTAAGTCGTAAACGCATCGATCAAAACCTTTAAAAACCGTGTTGAACGAGACGAGTGTACCACAATTATGAAGCTTTGAATTAAAGAAACGATGTTTTTTGAGTGAAGGAAAAATAAAGCATTTCAGGAAAGAATAGTGTGGATCGCTCTTATTTATGAGATCGAATTTCAGCTCATAAATAAAAGCGATTCACCGGAAAAAATACCACAAATAAGGAACAAAGCAAAACGCCTTAAGAAATCTAAGAGCAGGTCAAGGTAATTGTCGCCGTAAAAAGAAAATCCGCACTTCTAACGGTTCCTCGGGCTGACGCTGTAAAGATCTCATCTACAGTACCGGAACAAGCGGGGATAGTCGCTAATAATGAAACACGCCCTAACCCGCGATCATCGGTCTTCGTTTTATAAACACCCGGATTGGACGGATTCAGCGCATTTCCGTCCAGATCTGTCAGTATCCCGACTCCGCCAGAAAAAAACTCGATATCGATATCGGGCAAAGGTTTTCCAGAATCATCAAGTGCCTGAAAATCAAGCGCACGATAAATAACCGTGCCTGCTCCGGCCACAGTCGTACTGGCAGCGGCAGGGCCGTTCACAACAGTACCGTCCGGTGCCTGATCCCCGCAACCGGCAATCAAAAAGAGCAATGTAAAAAGGAACACTGATCGTTTCATCTGAAACTCCTACACATATTTTGGCAAAGCCTTCAAAAAACGCCGCAGCACTTTTTTATCCACTTGCATGACATCCACCGATCCGATCTTTTTCGGAAGCACAAAATAAATCTCGCCTCCCACCACCTTTTTATCGCCCGCCATGACTTCAAGCACATCGCCGGGGTCTAAATCGGGCAAACGCGTCGGAAGAGCAAAAGCTTCCAATAGCACGACTTGTCGTTGCACATCCGCCGCATGTAAAAGCCCAAGCTCGACCGCCAAACGGCTCGCGGCCACCATGCCCATGGCGACCGCCTCACCGTGTTTGACTTTGCTGTAACCGGTCAGGGTTTCAACGGCATGTCCGATGGTGTGACCGTAATTCAAGATTTTGCGCAGACCGCTTTCCCGTTCGTCGGCCTTCACGATTTCAGCCTTCATTTTTGAAGCACGATGGATGCAATGTGTAACCTTCTCTAAATCAAGATCCCGAATGGCGGCGCTGTGTTTTTCAAGATATTGAAAAAAGCCTTCGTCCGAAATCACACCGTATTTCACGACTTCGGCCAAACCGGAGCGATATTCTCGTTTTTGCAATGTGCGTAAAACAGCGGGGTCGCTGCAAACAAAGCGCGGTTGGTGGAAGGCCCCGATCAGGTTTTTGCCCTGAGGGTGATCCACGCCGGTTTTTCCGCCGATGCTGGCATCCACCTGCGCAACCACGGTCGTCGGACATTGGATAAAAGAGACGCCGCGCAAATAGGTCGCCGCCGCAAAACCCGTCATATCTCCAATCACCCCTCCACCCAAGGCGATGAGCAGATCGCTGCGCTCAAAACGGTTTTGTATGAGGCTGTCATAGATGCGCTTGATTTGCTTGAGGGTTTTATAGCGCTCCCCCGCCGGAATCCGGATCATCAAACATTTGAAACCCGATTTTTTGAGGGCCTTTCTGACGCGCCCTCCGTAAAATCCGTCTATTTTCGGATCCGTAACGATAGCAACACGCCCCTTAAAAGAAAGATTGTGCAACAAGGCGCCGACTTGATCGACGGCCCCTTCTCCGATAAAAATATCGTAAGCAGTCGTCCCCAAATCCAAGGGGATTTTTTTCATCTTTTCCATATGACTTTACGAAGCTGCACCGCTGAATTGCGTCAACCGATCAACAATGCGATGAACACTCTCTCCAATCTGAATATCGGACGTATCAATTATAATGTCCGAACGACGATAAAACGGCTCTCGTATTTTCAAAAGTTTGACAATGTTGCCCAAGGGATCGGGGCCTTTCAAAAGCGGACGTTCTCCCGCCCGGCGCTGCACGCGTTTGAAAATGACCTCCGGCCGTGCCGTCAGGGTCACTAAAATACCGGTTTTTGAAAGCACATCCACATTCACAGGGTTCGCGGGAACGCCACCCCCGGTCGAAATAACATAACCTTCATATGAAGCCGCTTCCGCAACGGCTTTTACTTCCAGGTCTCTAAAACAGGCTTCTCCATCTTCGGCAAAAATTTGGGGAATACGCTTTTTTGCCGTTTTTTCAATCAGATGATCCGTGTCCACAAATCGGTACCTCAACTCCACGGCCAAACGCCGGCCGATGATGCTTTTCCCTGTGCCCATGAAACCCAGTAAAACAACATTCTTCAATCCAAATCCTAGCTCATCACGGTCGGTGTAATGAAAATCAGTAATTCAGTCGTCGATTCGCTTGTTTCTTTGTTCTTAAAAAGCCAACCTAAACCCGGGATATCCTTAAAAAAGGGGATGCCGCCTTTCGACTCGGTTTTCTGGGTTTCATAAATTCCCCCGATCACCATTGTTTCACCATCCATCAACAGGATCTGTGTCGAGACTTCCTTTTGAAAAATGGAAGGTTGTGTCGCACCCGCTACCGGGGGGCCGGGTTGATTCTTCGTCAGATTCAACTCCAGCAATATCCCGCCGTCCGGCGAAATATGTGGAATCACTTTTAATTCAAGATTGGCGTCCACCAATCGTGTATTTGTCCCGCCATTGGGCGAAGAGGTCTGAAAAGGAATTTTTGCCCCTTGTTTGATCAAGGCTTCATTATTGTCAAGCACCATGATCTTGGGCGTCGAAACAATCCGGGTCATCTCTTGAGATTCACCCGCGGAGATGCGCAAATCCAATTGAAAAGGGCTTTCCGTGAAACGCCCAAAACTAAAACCCACGCCGCCCACAGGGCTTGCGGCTGGCAAATTCACCGAAAAATCCGACACAGGATTGAATATAGTCGAGCCCGGGCCGGAAAAATTGCCGATTCCGATTCTATTGCCATCGCGATTGGTTTTAAAATCAGCGCCCCACTGCACCCCTAAACTCTTTTTAAAGGTCGGCTGCACTTCGACGATACGGGCTTCAATCAAGACCTGCGGGGTCTTGGTATCGAGCTTATTGGCCATCTGCTCAACCTGGTTGAGACTATCCGCAACATCCTTCACCACCAAAGCGTTTACGCGATCGGCCACCATAATCTCGCCGCGTGCGGATAAGAGCTTTAACAGCAGGGTCTTCATTTTGTCCGCTTTGGCATAATTGATATAGATAACGCGGGTGAGCAGCTCTTCGGCGCGGATCTTTGTTTCTCTGGCCTCGGCCTGTTCATTACGCTGCCGGGTCAAATTGGCAAGCGTTGCGATGCGAATGATGTCACCATCGCGCACCATGCCCAGGTTTCGGATTTCCAAGATGATATCAAGGGCCTGATCCCAAGGCACGTCATTCATTTTTAAAGTAATCTTCCCTTTAACATCATCACCCATTACAAAGTTCAAACCGCTGACATCGGCAATTAAACGCACGACATTGGTAATTTCCGCATCCTGAAAATCCAGAGAAATTTTTCGACCTGTGTATTTTTCCACTTTTGCAGGCGGCGCTTCTTCTGCTTGGGCAGCTTGGGCCAAAGCAAGGGCTTCGCGTTTTGCCGCCGCAGCTTCTCGGCGTTTTCTGCGAAGAATGACTTTCTTTTTGGCGGCTTTTTCCTTCTCAAGTTTTTCGGCTTCAGCTTCAGACTTCTTCTCTGCTTCATCCGGCAAACCGCTCAAGGGCGCGGCGGGCGGCGCTTCAGAAGGTGAAAATGTCACTTCCGCCTTGCCGGGCGCAGCAGGCGCCGGGGAATCCGGGGTAGAGGTCGTTTTTTCTATTTCGCTAACTTCGTCCGTTTTTTGCGAAACAGACTCAGCGGGTGCGGGCGCGGCGACATCGTTTGGGGTATCCACGGGCTGCATCAAGCCATCATCACCGGATGCGGCTTCGGACCGAAGCGGCACGGGGCTTTCGCCCGCTTGAGGGCCTTCAGGCGGTGCATCCGCTTGAGGCGTTTCCGCTTCAATCGTTTGTTCGGCCTGAGCCGTTTTATTTGAATCTTCTTCGGATTCGGCATCCGGTACCGGAAGCGGCGGCGGCAAGGTCGCTGCCGAGGCGATACTTGGCGAAGCGAGCGGAAGCGCAAGTGTCGAAAGTTTCATCCCGACATCAGCACCGGAAGCCTCTGATTCGGCCCCGGCCTTTTCCGTATCGGCTCCCGCCGAAGGCGTCCCCGCATCTTGCGGCATTTCCGAATGGGCGGCGGCGTGAAGGTTTGCTTCGGGCGGTGCGGATTCGTCCGCAGCTTTTTCAGGGCCTTTAATCGAGACTTCCAATACGCTCCCACGCTGCGCCAAGTCATAAGAAATCGGCGAGAGTAAATCCAGAACCAGACGGAGCTTCTTTTTATGTTGTCCCACGCGAACCTGCTTCACACGATGATCGTCCACGGAAATACGGTTTGGTTTTGAAGCCATTCGCACACCGGGCAGATCAATCACGAGACGCCTTTTATTTCCAAAACCGATAAAAAAAGTTCGCGGAGATAAAACCCCGTCGGAGGACACAATCAATTTGAGCGACTCGCCGGGCTCAAATCGTAGCCCGGATACTTTTTGGGCCGGTTGAAGCGATACTTCTTTTTCATCAGCGGTCGGCCCCTCGGGCAATGCGGCGGTTAAGGTTTCTTTCTTTTCGATGGCGTCTGCTTGAATGGGCTCTGTTTTTTGAAGCGGAAGGAGATCAGGTGCAGCAACTTCGGGATCCGTTTCAGTGACTTCGATCGCGATATCCGGCAGATCATTCGACAAACCCGGCTCAGGAAGTCCGGGCAAGGCATCCGGTGAAATATCCGTCGGCAATGCGGCATCGGCAGTCATTTCTACCGTTTCAGAGGTATCCACCGGTGGCGCAGTCGGCGTTTCATCTTCGAAAAAGCGAAAACCTTTGGGTGCGGCCGCAACCTGGGTCACTTCCACAACGAGGTTAAGTCCTTCGGTTCGCACATCGGTTTCAACCACACCGGATAATTCAAACTCAAGCCGGGACACATTGCTTCCGCCGCCGCTTCCCGGACGAATCGCACGAATCGGACCGTTCTCCACTTGAATTTCATCTGCAAACCGGGAAAGGTCCACTTCAGCCATATCAATAATAAGACGATCAGGATCGGAAAGCCGAAAGGTCGTATAAATCATGGGCTCTTCCCCTTCAATTTCGACGATTGTTTTCTCCGTGCCTTCCGTAATACGCACATCCTGAATCATTGCGGCAGGCGGAAGTTTCAGGCCGTCCCCCTGTCTCTGAAGGCCGCAGGACACAACAAGTCCCGAAAGCGCAGCAATCGTCATCAATTGGGCAACCCGGCGAATTTGAAGCAACCGGAAATGCGGAAGTCGTGGGCCAGTCATGCTATTACCCCTCCTTTTGGGGATGAAGTTCCATCTCTGTTTTTCTCTTTTTGGGTTCACCGAATATGTTCAAAACGGTCTCTTCGATGATCACTTTTTTTTGCGTAATCTCGCGGATCACACCGTGATTAAAACCGATTTTCGTGCCGACGCGAACGGTATACCCCTTTCCATCCGGGGTATTGACAATCGCCCTTGGGCCGTAACCGCCCCAAATAATCCCTTGAAGTTTAATGTCCGAGACCGCACTTCTTTGCAAAGGGGGAAGCGCATCCACCGTTTCAGGGCGTTTGGGCGAGGCCGCGATAATGGACCTAAAGGGATCCCGTCTCCCCACGGCCACGTAAGAAGGACGGGGCATGCTTGCTTCCGCTTCAATGGCAGCAACAACACTTTGTTCGGTAACCTCTTCCACTGCTTCCGGCAGGGCCGCCGCAAGAGGCACCGAAGTCGGAGATTCCAATTCAAGAGGGGCCTCCGTATCACAACCGGCAAGCAGAAAAATCAGGGCCGCCGCACTCAGTGTTTGAAATAAAACAAAAGACCTCATCTTCACTGCTCCCCGGCGGCTTTCGCCGCAACAACGGGTTTTTCAGTCGAGGCAAAAGCCGTTGCGGAAAAACTCGTTTGAATCATCACGCGGTTGCGTTCGATCTTTGGAGAAAACATCCTGATATCGGAGACATTAATAATCCGTCTGAGTTTGCTGATTTTATCGAAAAAAACACCCACGGAATGATATCCGCCCGCAACTTCGATATTGACCGGGATTTCGGTGTAAAGCCCCGAAGGGTTTTCAACCTTTGCACCGGGTCGCCAGAGTTTAAAATCAAGACCGCTGCGTCCACCTAAGTCCGAAACCTGTTTTAAAAGAAATTCGATCTCTGCCTCTGAGGGCAGTTGTTCTTTCATTTCTCTTAACTTCCGTTGCAAAAGCATGTCTTCCCGTTTCAGTTGCGCCAGACGGCGTACTTTGACACGCAGGACGTTAATCTCGTTGCTTAATGAGGAAATCGCTCGCTCGGCCTGCGCGATTTCCTCATTTTTGGGAATAAAAACAAACCAAATAAAGGAACCCGCAAAGATCGCAATCGTGAGAAAAATCGCAACAAATTTCTGTTTATTGCTCAGTGTTTTGATCGTTTCGAGATTAATCGCCATAGGTCATCAAGTATGAATACAGGCTTTGGCAGATCTGCTTAAATCAGAAAAGTCCACTTCAAGCGGAATGAATAGACCGTGATCTCCCCTTCTTTTTTCTGTCTCGATTCTAAGATTTGAACATTATGAAAGTCGGGTGCGGCCTTTAAATTATTGATAAAGTCAACAATTTCACTGTTTGTTGTTGCACCGCCGCTCAATTCGATATTGCCCGCTTTTTCATTAAGACTCACCAGCCAAACCCGATCCGGAAGCCGCTGGCTGATTTCATTCAAAAGCGACACGGGCATGGATTGTTTCTTGCGGAGCGCCTGAATCACGGCGATCTTGTCCTGAACGATTTTTTTATTGGCTTCAAAATTTTCCACGACTTTCACTTGCGCTTTCAGAGAAGTCAATTCCTCGGAAAGCCGTGATTCCTGAGCGCGTAAAACCTGGACTTTGCGATCCAAAGTACGCCAGCCGAGAAACCAGCCCAGAATTAAGACTACGGAAAGCAAACCCAGCCAAACGAGTTGAGACTCAACGGCAATCCTCTTTTTCGCTCTTTTTGTTTTTTGCGTCGCTAAAAGATTGATTTTAATCATGATTAGCGGTCTCCGACTTCCCGGAGGGCCAAACCCACCCCGACAGATGCCAATGGAGCCATCTCTTTAATAAAATCGAGGTCAAACCGGGATTCGGGGATTTCAATGCTTTTGAAGGGATTGACCATTTCGACGGGGAGGCCCGATTTCTCTTCAAGACAGGCGGCCAGATGAGCAACCTTTGCCCCGCCCCCGCTTATCAGGATACGGTCAATTGCTTCGTGATTGGAAGTGGTTTTAAAATAGTCAAAAGATCGAATAACTTCGGACACGATTTTGTCATTTAAAAGATTAATGATATTTGAAAGCATTTCGGAGTCGATGCCGTCAACACTCTCTCCGCGTTTTGCCTGCTCGGCCTGCTCATAATTCACATTAAATTCCCGCTGGATTGTCTCCGTATAACGATTGCCGCCAATCGAAATATCCCGCGTAAAAGCAAAGGCTCCGCCCCGGATAATATTGATATTCATGACGCTGGCACCAATGTCCACCAGCGCGACGATTTCGCCATCCATGACTTCGTAATTCGTTCCAAACATATTTTCCAGCGTAAAGGCATCCACATCGACGACAACCGGCGTCAAACCCGCCTCGGCAACCAAGGTCGTATATTCCGTCAATTTTTCCTTTTTGACGGCAACAAGCAACACATCCATCTGGTCGCCCACTTCCTCGCCGTCCATCGTATCCAAAATATTGAAGTCGATATTCACATCGTTGATATCAAAGGGAATATACTGTTCCGCTTCCCATTTAATCGACTCATCCAGTTCTTCTTCGGACATCATCGGCAACTGAATTTTTTTGACAATCACGGAATGGCCGGACACGGAAAACGCAACGTCTTTTTCCTTAATCGCCTGCTCATCCAAAAGCGCTCGGATCACGGAAACAACACGTTCAGCATCCATAATCGTGCCGTCCACAATCAATTCCGATTCGAGCGCTTTCATACCAAAATGCTCAAGCTTATAACCTTCCCCTTGCTTGCGCAGTTGAACCAGCTTGATGGCCCCTGAACCAATATCAAGCCCAAGCAGCGATTTTGGACGTGAAAAAAATGAAAAGCCCATCGTCCCTATTTCCCACCTTCTATCACACAATAAAACACGCCTTTACGCCGTTTTCGTTGTATGAGACAAAGACGCGTCATCGTGTCAAAACCATCGTTTTATATCCTTAAGAAACGGTGAAAAAAAGCCGTTTCTCTCCACTTTAAGCACCCATACGGCAATACAATCAAGGCCTCAGATACCGAGAAAAAGTAACAATCCTAAGTATACTGAGACTTAAAAGCATGTCAAGAAAGATAGACAATCTATCTCTTTCATTGATATTTTATAAATTTAGGCAAAAAACAAGAGCAAAACGAAGCAGAGAGAACGATATATTTTAGTGGGATAAAGCTTCTCCATTCTGCGAACCCGAAGACGGGGAGGGCCGTTTCTGGCTCAATCCAAGGGTTGCCTTAAACCCATCGCCTAAAAAGAGTTCCATGCCGATACTGATGCCGGTTTCGGTATTTTGCGTTTGAATGATTTTGGCGCCGCGCACAAAAGCTGAAACCTTCTTCCGCAAACTCCCGTTTTTTTCCACAAGTTCCAAGACTGTCATGCCGTGATCTGTCTTAAGACGCATGGCTTGAGATTCCAGTTGTGCATAGGCATCCACCTTGGCCGCCTGTACCGCCTGAACACGTGCCGCAATCGACCATTCCGATTGAATGGCCCCCAGGCCCGTGGCATGCAAGGTCACATTCTCCCATCCGGCATAACGAACATCCAAGTGCTTTGATTGACAGCCCATAAAAAAGACAGGCAGGATCACCGGAAGGCAACACATTTTCAGCAGAGTTTTATAATGGATCATGGGGTCCACCGGCGGGAAAAATCGTTTTCAAGTCCCAGAAGATCCAGTGCTCTGGCGACGATAAACCGGACAAGGTCATCAATGGATTGCGGTTGATGATAAAATCCCGGCATGGCAGGCAACAAGGTCGCACCCATTTCCGAAACGGCGAGCATGTTTTTCAGGTGAACGCGGTGAAGCGGCGTTTCACGCGGAATGAGAATCAACGGCCGCCTTTCTTTAAGTGTGACATCAGCCGCACGACCGATCAAGTTCGATGAAAACCCGTGGGCAATGCCCGCCAATGTTTTCATGGAACAAGGCGCCACAACCATGCCCTGAGTCGGCACCGAACCGCTGGCAACAGAGGCCGTCATATCCGCTTCATCACAATAAATCAATCGGTGCCCTGCATAAGTTTTATTGAGAATGCCCCGTGTTTCTGAAAAATGGTTGCCCCACTCCCATCCAAGTTCTCCGCGAATGATCATACGGGCGGATTGAGACAAAATCAGATAAACCTGATGATTCTCTTTTAAGAGATACTCCAGCAGCTTCACGCCGTAAATCGCACCACTGGCGCCCGATATGCCAACCACATAACTCGACATCATCTGCTTCCCAAATGCAATGGACTCTACCGATCTCCCGCCACATCACGATGACGGCTGTGTGTGCGAAGCCCCTTCCCCTCAAAATACCGCTTCAATTGATTCACTAAGGTCACGGAACGATGCCTGCCGCCCGTGCAACCGATGCCGATCGCAAGATAACTTTTACCCTCTTTTTCATAAAGCGGGAGGAGAAACTCAAAGAAATCGTAAAGCTTCTCCAAAAACTGTTTTGCTTCAGGTAATTCAAGCACGTATTTTTGCACAGGCGGGTCATTGCCAGTCAAGGGGCGCAGGGAGGCTACAAAAAAAGGATTTTTGAGAAAGCGTACATCAAAGAGCAAATCCAAGTCATAGGGGGCACCAAATTTATACCCGAAGGAAGTTAAAGAAATGCTAAACTGCTTGCGCGTTCCTTTTTCCAAAAAATAGTGGGTAATAACCTCTTTAAGTTGATGCACATTGTAATCGGACGTATCAATGACCCGATCAGCTCGTTTTCTCAAATCTTCCAGGGTCTTTTGTTCGCTATGGATGCCTTCCAAGATCGTACCCTCTTTTGACAGCGGATGAGGGCGGCGTGTTTCTGAAAAACGGCGCTGCAAAACTTCGTCACGCGCCTCAAGGAAAAGGAGTTCTATTTGATAACCTTCTTCGATGAGCCGATCATAAACTTTAAGAAAATCCCAAAGAAAGGTTCGCTCACGGATATCAATCCCGATCGCAGCTTCTGAAATCCCGCTACGCGACTGACGGCAAAGATCAACAAATTTAGGTAATAGCTGAGGGGGCAAGTTGTCCACGCAGAAAAAACCAAGATCTTCAAAACACTTAATCACACAGCTTTTTCCGGAACCCGAAAGCCCGCTAATGATTACAAGACGCACCTCTTTCGCCGCACGAATCATCACACGCACCCACACATGCCACCGAAGGGAGCCCTAATGAAGTTCGGGGTGAATTTTTCAGGAGATAACATGTTCAGATTCAAGGTGCAAATTGCAGGGAATCGCCCGCTACTTTCAAAATTTATAACGCAGAAGCGGCGTATTTTAGCCCTGAAAAAACAATGCATGGCTTGATCAGAGCTTCCCTAAGCAGAGCGTTCGATTAATCCCAGCCCACCGTCTTTTCTTTTATAAAGCAGATTCACTTGTTTGCTTTCGCGATTTTCGAAGAGAAAAAAATCGGTCCCCAGCAGTTCCATTTGCAGGGCCGCTTCTTCAACCGTCATGGCTTCAATGGGAAAGGTTTTGCGTTTTTTAATATTGACATCCGCCCAGCTCGGCATCGGCATCGTTTTCTGTCCCGTTACATTGTGTTGTACGCGGTGGTTGTGTAATTTTTCCTTATGTTTTTTCAGTTGTCGCTCTATTTTAGAGATGGCCTTATCCACAGAAACATACATTTCATCCGTTTCCTGCTCCGATTGCAAAATAAAACCATTCACTTTCACTAAAACTTCCGCTAAATGGCGGTACTTCTCCACCTTGAGGGTAAAGATCGCTTTTGTCGCATTTGTGGTATATTTTTCGATTTTTTTCGCACGCGTTTCGACATATTCCTTCAATGCAGGGGTCACATCCAATTGTTTTCCTGTAATCATCACTTCCATACAAACCTCCTCAACTTCAAAAAATATTTACATTGCCTCAAATCACCGCGATTAAAAGGGACGTTTTCGCCGACTCGCGGGGGGGATTTTAAGCCATGCACGATACTTGCTCACCGTTCTTCTGGCAATTTCGATATCCTCCGCTTTCAGACGCTCAACAATTTCCTGATCTTTCAGAGGATGCATGGCATCTTCCGCTTCGACCATCTTCCGAATCATTTCGCGCACAGCAATCGACGACAGACTTTCCGATTGGTTGCCGACACGCGGCAAACTGCCGTTAAAAAAGAATTTCAGCTCGTAAATCCCTTGGGGCGTGTACATGTATTTATTGGTCGTTACACGACTGACTGTAGACTCGTGCATCTCAATATCATCTGCCACTTGCCTGAGTATCAACGGTTTGAGATGACTGATGCCTTTTTCCATAAACTCATACTGAAACTTTAAAATGCTTTCACCCACCAGTTGAATCGTGCGATTACGCTGTTCGATGCTCCTCACAAGCCAGAGTGCCGACCTAAATTTCTCCTCCAGATACGACTTGGTTGTCTCCGTCACAGCCCCCTTGGAGCGAAGCAGGCTCCGATAAAAGGAACTGATTTTTAATTTGGGCAGACCGTCGTCATTCATCGCCACGACATATCGCCCGTCCGACTTAACCACATGTAAGTCCGGCGTAATGTAGACATTTTCCGAAGAGAAAAAGGGACGGCCCGGTTTGGGCTCCAGATGTTCAATAATTTTAGAGGCTTCGACCACTTCTTCGACCGTGCTGTCGCAGGCTTTGGCAATATTCTGATAGCGTTTTTTTTCCAGATCAAGCAAATGGTTTTTGATCATCGACTCTACAAGCGAGCCGGCCAGATCCAATTGCGCGACCTGGATCAACAAACATTCTTCAAGGTTTTTCGCGCCGACTCCCACCGGATCGAAGCCTTGAATTACTTTTAAAATCGCCTCCACAGAGGGCACCGGCGCATCCACAATCGTGGAAATTTCCTCAAGCGGCGTCTTCAGATAGCCGTTTTCATCAATCTCGCCAATAATGGCCGTGCCGATTTCCTTTTCTTTTTCTGAGATAACGGACAGACCCAATTGCCAGAGCAAATGATCCACCAGTGAAGTCGTTTTTGCAAGGGTCTGCTCATAAGAAGGCCGTTCGTCATCCGGGGAAACATTCGAGGCACTCCAACCTTCATCCCGGCCTTCGTCAAGGTAATACTCTTCCCATTTCGGATCAATTTCGTCCTTCTTTTCAGGCAATTCGGCGCTGGATTCCGAACGCTCCGCTTCCCCACCAAGCGACTCCGGCTGAAATTCGTCGTCCGACTGGGGATCATTGCCACGCTCTTCGAGCAGCGGATTTTCTATCATCTCCTGATTCACGACTTCGTCGAGTTCAAGCCGGGAAAGTTGAAGCAGTTTGATCGCCTGCTGCAATTGCGGCGTCATCACCAGTTTCTGGGAGAGCTTCAGTTCAAGCCGCGGCTTCATGCCACCATCAGACCAGGACATTAACACACCTCATGAATGACCCACCGTTTCATTTTCGCGCCCTTGCCAGCGGAAGCGTTCCCCCAGATACAACGCCTTTGCCTCTGGATGATTGGCAATTTCAGCGGGCGCCCCGGAAATCAAAATCCTGCCCTCGTGAAGAATATAGGTTCGATCCGTAATCGTGAGGGTTTCCCGCACATTGTGATCGGTAATCAAAACCCCGATGCCTCTTTTTTTTAAATGGCGGATCACCTTTTGCAACTCCAAAACAATGATGGGATCAATGCCCGCAAAAGGCTCATCCAACAAGATAAATTGTGGAGAAAGCACCAGCGCCCGGGTGATTTCAAGCCGACGCCGCTCCCCACCCGAAAGCGTATAGGCCTTGTTTTTTGCCAGATGGGTCATATTCAATTCCGCCAAAAGCATCTCAAGCCGCATCGCGCGTTCCGAAGCATTCAAGCCCAAAGTCTCAAGGACAATTACAATATTTTCTTCAACCGTCAATTTTCTAAAAACAGAGGGTTCCTGAGGTAAATAACTCACGCCCCGCCGCGCGCGTTTATACATCGGCATCGCAGTCACCTCTTCACCGTTGATCAAAATCCGGCCCTTGCTCGGCGACGTTAAACCCACAATCATATAAAAGGTTGTGGTTTTTCCCGCACCGTTAGGCCCCAGCAAACCGACTATTTCACCGCGATCGACCTGGAGACTCACATCCCGTACCACCTTTCGACCGTGATATTCTTTTTCTAAACCGGAAGCCGCTAACATCAAGCCCTCAAAAACCTCAACAATATTTACCTTATAAAAGCAATATCAGCTGTCCTCATTTCTTTTCCCGTTTCAATCCCTCGTTCGCATTGTAAATCACGGCTTGGCTCTCGGAAACCAAGGTGCGCTCTTCATCAATAAAAAAGGTAATCACTTCCCCTTTCACATGAAAATCATTATCCCAGACTTCCGGGTTTCCGG
>Ga0256830_1000699_pt1 | contig 25243 bp, 24 predicted proteins | sample 128326metaG_FD_190537 | JGI IMG/M metagenome (GOLD analysis project Ga0256830, IMG submission 190537) | Hydrothermal vent microbial communities from Lau Basin, Pacific Ocean - 128-326 | ecosystem: Environmental > Aquatic > Marine > Hydrothermal vents | place: Pacific Ocean: Lau Basin | collected... | reverse complement strand
TCTAGTGTAATAACATCTGGTTTTAATTTTTTTATCTTATCACGTGCAACGTATGGATCCTGCGCAGTCCCTACGACCTCAATCTCATTACCTGTTTCCAGGATTTTTGTGAGGAGTTGACGGATCAAAGATGAGTCATCGACGATTAGTACCTTTATTTTATTAGTCATTATCTCCCCCCCCTTTCATTTTTAGAAAAGCTCAATATCGCCTTCAACAGGTTTTTGAACAAGATTCTTCATATAGTCTGTCTCACGCTCAATGACGGTTTCATTATGAAGCTTTCTAAGTTTTTTGATTCTAACCCGTCCGGACTCCGGGAAATAATAGACTTTTCTAGGGTGTGGGGAGCCTACGTCACTAGATAAGAGTGTCAGCCCTTCAGTTTTGATATATGAAATCGCAAATTCGATGTTACGCTGTCCAACATCAGTCATGTTTCTGAGAATCTTTCCACCACCAAATATTTTAACTTCAAGATTTTGTTTCTTACCTCCATTCTTCAGGATCTCGTTGATCAGCATCTCCATCGCAAAATTTCCATATCGGGCAGATTCACTTAATTTAGTGTTACCACTATTATCAGCTGGCAACATAAAGTGGTTCATACCACCAACACCTCTACGTGGGTCACGGATGCAGGCGGATATGCAAGAGCCAAGCACAGTCACAATGGCCTCGTTTCGTTTTGTTACATAAAACTGTCCAGGAAGAATTTTGGCGGAAATTATTTCGTTCTGCTTATCCCAGTAGCGGTTGATATGAGAAAACCCTGGAAGTGAATCCTCTATCTGGAGATCATTTGATCGACCAAGCGCCATTAGGAAACCCTCATTTTATCTTTTTATAAATAGTCTGACCAAGTAACTTAAAACGGTCAGATACTTTGAAAAGTGATTCTGAGTGTCCAATAAATAGATGTGCGTCGTTTATCAGAACATTTGCATATCTATCAAAAAGCACCTTTTGAGTATCCTTGTCAAAATAAATCACAACATTACGACAAAATATAAAATCAAAAGGACCCTTTGTTGGCCATTCTTGTAATAAGTTGAGCTGTTTGAATGTGATGATTTCCTGAAGTTCAGGCCGGACACGAACCGTCCCTTCATTATCCCCTTTTCCATTTAGAAACCATCGCTTTTTTCTATTATTACTTAAGCCGTTTATTCGATCACTACTATAGACGCCGTTACTAGCTTTCTGTAATACATCTGAATCCAGGTCTGTCGCAAGAATTTTCAGGTCCCATGTCTCGTTCGATGGCATCGACTCTTTCATAGTCATTGCTAAAGAGTAGGGCTCTTCACCTGTTGAGCAGCCTGCAGACCAGATCCTTATGCGACGATCTAACTGATTTTTTCTGATTAACTCAGGTACTAATGTTTTAGCCAGGTACTGGAAGTGGTGGTCCTCTCGAAAAAAGGCTGTTAAATTAGTGGTGATTGCATTAGTGAACTTTATTAGCTCGGCGTCATCACCACCTTCAACAAGATTGCAATAGTCAGAGAATTTATCTATTCCCAGGTTCCGAAGCCGCCTCGAGAGGCGGCTGTATACCATGTCTTTTTTTGCATTAGACAGGGATATTCCTGTGTGGCTCTTTACTAGATTTCTTACTTTTTCAAAATCTCTATCTGTAAAGTCGAAGTCGCGAACTTTTTCCATGTTTAAATAAACTCACTGGTTATGCAGCTATCTATGGGCTATAGACTAGAATTCTTCCCATTCATCACTTTCAGCCTGTGCCACTCTCTGTTTCGGTTGAGGGGATGGCCTCCTGCTCGGGGCGGCTGATCGTTCAGCTGGTATATTACTGGTGGCACGAGCAGGGTGAGAAACCTGCAAGGTTTCATCATTATCATCAACAGTAAAGAACTCCATTTGCTGCAAAAGGCCTTTGGACTGTTCATCCATTGATTCACTGGCAGCTGCAGCTTCTTCTACAAGTGCTGCATTCTGCTGAGTGACTTCGTCCATCTGAATAATCGCCTTATTTACCTGGTCAATCCCGGTTGACTGCTCCTGGCTGGCTGCTGCTATTTCAGCAATAATATCGCTTACTTTCTTTACAGCTGTCACAATCTCTTCAAGAGTTTTTCCTGATTCATCAACCAATTTGCTGCCTTCATCAACCTTTTCAACACTGTCATTAATTAGTGCTTTAATCTCCTTGGCTGCTGCAGCGCTCCGTTGTGCAAGGTTTCTAACCTCGCCAGCTACAACGGCAAACCCTCTGCCCTGTTCGCCAGCTCTAGCAGCCTCTACTGCAGCATTTAGCGCAAGCAGATTGGTCTGAAAAGCAATTTCATCGATAACACTAATGATGTCCGCTATTTTCTTGCTACTGCTATTAATTTCAGCCATAGCTGAAACGGCATTCCCAACCACAATGCCGCCTTTTTCGGCCTGTTCCCTTGCACCGCTCGCTAGCTGGTTAGCCTGGTTTGCATTGTCGGCATTCTGTTTTACGGTGCCAGTAAGCTGTTCCATACTTGATGCTGTCTCCTCAAGTGAGGAGGCTTGCTCTTCAGTGCGTTGGCTAAGATCCTGGTTGCCCTGTGCAATCTCGCCAGCACCTGAAGTGATAGCTGAAGCAGATGCCCTGATATCACCAACCATCCTTCTCAGGTTGTTAACTGAGGTGTCGATAGCATCCTTTAATACCAGGAACTCACCCTGGAAATCACCATGCATGTTCTGTGAAAGGTCGCCATTCGCAAGAGCAGTCATGACACGTGTCCCTTCCTGGATTGGGCTAACCACAGCATCAAGCATCTGGTTTACCCCATCTGACAGATTACGCATAAACCCATCGTATGATGAAGCGTCAATTCTTTTCGAGAGGTCGCCTGCAGAGGCAGCACTGATTAAGGCTTCCATCTGGCGTTCAGCATCCTTCTGTTCTGTAATATCCTTCCACTCCACCATATTTCCTATCAGATTTCCGTTATCATCAACTACTGCTGTGGCGTTTACTTCAAACTCAAGGTCAGCGACACGAATTTCTGCCTTCGCAGGTAAGTTGTTCTTATTGCTAAGCAGTGCACGCTGATGTGAAGGGTTCTTATGGAACTGATCGATGCTCTGGCCTACCAGGTTATTTGGGTCGAAGCCTGGAAAAGCATTTCTAAGCTCTGTTCCACGCTTCTGCAGCATATCAATTACTGCTGGGTTTACGTATGTGATCTTAAGGTCGGTATCACACAGCATCATATTTGTCTGAGCGCCATCAATTGCTGATTTCAGTCGGGTGACTTCTAGCTCTCTTTCTACTTCTGCAGTTACATCTGTAGCGAATTTGACTACCTTGGCCGGATTGCCGTCAATATCCATTATTGGATTGTATGAAGCCTGAATCCATACCTCTTTTCCATTCTTGTCCAGTCGTTTGTAACGTCCCGAATGGAACTGTCCTGCATTTAATTCTTCCCAGAATCGAGTATATTCATTAGACTTTGCATATTCTGACTCGACAAATATTCGATGATGTTTACCCTGGATCTCACCGAGTGTGTAGCCTACAGTGTTTAAGAAATTGTCATTAGCATTTATGATAGTGCCATCCATGTTGAACTCAATGACTGCCTGACTTTTACTGATTGCCTTGATCTGGCTGAAGTAGTCTGCATTTAATATTTCTTTTTCACGAACATGAGTAACATCTGACCACTCAAGTGTAGTGCCAATATAATTCCCATCCTGATCTTCCTGTGCCGTTACGTTGATAGAAAATGTAAGCGGTCCCACCTGTATGTCAGTTGAATAGGGCAGGTTAGATGGATCACTTAGTATTCTCCTCTGGTGATCGGGATCCTTATGAAATATATCAAGGCATGTTCCCACTATGTCATCAACCGAAAATCCTGGATAAAGCGATGTCAGCGTCTCTTCATTTTTTCTTAGTAGCTCTATCGTTGCATTATTTGCGTATGTAATGACCAGGTCCAAATCAATCATCATAAAGGGCGTCATTGCATTGTCGATTGCTGACTGCATACGCAGTAGCTTTTCATCTTTTGCTCCCTTGATTCCTGATTTAACTGATTTTCTTGCTGACGCCATTTGTGATTCCTCCATTGTCCTGTTATCACCTGTCATTATAGAAGCGACGTTATTTAGCGCTAGCTCCCACATGTTTCCAATTTCATCTGTCCATCTCTCTTTAGCGAGATCTTTCATAACATAAATTAAGGTAGAGATGACCGCCTCATAATGTTCAGGTTTCGCTCCATACTGAATATGCTTATCGCCAAGATGAGTTAAAATTTCATTGAGTTTCTCTGGTTCCCTTAGGCCATTTATAACTGTTTTAAGTGCAGAGATCAGCTTCTTCTCCTGCTCTTTAATCCTGGTGTTCTTGAATAGCGGTCTGATATCAGGGTATCTAATAAATAATTCCTGATAAAAGTTTTTTGCTAGTTGGTCTGCATAAGGTGCGAGTGTTGAGAAACTTGTTTCAATTAGCTCTATATCCAGGTCGACTGGTTCATCAGATTTTAGTGGAAGTGAGTTCATCGTTTCACCACCATCTGATTACTGTTGATCGGGTTGTATTTTTAGCCTTATTAATTGGCATATTACTATCTCCTTGGCTAATTTAGCCGTACCATGCCATGTCGGAAAGTGTTTGCTCTAGTATATCCCTGTACTCACTATCCAGTTTTGTCTGTTGCTGAAGCCCTTTTTTATCGCTATAGGTATTATTTATATCCCTATGATTGCTAGGCTGGAAGCGGGGCTTAGTGTCACTTCTGTCTCTGAGGTTCTTCACTATTAAGTCCTGATTAAGTATAACTATTACTGTAAAAGGGAATCGCTAGTGTCAAGAACACCACTATTCAGTAGCTTGTCAATCTCAAGTACTATGACCATTTTATCCTCAACAGTTGCAAGCCCTTTAACATAGTCAATACTAATAGTTCCAAAGTCTGGTGGCGGTTTCATCTCCTCAGCAGCAACGTTATAGACATCTGATACCGCATCAACAACGATTCCCATGGTTCGGTTGCCGTCCTCACTTGAGACTTTAAGTACAATAACTACTGTGGTTGCACCATAGGGTATTGCATCAAGTGAGAACTTATGCCTAAGGTCAACGATTGGAACAATGGTTCCTCTAAGATTTATTACCCCTTTTATGTAGTCTGGAGTGTTGGGAATAGGGGTGACGTTATCCCACCCTTTAATCTCCTGTACACGAAGAATATCAACGCCATACTCTTCACCAGCCAGTATAAACGTGAGGTACTGATCGGTGTCTGTCATAACATCTACAGATGTATTTGAGTCAATTTGTTGTGCTGCACTCATACTTATCTCCTTACGCAACTTCTCTAACCTGGTTCGTTGAAGTGTTGCCCGATGTTGGTGGATTTCTTGATAGCTCTATCAAACCATCAACATCCAGGATTAGTGCGACAGTTCCGTCGCCAAGAATTGTTGCTCCTGAAACACCATCGACACGTTTATAATTGGTTTCTAAACTCTTAATAACAACCTGTTGTTGTCCTAGAAGGTCGTCTACAAGCAGGCCCGCTTTTTTTCCATCACCTTCAACTATGACGAGGAGGCCACCTTCAAGGTTTTTCTGTTCAGCATCAATTCCGAATATGTTGTGCATTCTTACAATTGGAATGTAATCATCGCGGACTTTATAGAGCTCGGTCTGGCCTGCAATATTATTAACAAACTCTTTTTTGATTTGTAGCGATTCAACTATTGATACAAGCGGGGTAATATATATTTCACTACCAACGCAAACCAGCTGGCCATCGAGAATTGCCAGGGTTAATGGAAGTCTGATTGTAAATGTTGTTCCTTTCCCCATTTCTGAGGAGACATCGATATTGCCACCTAGTTCTCTAATGTTTCTCCTTACAACATCCATGCCGACACCTCTGCCAGAGATATCGCTCAGTTGCTCTGCTGTCGAAAATCCGGGCTGAAATAACAGATCGTATATTTTTTCATCGGAAAGCTGTTCATCACTCGAAATCAACCCTCTTTCAACCGCTTTTGCTTTAATCCTTTCTTTATTAAAACCTGCACCATCATCCTTAATCTCTATAATGATATTTCCACCCTTGTGAAAAGCGTTAAGCTCAATGATGCCTGTTTCTGGCTTATCTGCAGCTATTCTTTCTTCTGGCATCTCGATCCCATGGTCGATCGAGTTTCGAACTAGATGAACGAGTGGATCACCTATCTTCTCCATCACTGTTTTATCTAGCTCAGTCTGTTCTCCTGTCGTTTTTAGCTCAATCTTTTTGTTGAGTTTCTGACAAAGATCGTGAACCATTCTTGGAAAACGGTTGAATGCAAAACTGATAGGCAGCATGCGTATACGCATGACACTCTCCTGAAGCTCCCTTGTATTACGCTCAAGTAACGTGAGACCGTCGCGTAATTTTTCCATGCGATTGTTGTCAAATTCATCTAAATCGCAGTCAAGCTGGCCAATCATGGATTGTGTAATCACTAATTCACCAACCATATTGATCAATGCATCAACCTTATCAATACTGACACGAATTGAGGCGCTATCAGTACTTGTGGCTGTTTTTTTCGGCGCTGCTGTTTTTTTAGAATTATCTGTGGTTTGTGGCGGGGCGGTAGTAGCATTTGCCATCACATTTGCTGTGTTATCAGCTTTATCTGTTGCAGCTGATAGCTCATTGAATTCAATGTCACATTCATCCTCGACCCACTCAAATATCTCTTTTACTTTCTCTTTCTCTACGTCAGCTTTTAGTGTTAGTTTCCAGGATAAATAGGACTCTTCAGGGTCAAGATCTTCAAGCGCAGGGAGCTGTGATATATCTATCTCAACGCTTAGATCACCTAGCTCCGCAAGTTCTCGGAACATTCTAACGGGGTCGTTTCCTGTTCTTAACATGTCATGGTAGGGTTTAAATTTTATCTCCCATCCATCACAGCCTGATGATTCGCTGACGGAAGCAGTGTTATTGCTCTCGTCATTCTCAGATGGTGATTTTATGCTGTTGTTGTCGCTTGATAAGATCTTTTCAAGCTCTTTCTTTAGAGCTTCTGCCCGCTCTAAATCAATGGGTGTCTTATCTCTTGAAGCGCCAAGCATTTCTCGCAAACAGTCGACAGACTGCAGTAAGGTGTCGACTGATTCCTGAGTAACATCTCGTGAGCCATCGCGCATTTCGTCAAGCAGTGTCTCCATTCCATGTGTAAACTCTGCCACTTCGCTAAAGCCAAATGTTGCGCTACCACCTTTTATTGAGTGCGCCGCACGGAAAATAGCGTTGACGGTGTCATTATCTGCTGCACCAATATCGAGGTTTAATAATCCCGATTCCATGATATCCAGGCCTTCGAAACTCTCTTCGAAAAAGGTCTCATGGAACTGTGTAATGTCGATTGCCATTTTAAATTACCCTAACACCTTATTTATAGTTGCCAGTAACTGGTCTGGGTCAAATGGTTTTACAATCCACCCTGTTGCCCCTGCCTCTTTACCTTCCTGTTTCTTGTGTGGAGCAGATTCAGTTGTCAGCATGAGAATAGGGGTGAATTTATAATCGGGCAGGTTTCTTAATTCCTTGATCAAAGCTATACCATCCATATTTGGCATGTTCACATCAGTGATCACAAGATTAACCTTGTTTGCTTTTGCTGCCTTCAGGCCATCAACACCATCGACTGCTTCAACTACATTATGCCCTGCATTTTTTAGCGCAAAAGACACCATCTGCCGCATTGATGCCGAATCGTCAACTGCTAGAATACTTGCCATACTTTTCTCTCCTCCACGCTATTTCTATCTTAAATAAGTTATATCTATTTCGCTGAGCTAGCAGGCGATAAATCAAGATGACCATCAAGACCAAGTTGAACGATTGATTTCACAAACACATCGGACGGGTTTTCCCATGTACACTGTTTGTTTTTTGATTTTGCATCCTGATAAAACGCGCATAGCATCTGTGCGCCGGCTGTATCAATGCGCTGAATATTAGATACATTGATGGAGATGTTGCTATCTGATCTGAGTGAATCTTTTAGTTTCTGGTTGATCTCATTAACCATCGAGATATCGAGAAGGTCCCCACAATCAACGCTGTTATTATTGTTTTCAGATCTGTTTTCTTCAGTGTTATTCGACATTTATTTATCGTCCCTGGTGTAGCTGAGGCAACAATCTGTTGCTACTTCAGTCCAGATATCGTCTGTGAAATCTAAAACTTTAATGAATGTCAGATCCGTGAAATTCACTGTTCTAAACAGCGTCTATGACGTCAGATGGCACATTACTATTCGGCAACCGGAACGTCACCTTTAAGAGCAGCTTCACTGATGTTAGGTATGCACACTTGTCATTTTAATGGCGAAGGAGGGGGCCAATGGCATGGTTTATTACTGATATGACCGTCTTCTTTTCAGCCGCTCAAGTCTCATCACGAACTGCATTACCTTTTGATGATCATCTTTGGCGATTATTCCAAACTTTGCGCCAATCTTTGGCGCTGTTTTTTCATAGGTGTGCTGTATAAATCGTATATCTAATTCACAGACAACATTTTGCTCCTCAGGGATTGTAAAACTACATGAAGCGAGTGTTTTGTTGATCTGCAATGAGAGCGGTAAATGATGTTCGAAGGATATCGCTAAGCCACCGTATGATATGTCATCAATTACCCCGTTTAGCTGGCTACCATCATCGAGTAAAATGGAGATCGGTATAGGGGCGTGGTTTTTCGTATCAGCACGATACGTGCCTCTTTTCTGATGATAGCTGACCTTTTCCGGGAGTTTTACCAGATAATAGGTATCCTCTTTTTCATTGATAAGCGACTTTAATTCGGCTTTAAAAGCAATTTCAACACCATTAAGCAGAGAGATAAGGATGATGTTTCGTTCTTTAATAAAGCGAGTGTGAGCCTGTTCAGGGGAGAGCTTGTTAATGAGTAGCTCTTTGTTTTCCCTGTTGATAGCCACAATGATGCTGTTTCCCTTTTCGTTTCTGTAGGTTTTCTCGGGAAACAGGGCGGTTAACAGCGCACGCTGCTGATAGGTGTGGTGGATTATCTTATATATACGCCCAGGATCAGTAATGACCTCTGGTGGTTCTTCAGTTGCTCTCCTATTCTTCATCCTGGCGTAATCACGTATATTGCAATATCCCTTTTTTCTGGATTCACTCTGGATTCACTCTGGCATTCAACGACAGCTACGCCTTTGCGATAGAGTGCCGGGCTGTTTCGACGACCGTTTCACCTGCACTACCATAATGTAATTCTGAGGATGGAGGTTTACCGTGGAGAATAGCAGCTGCCTGCTCTATGTGGCGCTTTGAGCTTGTGATGATTCTGCCGTTAATCTGGTTTTGCTGCTGGCATTCGAGTGCTACTTTTCGCAATGTCTCCCATAACGACTTTAGTGGTTCGGTTGAGAGGAGGGGGTCAGATGCGGAGATTGCTGAAATTCTTTCCTTTGTCGCGCTCTCCATTTTAGAGATCAGCTGCTCCTTTTGCGTAGTAAAGTGGGCTATTTCCTCGGGTGTGATGGTGTGTGAGAGTGCCTCAAACTCATCGTTGAGTATTGTGAGAAGCCCCTGAGCAGCGCTAATTTCGTTCTGAAGCAGGCCTGTTTTCTGAGCTTGAGTACTGTGCTGCATTATTAATTGACCTCTTAATATGTGCGATTAGAGCTGGCTTTCAAAGCGCAGGATACTGTCGGCAAGATTGTTGTCATCTATTTTATAGTTGTTGCCATCAATGCGAGACCTCAGCGCCTCAACACGTTCAAGGTCGACTACAGCTATATTGGCGATTTTACTCTCTATTTCCTGTAGCTGTGTTGCAGTTTCGGTAAATGTAGCGGTATCTGTTATCGGGGTGCTGGCATCCTCTTTTTGCGGTTGATCAGAATTTCTGTTTGCCGCATTTGCCGCCGCTGTAGATGGGCGTGCGCTAGCATTACCTGACTGTTGTGTGGTTGGTAGATTAATTATTTCGATCGGCATAACTTTAAAACCTCATAGTACAAATATCGACCTTCAGTGGGGTGCCTTCGACACGCCAGTTGTTGATGGCCATTTATAGTCGAACGGCTACGACACCGGCTGACAGGACTCGTCCTTCAATAATCCGTTTAGAGCTAAGATTCTGAACACGAATCAGCTCTCCAGCTGTGCCGTTTTTTAGTGCTTTTCCTTTCATGTGGACCTTTACGCCACTATTCTGGGCCAGTATTGTCACGCGATCACCTCGTTTAACCAGCATCGCCTCATTCAGTGCGTTGGGTGGGATCACCGTGTTATGACGTAGCGGGCGTCGTAATATCTTTCCTTTTATTTCTTTAATGTCAGTGATGTAGCCAAGTGATTGATTGCTAATATCGTATCTTTTCAGGGTGAAATCACTCTCTTTTAATTCGATACCACGCGCTAAAAAGCGAGTGCTGACGAATACATCTGCATATTTACTAATTTTTGCTGATACATATAAGGACCAGGGTTTCCTCCCTTCACAGCGCACCCCGATGGTGGTATTGCCACTTAAATTAGAGCCGCTCGGCAAAAATGGTTCTAACGGGAGCTCACATTGCCGCAATCTCAGGCGCGAGTCGAGCCGTCCGGTGGTTACTTTAACTGTCATTGATCCCTGGAGATTGTCTTCTAATATCTCTGTGAGATACTGTTCAGCACTCTTTTTAATTGACTCATGTGATTGAAAATCTTCCGAAAAAGAGAATGTGCTAAATGACAACATAGCGCAGGCAAATAGTGTTGAGCTGAGTATGTGGCTATTTTTCATCTTCATTCTGTTTCCTACTGTGGGTCAGGTGACGCGTTGGTTGACTGGTAATATGCAATCGTCGTACCAGGTTGTCTATCCTGTTCAACTGTTAATGATAAAGCGGCGAATGACGATAGCCTTTAATGATTGATATGTAATGGAGTGAACCATGAGTAATCTGCTAGATGATGTGAACCAACGTACCCAGTTGGCAGGATATAACCGTTTGGAGATTTTGATGTTTCGTCTGGGAGGTAAGCAGCGTTATGGGATTAATGTATTTAAGGTTCAAGAGGTTATTCACTGCCCGGCATTGACTAAACTACCCAATTCAAACCCTGTTGTAAGAGGAATTGTCAATATTCGCGGCAGAACAATTTCCGTGATTGATCTCGCAATGGCCATTGGTAAGCGACCCCTGCCGGATGAGGCAGAATGTTTTCTGGTTGTAGCTGAATATAATCGAGTAACACAGGGTTTTTTAGTAAGCGGCATGGACCGTATTGTTAATATGAACTGGGAAGAGATCAAACCACCACCAAAAGGGATGGGTTCCGCTTGTTACCTGACCGCCATTACAACTGTAGATGACGAGTTTGTTGAGATTATAGATGTTGAGAAAGTGCTGGCAGATGTGATTGGCACTCGCATGGACATGTCTCAGGATAAAATTGATGAAGGGGGAGGTTTCGATCTCTCTGAAAAATTTGTACTGGTTGTTGATGATTCTGTTGTGGCAAGAAAGCAGATCCAGCGTACGCTTGAGCAGCTCGGCGTCGCCTCTGTTATGGCAAAGAATGGACGAGAGGGGCTGGATATACTTCAGGAACTTGCTGAGAATGAACCAGAAAAACTTGAGAATGATTTAATGATGATTATTTCTGATGTTGAAATGCCAGAGATGGATGGCTACACCTTAACGACAGAGATTAGAAAGGACCCGCGGCTGGCCTCTCAGTATATTGTGTTACACACCTCATTGAGTGGCGTTTTCAATACCGCAATGGTTAAAAAGGTCGGTGCCGATGAGTTCATCTCAAAATATGATCCTGATATTTTAGGTGCCGCGGTACTTGGGCAGATAAAGCGGTTTTCTGAGGAAAAGGGTGTTGCTGCATAGCGTAAATGAGCTGGTTTTTTATGTGTAGCGCGACAGTTTAATACAAGGAATAGTAAGCATGTCAGCTGTGACTAGATCAGGGTGTGTCGGAGACGGGCCGGGGTATGACGCCTTCTGCCAGTTCCTGAGTTCTGCCTGTGGCATTATTCTAGGGGATAACAAGCAGTATCTGGTGAATAGCCGCCTCAGTGGTTTAATGGATGAGCACGGTATCTGTTCACTTACCGAGCTGGTTGAGCGACTAAAGGGCTCCCCCGGTTCTACACTTTATGTGGCCGTTGTTGATGCAATGACAACTAACGAAACCTCATGGTTTCGTGACGCCTACCCGTACGAGTTTCTGTCTCAACAGCTTTTGCCGCAGGCCGAGGCGGCTAACCGGGCCTTGCGCATCTGGTCGGCTGCATCTTCATCGGGACAGGAGCCCTATTCGATCAGTATCGTCGTCGATGAGTATTTGAATAATATTAGTAGCTCGCTGAGGCCGGTAAAGATCATCGCAACTGATATCTCTCAGACGGTACTGAATGAGGCTAAAAAAGGGCTGTTCCACCAGATCGCGCTTGATCGTGGCATCTCTGCGGCACGCCTGAATCGCTATTTCGAATCTGACGGTGACCTATGGGCGATCAAGCATGAGATTAAAAGCCGAATTGATTTTCGTGAATTTAATCTCTTGGGCAGTTACGGCCCCTTAGGAAAATTTGATGTGGTCTTTTGCCGTAATGTGCTGATCTATTTTTCTGCTGAAATTAAAAGGGATATTCTCAGGCGCATTGCAGGTGTATTGAACCCCGGCGGTTATCTGATACTCGGCGGGGCTGAATCGATGGCCGATTACTCCGATAGCTTTGATGTTGTGAGGCTGAAAAATGGGCTGGTATATCAACTAAAAGAGTAGTTCTCATTCTTTATCTCAGGTAACAAAGATTGCCACCGGGCGGAATATCTTGCCCTTTCTGCTATTCGCAAAATATCATCAGAACCCCTAACTAACTGAATCTGTTTTATTTAATAATCCTGGCATGGCCATTGCACTGTACCTGGTGAGCAGTAACCAGACAGGAGCAGGGCAGTGGGATTTAATCTAGATAATGCATTTGGGGTTCATGCAGCAGCACTAAAGTTACGCGCACAGCGTACTGCTCAGTTAGCCGCCAATATCGCCAATGTTGATACGCCGAACTATAAGGCAAAAGATATCGATTTTCAGGCGGCGATGAAACAAGTAGTGCAGGCAGGAAATGGCACTACGCTCAATCGGACACAAGAGGGCCACATGACAGCCTCAGGCTCATCCGCCGCCACTGCTCCGTTACTCTATCGTATTCCTACTCAACCTTCACTGGATGGCAACACAGTTAATGCTCAGCTGGAGCAAGCAGCGTTTGCAAAAAATGCAGTGGAATACCAGGCATCATTCAACTTTTTGAACGGTAGCATCAAAGGGCTGAAGATGGCGATTAAGGGGGAATAGTTATGTCATTAATGAGTGTCTTTAATATTTCCAGCTCTGCAATGAATGCACAGTCTGTCAGGCTGAATACCACCGCAAGTAATCTTGCCAATGCAGAGAGTGTAAGCAGCACGGAAGCCGGTGCCTATCGTTCACGTCAGGCTGTATTTGAGACAGTTATGAATAATGTGACTGGCGAGGTTAAAGGTGTTGCCGTGACGGGTGTGGTGCAGAGTGATGCACCCGTGATGAAGCAGTATTCCCCCGGTAACCCGCTTGCTGATAAGGAGGGTTATATCTATCGCTCAAATGTGAATGCGATGGAAGAGATGGCGAATATGATTTCAGCTTCTCGTTCGTATCAGAATAATGTGGAAGTGATGAACACCTCAAAGCAGATGTTGATCAGCACCCTGAGACTTGGTCAATAACCCTTTTAGTGTGATTCTGGAGATCTAATATGGCCGCAGCAATCGAACAAAGTGTACTGGATAATCTGAATATTTCCCAACGACCACAGGCGAAAGGGGGGGACGAAATTGGACAGGAAGAGTTCCTGAAGCTGATGACTGCGCAAGTGAACAACCAGGATCCGATGAAGCCGATGACTGATGGTGAGTTTTTCTCTCAAATTGCACAATTCAGCAGTGTTGCAGGTATTCAGGATCTTCAGAGCTCATTTTCCCAGGTAGCGACTGCACTGCAATCTAATCAGGCGCTTCAGGCGTCAACCATGGTTGGGCGGACGGTGATGATCCCTTCTGGCGAGGCTGTCTTCAACGGCAGTGATCCAGTAACAGGGAAAGTGGGAGTGGAAGATGCCACCAGCGGATTAACAATTAATATTTTAGACGCGAGTGGCGCGGTTGTGAGATCGATGAATCTGGGCGCGCAAAATTCAGGAGCGGTAAATTTTTCATGGGATGGACTGGATGATATGGGCGAGCGGTTAAGTGCAGGTGATTACACCATTGAAGCGATAGCATTAACGGGTGGTGAAAGTATTCAGCTAGGTACTTTGCTTGCTGAAAAAGTTGAAAGCGTTACGTTAGGTAGTGCTGGTGTGACATTAGATCTAGCGAGTGACCGATCGGTACCAATATCCGGTATCAAGCAGGTCATGTAATTTAATATCAGTAAGGAGAAGTAATATGCCATTTCGTACAGCATTAAGTGGGCTCAACGCCGCGTCGGCAGAGCTGCGAGTCATTGGTAATAATGTGGCTAACGCCAGTACTACAGGTTTTAAGAAGTCACGAGTTGAGTTTGCTGATATTTTTGCCTCATCAGGTCTGGGTGCGGCAGCCAATGCGATTGGCAGTGGTGTCAAGATCTCTTCTGTGTCACAGCAGTTCTCACAGGGGAATATTGGTTTTACCGATAATAACCTGGATCTCGCAGTGAGCGGGCAGGGAATGTTTGTACTGGACGACAATGGTGTACGCGTCTATTCGCGTGCAGGAGCCTTTGGCGTCGATCGTAACGGTTTTGTTTCCAACAGCCAGGGACAGGTATTGCAGGGAGATATCGCTGATAGTAACGGCAACCTCACTAACACCACAGGTTCTTTGCAGCTCGATTTTTCGAATATTAGCCCCCAGGCGACTACAGGTGCAGAGATGGCGCTGAATCTCAATTCATCACTCGCGGTACCTGGTGCGACACCAAGCTCTAGCTTAACTGTGCCGAACAGTACCATTCTTGATGAGGATGCAACGATCTCCTCTACCGTGGTTGGTACGGCATTTAATATGCGAGATAACTACGGTGTTGAACGGTCGGTTCAACTTGAATATACCCGTGCAGCGGCAAATGAGTGGAGTGTCATCTTACGTGATAATGTCTCTGGCAACACATTTCCGGCCTCTTCGACCATCGACACCAGTGGCACCAGTGCATCGCCCAGCTCTGTGAGCTTTAACTGGGTCCCGGAAACAGCAACAGGCGCACAAGACCCAGTGGTTGTTTCAACCAGTGTGGCGGGGATCACTTTGGTTGCAGCAGCTTCTAATGGTGACTCATCGGCAGCGACTGCACCAACGGTGAATAACGGCTCGGCTCAGGTCGCTTTCAATGAAACAGACGCCTCGACCTATAACAACTCGACCTCGATGACCATTTTTGACTCCCAGGGAACAGCCCACCTGTTGACTACCTATTTTAGAAAAACAAATCAGGCCAACGAATGGGAGGTGTTTACTTTTTCTGACGGTATCCGGGTCGATGGTACCGGCGCATCAGGGCAGCAGATGCAGTTTAATACCAACGGCCAGCTAACAGTACCCACCGGAACATTGCCGACGCTGACTTTTGATCCAGGTGGTGGTGCGGCACAGGTGGTGATGGATGTCGATGTCTCGAGTGTCACCCAGTTCGGTAGCGCTTTTAGCGTCGCTTCATTAACGCAGGATGGCTATGCCACTGGACAGTTGAGTGGCATCGATATCAGTGATACGGGGATCGTGCTTTCCCGCTTTACCAATGGTCAAACGCGCATACTGGGGCAGGTTCAATTGGCCAATTTCACCAATCCGCAGGGGCTTCGTCAATTAGGTGATACCACCTGGGCCGAGTCATTCGAATCGGGTCAGGGTGTTATTTCTCAACCGGGTTCATCCGGTCTGGGGCTGATTCAGTCAGGTGCGCTGGAAGGTTCTAATGTCGATTTGACTGAACAGCTTGTTGGCATGATCACCGCGCAGCGTAATTTTCAGGCGAATGCACAGGTGATCTCAACTGCCGACACTATCACGCAGTCAATCATCAATATTCGCTAGCGCGGTAATAGGCACTCAGGAGGGGTAACATGGATCGCATGCTATATCTTGCAATGTCTGGTGCCAGCCATGCCATGAAGGCGCAGGCGGTTAATGCGAACAACCTGGCTAACGTCAATACCACCAGTTTTCGCGCCGACCTGGCAGCCTTTCAGAGTGTTCCGGTTGAGGGGGCTGGTTTAGAGAGTCGTGTCTACAGCGTAGCGCGCGACAACGGTGTCAATCTCGGTGCCGGACCTACGATTACGACAGGGCGAGAGCTTGATGTGGCTATTAATGGTGATGGCTGGTTTGCCATTCAACGAAACGACGGTAGTGAAGGGTTCACCCGGGCCGGAAATTTTCGCATTACCTCATTTGGTCAATTAGAGACCGACCGTGGTCAGCCAGTGCTGGGCAATAGTGGTTTACCGGTCATTATTCCACCCGCAGAGAAAATTGAAATCGCCTCAGATGGTACCGTTTCAGCACGCCCAGTAGGGCAGACAGCGGCAACACTGGTTGTGGTGGATCGTCTTAAAATGGTGAATCCCGATCCTGCCACTATGCAGAAAGGGAGTGATGGTGTGATGACTTTGAAAGATGGCACGATCAGTGTTGCCGATGCATCTGTCACACTCTCATCTGGTGTTTTAGAGGGAAGTAACGTAAATGCGATCGAATCGATGGTGAGCATGATCGCGTTATCACGGCAGTTTGAGATGGGTGTAAAAATGATGAAGAGCGCCGAAGAGAATGATAAGGCCTCGGCACAGTTATTGCGTGCAAGTTAGTAAGCAGTAACGATTTAAGCAGAAATTAAAGAGGATGATGGTATGACAAGTCAAGCACTCTGGATTGCAAAAACAGGACTCGATGCACAACAGACACGCATGTCTGTTATTTCGAATAACCTCGCTAACGTCAATACGACCGGTTTCAAGCGTGGTCGAGCTGTTTTTGAAGATCTGCTTTATCAGAATGTACGCCAGGTGGGTGCTCAGTCGTCGCAGGATGCAAAACTACCCACTGGTCTGATGCTGGGTACAGGTGTGCGAACGGTTGCAACAGAAAAACTCTTTACCCAGGGTAATAGTATCGAAACCAAGAGCCCACTGGATATCAGTATTCAAGGACGCGGTTTTTTTCAGATTCAATTGCCCGATGGAACGCAGGCGTACACACGGGATGGTTCCTTTCAGCTAGATTCACAGGGGCAAATTGTCACCGCAAGCGGCAATACTTTGCAGCCTGCCATCACCATTCCTGAAAACTCGCTGAGTATTAGTATCGGTGCAGATGGCACCGTTAATGTGACCCAGCAAGGGGACTCAACGCCAACCAATGTGGGCAATATTCAGTTAGCAGATTTTATTAACCCCACCGGGCTACAGCCGATGGGACAAAACCTGTTGCTGGAATCGGCAGCTAGCGGCTCGCCGCAGACCGGTACACCAGGAATAACCGGTATCGGCACGTTATCTCAGGGGACATTAGAGACATCTAATGTCAATGTGGTCGAAGAGCTGGTGGGCATGATTGAAGCACAACGTGCCTATGAGATGAACTCGAAGGCGATATCCGCATCTGATCGCATGTTGCAGTTTATTAACAATAACCTTTGATCCTGAACAATCAGCGGTTGAAAAGAAAAGGTGATTAGATTGGGTGTAGAAAAGAGAAAATTTCTTGTAGGTAGCGCTGTTATTTTATTGATGACAGGCTGTGCAATCTCACCAAAAGAGAAGATCGCCACCGCGGAAGAGATCTTTGCAATGTCAATCCCTGAACGAATTGATAATGGTGCAATTTATCAACCCTCTCGCGGAATAGCGCTTTATGAAGATATTAAGGCGCGCCACGTAGGTGACATCATTACGATATTGCTCTCGGAGCAGACCAATGCAACAAAATCAGCCAGCACCACAACTTCAAAAGATAACGCAGTTGATGTGACCAATCCGACAGTATTAGGGCTCCCAGCAGTCATCAATAGCAGTTTATTAAGTAATCGCCCTATGTCGCTCGCCTCAACACTTCAGTCGAGCAAAAGCTTTACGGGTGAGGGAGATAGTTCACAGAGTAATAATCTAACCGGCAGTGTTACTGCGATGGTCACCGAGGTACTGCCAAATGGTTATCTCCGAATTGAAGGCGAGAAGAGTATCAGCATCAACCAGGGCGATGAGTATATTCGAATCAAAGGGATTGTTCGCCCAGTAGATATCGCCTCAAATAACAGCGTTTCATCTAGGCAGGTGGCCAATGCAGTGATCTCATATAGTGGCAGTGGCGTTATCGCCAGCTCAAATGATATGGGCTGGTTAGGTAAGTTTTTTAATAGTATCTGGTGGCCTTTCTGATTGATTCACTCACATGCACAGTACTACCAAAAGGACTCAGTGTAATGAAAACCAAATGGTTCATGATCTCAATTCTATTTGCCAGCATGTTTACGGCAAATATCGCGCAGGCAGAGAGAATTAAAGATATATCATCGGTTGCAGGGGTACGATCTAACCAGCTAGTTGGGTACGGCCTGGTTGTGGGGCTGGATGGAACAGGTGACCAGACAAGCCAGACGCCATTTACAATTCAAAGCATGATGAGCATGCTCGCTCAGTTCGGTATTACCTTACCACCAGGTATAAACCCGCAGTTGAAAAATGTTGCGGCTGTTTCCCTGCACACGAAGTTGCCACCCTTTGCAAAACCTGGGCAGTCGCTTGATGTAACCGTCTCCTCTCTGGGTAATGCAAAGAGCCTGCGTGGCGGTAGTCTGTTAATGGCCCCTTTAAAAGGGGCCGATGGTGCCATTTATGCGATTGCGCAGGGAAATTTAGTCGTCGGTGGTTTCGGCGCAGCCGGTAGTGATGGCTCCAAAATTACTGTCAACATCCCAAGCGTTGGTCGTATCCCTGGTGGTGCAACGGTCGAGCGGGCAGCACCAACACCTTTTGGAGAAGAGGACAGCATCGTCCTCAATCTTCATGGCCCCGATTTCACCACTGCAAAACGTGTTGCAGAGGCGATTAATAGTACGATCGGTATGGGCACTGCGTACCCCATTGACGCCTCTTCCATTAAAGTGAATGCGCCAAAGTCTCATGCGCAGCGGGTGATGTTTGTCTCTATTATAGAAAACATTACGCTGGAACCAGGTGAGGCCTCGGCTAGAATTATTGTCAACTCTCGAACCGGTACAGTCGTGATCGGACGCCATGTACGTGTCACTTCAGCCGCGGTGGCGCACGGCAGCCTGACGGTAACGATTGTTGAGCAGCCTGCAGTCAGCCAGCCGACTGGACCGCTTTCAGGAGGATCGACAGTGGTTGTACCCGCTTCTGATATTGAGATTAGTCAGGAGACAAATCGCATGTTTATGTTTAACCCCGGGGTTTCTCTTAATGAGATAGTTCAGGCTGTTAATCAGGTTGGCGCAGCACCTGGGGATTTGATTGCAATACTGGAAGCACTCAAAGAAGCGGGCGCACTGCGTGCTGAATTGATCGTCATTTAATGGTCTAACAGGAAGCTAGTCTATGAACCCAACGGCCTCATCTGTTTATACTGATTTTCATGGCTTATCACAGCTAAAAGCGGATGTGCGCAGTGATACATCGGATGAGTCGATTGAGCAGGTTGCGCGCCAGTTTGAGTCGATTTTTACTCAGATGATGTTAAAGAGTATGCGTGATGCGACAACTTCGACGGATGGTGGCCTGTTCGATAATGATCAAAGCAAAATGTATCGTGAAATGTTTGATAAACAGATTGCACTATCAATGTCAGAAGGGCGCGGTATCGGTTTAAAAGAGATGTTGATCCGGCAGTTGGGTGGAGGGAATAATGAACCAGCCACCAATGACGATGGTGGATTAGCGCTCAACCCACTCCCTGCACGTATGCCCAGCAGTAATGGCGCAACAGTCAGTTCACCTGTTCAGAATATTGAATATCGCGCGGAGCGTATCGCCTCTCCTCGTGAGTTTGTTGAAACAATGCGGCCTGAAGCAGAGAGGGCTGCTGCCAGATTAGGGGTTTCGGCTGAAGTGCTGATTTCACAGTCGGCGCTTGAAACGGGTTGGGGCAGGGCGATTATTCAAGCCCCCAATGGGGATAACAGCCACAACCTTTTTGGGATTAAGGCGGATGCACGCTGGCAAGGTGAGCGGGTTGCAGTGCCGACCATCGAGTATGAAAACGGTATCGCCAGAAAAGAGATTCAGATGTTCCGCGCCTATGATTCATATGCTGACAGTTTTGACGATTACGCAAATTTTATTCTCTCTAATCCGCGTTATGAAAACGCACTTTCGGTGGCGTCAATACCTGAGCAATATGTGACAGGGCTACAGCAGACAGGGTATGCAACAGATCCTGAATATGCATCTAAAATCAACAGGATAATGAACTATGAAGTGGTTCAGAAGAGGCCAGAGCCAATTCAGGATTCAGGCTATCCGCCGCTAATATAGGAAGGATTGAACATGTATAGAGCCATATTAAAATTTAATGCTTATGTCGAATTAGCACGCGCTAGCTGGGTGGTTTGAGATGGCTGGTGGCGGCGTTCTTTCATCTGGAATCTCAGGTCTATTGTCATCTCAACGAGCGCTGGCAACGATCTCTAACAATATCAATAACGTCAATACTGAAGGGTATAGCCGTCAACGGGTTGAGCTGTCGTCCCGCACACCCGATGCGGCTGGATATGGCTTTGTTGGTACTGGGGTTCAGATATCGTCGATTGAACGCGCCTTTGATAGTTTTGTCACATCACAGCTGCGTTCCAGCACCTCATCAAGTGCACAATATGGGGAGTTTTACGCCCAGGCAAGCCGTGTCAATAATCTGCTTGCAGATGCAGATTTTGGCTTGATGCCGAGTATTCAGAGTTTTTTTAATGCCGTACAAACGGTAGCTGATGACCCTGCCTCTATTCCGGCAAGGCAGGTATTGCTAAGTGAAAGCGAGACGTTAGCCGCACGTTTTCAGAGTTTTGATCAGGGGCTGTCTGATATCAGGAGTGACATTAACCAGACGATTCAGACTGAAATTAGAGCCGTCAACAGTCTGAGCGCCGCGGTGGCTGGTGTGAACCGGGAGATATCGAGCGCTCTTTCTGCCGGCAATGGCAATTCGCCGAATGACCTGCTTGATAAGCGTGATCAACTGATACTGGAGCTCTCCGAATATGTCTCGGTTTCAACAGTCGAGCTGGATAATGGTGCCGTTAACGTCTTTATTGGTAATGGCCAGGCTGTTGTGACTGGCTTTGACTCGCGAGACCTTCTGACGATGAACAATTCGTTTGACCCTGAGCAGATTGAAGTAGGATTTCCAGCAGGGTCAGGTGCAGTCGAGCTTTCAAGCCAGCTTACGGGAGGTTCATTGGGTGGGATGCTGGGTTTTAGAACGCAGCTGCTTGACTCGGCGCAGGATGGCCTTGGCTTCATCGCGATGGGACTGGTTGAAACATTTAATGCCCAGTACCGCCTGGGGTCCGACCTGGATGGTGTTGTCGGCAATGATTTTTTTGATTCGCTTGGCGGGACAGGGCCACAGGTGTTGGCAAATTCGACAAATGCGAGTACTGCATCTCAGATCGGTGTGACTGTTTCGGATGTCGGTCAGTTAACAGGCAGCAACTATCGATTAGAAAGAAATGGTGCAAATTACACACTCACAAATCTTGATGACAACACCACCCTGGCGCTCTCCACCTTTCCTGGTGCGAGTGAAACCGTTGATGGATTAACCCTGAGCCTTAACACAGGCTCCATCGCAGATGGTGAAAGCTTCTTAATCAGACCGGTGCGTAATGCAGCACGTAATGTCGATGTGGCGGTCTCGTCACCGCAGAGTCTGGCGATGGCAGTGCCAGTACGAACTTCAAATGAATTAAGCAACACTGGTGAGGGTACAATTAATGCGGGCAGCGTAACAGATGCCGTCGCTTATGTGCCTGATACCTACTCAGTAGTGATGGCTGATGCGACAGGAGGGGATGCAGATGGTAGCGCGATAGGCGTTATTAGCGATGACGCTACCACTGCTAATGCACTTCAATACCGCCTGATGATCAACGGGACTGCAGTCTATACCCAGAATGAAGGTGATCCATTACTGGCAAACCAGGATGCGCTGGCGGCACAAATCAATCTCAGCACTGCTACAACAGGCGTAAGGGCATATGTTGATAATGTGAGTGGAACACTCTTTATGGCGCAGGATCCCGCAAGTGCTATGCCGTTTACAGTGACAGAAGAGCTGCTAGATAGCGGTTCAACGCCGCTGGATAGTGCAGATGCAGTGACGGGGTATTTTGGCAGTGCATTAACTGGAGCAGCTCCAACCAATTCGTTTACCTATGGAGGTGCGGCCGACAGTTACATTGTTATCGATAGTGGTAACAATACAGAAACCAGTGGTACTTATACTTCAGGTGCTGCGATAGCATTTAATGGAATGACTGCAGCTGTTTCTGGCGCGGTCAATAGCGGTGATCGCTTTACCATAGAGAACAATACCAGCGGTGTTAGTGATAACCGCAACGCACTGCAGCTGGCAGCACTACAGACAAGCCTGCTGCTCGATAATGGCAGTGCCAGCTATGATGATATCTATGGACGTATAGTAGCCGATGTCGCCTCTCAGACTCGCCAGGCCGATGTAAGCAGTAGTGCATTCAATAGTATTTTGCAACAGAACCTGGAAGAACGGGCATCTATATCCGGTGTTAACCTGGATGAGGAAGCTGCAAACATGATGAAGTTTCAGCAGGCTTACCAGGCAGCTGCACAGATCATTTCAACAGCGGACAGCCTGTTTCAGACCCTGATCAACACCATGGGTAGATAGAGATGCGTATATCAACTGGGCAAATTCAGTTAAGCGGTCTGAATCGAATGCTGGAACAGCAGTCACAGATGCTTAATACACAGCAGCAACTCGCTACTGGCAAGCGTCTTATGACTCCTGCTGATGACCCGACGGCATCGGCGCGGATTGTTGGTCTTGATCAGACGCTAAAAGTGACCGAGCAATTTCAGAAGAATATTAATTTTTCCCGCTCTCGTCTTGAACTAGAGGAAGAGGTGATCTCAGGCGTGACCAATGCACTTGACCGCGTGCGAGAATTAGCTGTCCAGGCTAACAACCCCACCATAACCAATCAAGACCTCACGACACTGGCAATTGAAGTAAAAGAGCGTTTGAACGAACTGTTAGGGCTTGCCAACTCACAGGATGCCGGGGGTGAATATCTTTTTGCAGGTTATCAGGGAAATACACAGCCTTTCTCTGCCACCGAAACAGGCCCTTATACCTACAATGGGGATGATGGACAGCGCCTTATTCAAATAGGGAACAATCGCCAAATTGCGGTGACAGACTCTGGAACCTCGACCTTTCGCGAGATTCGGAACGGTAATGGTACCTTTACAACGTTTGATAATCAGTCAAACACAGGCAGTGGTGTGATAGACCCTGGAAGTGTTACCAATCCCTCTTTAATTGATGGTGACAGTTACAACATCACTTTCTTTGTGGCCACCAGTGCGACAGGAACAGCGACGTTTAACGACAATCTAGCCACTGCTGATAATCTTGATTATACCCTGGAGATCAACGGTAGCACGGTTTATACCACTGATGAAGCGGATGCCTCACCGATTAATACATTGGCAGGATTGGCTACTGAGATCAATAATGCTAGTGGTGCAACTGGGGTCAGAGCGTATGTGGATGGGGGGAGACTCTACCTCGCAAACACCTCACCAGATGCGACACCGATCACCATCACTGAGACCATGGGAGGTGCCTCGGATGGTGACCTGGATAGTATGACCGGTTATTTTGGCGCGACGCTAAATGGCACGACTATTCCGAGCGCTACCTCGACATTAAATAGCGCTGCTGATTTCTATCTGGTAGAAGATAGCACGGGAAACGCTGAAACATCGGGTAACTATACCAGCGGCGGCTCGATCGCATTTAATGGTATTCAGACCAATGTGATCGGCACTCCGAATGTGGGAGACCGTTTCTCTATTAGCCCAAGCCTGAACCAGGATGTCTTTACCACGGTACGAAACCTTGTGGTTGCACTGGAAAATGGTGGCACCGGCACACCTGCTGATCAAGCACGGCTTAATAATGACATTAACCGGTTTTTCTCCGATGTTGACCGCGCAATGGATAATTTTCGCGCAGCGCGGGCACAAATAGGCTCCCGCCTTAATGCAGTTGATGCTCAGGAAAGCCTCAATGAAGGTTACTTACTACGGATCAAGGAGACGATCTCAGACTTACAGGATCTCGACTATACCGAGGCGATAACGCGCCTTAATCAGCAGCAAGTTGCACTTGAAGCGGCGCAGCAGTCCTATATGCGTATTCAGGGGTTATCGCTCTTTAACTATCTATAGGGCAGCTCTGTTTATAAGGCGCAGCCCGCTTTTAGCGGCGTTAAAGGTTTGTAGAATCAGTGGATGGGGCGATATAATCACCCGCTAATTTTTAGTGGGTTTTTCCGTTGATGAAATCGAGTAAACAGATTATTCGTCGAGATGTCTCGCTCGATGCAAGCGACTTTGATGCAAAGTTACCACCAATTTTACAGCGGGTATACGCTGCTCGCGGTGTGCACAGCCACCACCCACTGGACTACTCACTTGCGAAACTGCACCCGTATGCAACCCTGAGCGGCATTGATGAGGCGGTTCATCTATTAGAGCAGGCGCTTGTAGCACAGCAGCGTATCCTGATTGTGGCCGATTTTGATGCCGATGGTGCAACCAGCTGCGTAGTGGCGATGCGTGCGCTGCGTTTGATGGGGGCGGAGAAGGTGAGTTACCTCGTCCCTAACCGTTTTGAGTATGGGTATGGCCTCACACCTGAAATTGTTGCGCTGGCAGGGAAGCAGTCGCCAGAGTTGATTGTGACGGTCGATAACGGCATTTCAAGCATTGATGGTGTGAAGGCAGCGAAAGCGGCGGGTATTAAAGTTCTGGTGACGGATCACCATCTGCCAGGTGCAGAACTACCGCATGCAGACGCTATCGTTAACCCTAACCAGCCAGGTGATCAATTCCCAGGTAAAAACCTCGCGGGCGTCGGAGTGATCTTTTATGTG